>Ga0181505_10216746_pt1 | contig 58979 bp, 46 predicted proteins | sample PEATcosm2014_Bin_5_FD_127743 | JGI IMG/M metagenome (GOLD analysis project Ga0181505, IMG submission 127743) | Metatranscriptome of peatland microbial communities from MTU Mesocosm Facility, Houghton, MI, USA - PEATcosm2014_Bin05_30_metaT... | ecosystem: Environmental > Terrestrial > Soil >...
CCGGCAACAAGGAGGCAGGCGCCAAGTGCGGCGACGGACGCCAGCAGCGCAACGCGGCGGGCGCGCAACGCCCGCGGTTTGGATGAATCTGAGGGGTTCGCTCGAGTCATGATAAATCTCCATCGATGGAACGACCGGCGGCCGTTGCTTGCTACAAATGGGCAGGCCGGCTTACGGCAGCGTGGCGGCGATATTAATTCTTGGAAAACATTACAGCGCTGTCATGCTCGGCTGAGGCGAGCATGCCGGGATCGCTGCAAATTTCTTAGAAACATTACTTCTTTGTCATGCTCCGCGATGACGGAGCATGACCGCACCGACTTGAAGCCACGCTTGCCCTACCTGCTCTGGCTCTATCAGATGGCGCTGATCATGTTCTGGCTCTACGACCGCTCGCCCAACCAGGAACGCACGCGCCGGTTAATGGAGAAGAGTCTGGGTCTGCTGGTCAACCTCCTGCGAATCTCGGCCTTGCCGCTTATGAAACCTCTGCGCAAGGCCGCGCTGGAGTTGGTGGAAGGCGTGGATGCGGGCTAACCGCGGGCGGCCGGGTACCAGGTGCCCCACTCATCGCGTTCTTTGCGATGAGTGGGATGCCGCGAAGCGACTCCTTCCGCGTTGAATTCTTCAGAACAGCCCCAGTTGCTCATTTGCCTCGTCCCCGGTGTGTGCCCGCTGGCTCCGCCGTGCAAACCCAGCGCCAATCCCATATTTCCGCCGCAGCGCCTTCATCAGCAGCGACAGCCTCTGCCCATATCCCTTCGGCAGAAATGCGCGACCCTCATAGCGTTTCTTATAGCTGTCGACCAGGGCAGGGAAGTGCTCCGCGAGAAACGGCAGGAACACTGCCGCCGAGCACGGTTTCAGAAATAGCGGATTGGCAAAGATATACTTCGCCCCCGCTTCACTGGCGTCTTTCACCAGAGCCTCGAGGTCGCGCGGACGATCCGTGATCTCGGGGAGCACCGGAGCGCAGATCACCCCCGCGTCGACGCCCGCCAGATTCAACTGGCGTACAGTCTCCAGCCGCAGATCGGGCCGAGGCGCCCGCGGCTCCAGTTCCCGAGCCAGTTCAACGTCGACCGTAGTCACCGTAACATTCACGAAGATTCGGTTGTTCTCCCCCACCCGCCGCAGAATCTCGGCGTCGCGCGTAATCAGGTTCGACTTAGTGATAATCCCGATTTCAAAGCCCGAGTGTTTCGCCAGCTCTTCAAGGATGGCGCGCGTCACTTCAAACCGCCGCTCGGCTGGCTGATACGGATCAGTCGCCGTGCCAATAGCAATCTCCTCTCCGCGCTTGACCTTTTTCAACTCGCGCCGGAGCAACTCGGCGGCGTGCTGCTTGACGAAGATCTTCCGCTCGAACTCGATCCCGTCGCGCAGTTCCATGAACTCGTGGGTGTAGCGGGCATAGCAATACTTGCAGGCAAATTCGCATCCGCGATAAGGATTGATGGCCCAGGTAAACGGCAGATTGCGCCGGCTCACCACCCGATTCAGCAAAGATCGCGTCCCAAGCGTGAAGTACTCGACGTTGTGCCCCTCACGCAGCGACTCCCCCGCAGCCGCAAGGCGAGCGATGCCGATCAACTTCGGATGAGACTCGGCAGCGGGGATCAGGGGAAGTGAGGCCATAGGCGCGGCTTGTGTTCGCCATTTGTTCGCCTACAATAACCTCAGTCTGGAATCCTGTCAACCGCGAAGATCGTCAGGTAGTGGGTCAGTCTGATCCCCGCAGGGCTACGCTTTCACTGCTTTTGCGGTCCCGAATGTCATGGCTGGAGACGATTCAAGAACCGCTCCAGCGAAGCTTTGACCAGCCGGTCGTCTGTCAATCTCAAACGTGCAATTTATGAAAGATACGTTTTCAAGAGTAATAGGCCCTCCCCGGTAAATGATGTGACTATTCACAATGATTAATTTCTTCAGGTAGAGATTGTCGAGTACCAAATCTGCACCGGTTAGTAGTAAGAAGATCGGTCCCCGTTTGGCTCCCGCGTTTTCGTCAGGGCTGAATATTTGGTGAATTTGAGGCAGGTCAGCACTCTCTATGAGGCCGATGGTCGCCAACGTTGCTCCTTTGCCGAAATTCAGCATATTATTGCCGAAGTCGTAATGTGTGACCACTGGATCAGATATTTGCCTGATCTCGCCTGCGGGTAACGTGAAGGAAATAGAAGCCAAGAAAGAACGATAATCCAAGAAGGCCAAGGCCGCATCCCAAGCCTCAGGATCACTCCTCGACTTCTCTATAATCCTGGCTCCCGTTTGCTTTATGTCTGATGTGTCTATGGCGATCTTCGCCTGCTTCGCCACCTATACTACATCCTTCAACTCTTTCGGAGACAAGTTGGCACCGCGCAATTTCTTAGAGATAACCTCGCGGATCAGGGGGTCAAGGACTTCCAGTTTTCCTTTTATTTCCCTTACATCGCCAGCGATCTCGCCAATCTGTCTGAGGGGCTCTTTTAGCTGATCTGCCACCTCAATCTTCACATCGGCCTTGAGGTCGCTATGAAGATGAGGCTCAACGATAGAAGTAACAATGATCGGCAGTCCAATTATGGTAAACGCAAGGATGCCGAAGGCTATCCAGCGGTCTATACCCCATTTGCCCTTCGGAGCGTTTTTCGCCAGTGAGTTAAGCTTCTTTTCGAGGGCCGTTACTCTTCCCGCAAGCCGCTCAAGCTGCGCGCTCAATTCCTTTTGTCCCATATCGTCAAGGTCGGAGCCGTCGACTACTATCGTGGGGAAGGATTGCACGGGGCACACTCCCACTCCTACGCCTGTTTGCAGCGTTGCCCCAAAGCGACAAATCAAGAAACAAGACGCCCGTTCCAGCGGGCCTTTCTTGTCGGTAGGATACTACTCGCCTAATGCCTTCAGCACCAGATTCTTTTCCGCCTCACGCGTCGAAGAGATCGGCTGAGGTAGAAGCCCGCACAGTTCCTCAATAGTCCAGACGTGATTGCTGATCCCTGCTTCCATTGCAGGTCGATTTGGCCATGACTCCATCATCGTGCCACGAATCGCTGGACGGAGGAAGCGCTGTGGAAATCAAACTGACCCGCTACCGACACTCACCCGTAGAGACGCGGCTGGCCGCCTCTCACTGTTGCAACCGAACGCAACGGCTACGGGTGTTCCCCCTGCGCCGGCATCACCCCCGGCGGCAGCGCCGGAATCGTAATATCCAGTTTGTTCACCGTTCCGAGCGACGACAGCGGCTTGTCGAACTCTCCGGCGTTGCCCACCACCAGCACCGCCATCTGCTCGCGATGTATGTACTTTGTCGCGACCCGCGCTACATCTTCCTTAGTAACTCCTTCGATCCCTTTCTGAAAGTTCTCCAGAAAATCCAGCGGATAGCCGTAAAACTCGTAAGCCATCTTCTCCTGCAAAACCTTTTCCGGAGAATCGAAACGGAAGACAAAAGAATTCAGAATGGCATCCTTGGCGCGCTTGATTTCCTCATCGTTGATGGGACGCTTCGGCAGGTCGGCAATCTCTTCATCGAGCGCCTGAATCGATTCGATCGTCGTGTTGCTCTTGGTGCCCACCATCAGACGCAACATCCCAAGATGATCCCAGCCCGCACCCACGCCACCGCCCACCGCATAGGCGAGTCCTTTGGTGGTGCGAATGTCGCCAAACAGGCGCGACGAGAATCCTCCGCCAAACGCCTCGCTGAACACCGACGTCGCGAAGTAATCGGGATTCTTGCGCGTAATGCCCAGCGCAACCATTTGAATCGTGCTTTGATTCACATCGGCTTTGTCGACCTGATAATATCCGGGCTTTGCGGGCTCCGGCTTGATCTCCGAATCCTTCGCAGCCGGCCCCCGAGGCCACGATGCGAATGCCGTGCGCAGACGAGCCTCCATCTTTGCCGAGTCGAAGTCGCCGACCACGCCCAGGATGATGTTATTCGGATGAACGTACTTGCCGTGCCATTCGACCAGATCCTGGCGCGTGATCGCCGCCACCGTGGCGTACTCGGCAACCCGCGCATAGGGATTGTTGGCGCCATACGCCAGCTTCGCCGCCTCCCGTCCTGCAATCTGCCCCGGATCGTCATTGCGTCGCGAGATGGCGTCGTATTGCCCCTTCTGCGCAATCGCAATTTTTTCGGCGCGGAACTCCGGATTCTTCAGCAGGTCCCCGAACACGCGAAACACGTCGTCGAAATCTTCTTTCAGACACGACCAGCTCACCGTGGTCGAGTCGATGCCCCCGCCGGTCTCGACCTTCGCGGCGCGCTGTTCCAGGTAATCGTCGAGCTGATCGCCGGTCTCGGCCTTCGTGCCGCCGGTGCGCCACACTTCGCTATAAACATCGGTAAGCCCCGCCTTGTTCGCCGGAACCGAGCGCTCGCCGCCGCGAATGCGAGCCGTGCCGTCAATGGTCGGCAACTCGTGGTCCTCCTGAAGAAAAACCACCATGCCATTGGGCAACTCGATGCGCTTCGGCTGCGCCGGATGAAACGCCGGCAACTCCGGAATCGGTATCTGCTGCCAGGGTTGCTGAGAGGGTTGTTGCGCCTGCGCCCATAGTTGCGCCGAGCCGCTGGAGAATCCGATGACGACGACCAGAATCGCAAAGAAAAAGAAGAAGAGTGCGCGCTTCACTGTCCACCTCCCTGCGGACCCGCTCCCGCTCCCGGCGGAGGAGGCGCAAACTCGATAATCCCCACCGTCCGGTTATCCGGCGTAAACGTCTTATTCGCAACCCGCCGGATGTCCGCCTTGCTAACTTTTTCGATCCGCTCAACCGAACGGAACAGTTCCCGCCAGTCGTCATAGCGCGCCTGATAGAGCCCAAGTTCCGACGCCAGCCCCTCATTCGATCCCAGCGACCGGATCAGGTTTGCCTTGGCGCGCGTCTTGATCATTTTCAGCTCTTCATCCGAGATGTCTTCGTTCTTCAGCCGTTCAATCTCGGCATGAATCGCATCGCCCACTTCCTGCGGCTTGTGCCCTGGGAGCGGCAGCGCGTAAAACGCGAACAGTTGCGGATATTTATTCCCCGGATATCCGGTAAATCCCTCCGCGTCCGAAGCGATCTGCTTGTCGCGGACCAGCGCCCGGTAAAGCCGTGACGTCCGTCCATTCGACATCAGGTCGCTGATCGCGTCGTAGACCTGGTCATCCGGGCTGCGGTAATCGGGCCGATGGTAGCCTTCGAGATAGAATGGCTGCGACTGCTCGTGCAGCACCACGCTGCGTTCGGAATTCTGCGGAGGCTCGGTGGTCGTAGCCGTGTCGGGCTTGGGACGAGCCGGAATCCGCGAAAAATATTTCTCCACAATTGGCATCGCCTCCGCAGCCTTCAAGTCTCCAACCACGGCAACCACCATGTTCGAAGGCACGTAATACTTGTCGAAGAAGTTCTGCGCGTCGGTCGCCGAAAAAGAATCCAAGTCCGATGGCCATCCGATCGTCGGCCGATGATAAGGATGCGCCGCGAATGCCTCTTCCGAGAATTGCTCCAGCAGCCGCCCAACGGGATCGCTGTCGACCCGCATGCGGCGCTCCTCAGTCACCACATTGCGCTCTTTATAAAACTGCCGCAGCACCGGATGCAGAAAACGCTCCGATTCCAGATACGCCCACAATTCCAGCCGGTTGATGGGGAACGAGTAGAAGTATTCCGTCTCGTCCCAACTGGTGGATGCGTTCATCCCCTCGCCGCCTTCGCCTTCGACGATCTTGCCAAACTCGTTGTTGTAAGCCGCGGAGAACTTGTCGGCCGCCGCAATCGCGTCTTTCCAGTTCTGCTCAAGCTGCGCGAGCTTCCGTTCGTCGCGGCCCACCGATTGGTCGCGCTCGGCAATGTAAGCCGCATAAGCTTCTTCGACTTTCGCCAGCGCAACTTTTTCGCCGGCATAGTCGCGCGTCCCAATCGTGTCCGTGCCTTTGAACGCCATGTGCTCGAACATGTGCGCCAGGCCGGTCTTGCCCATGGGATCCTGCACCGACCCCGTGTCCACGTGCGTGAAGAACGAAAACACCGGAGCCTCCGGCCGCTCGCAAATGACGATGGTGAGGCCGTTGGCCAGCTTCTTGACGGTAGTCCGCTTCTCGAAAGAAGCCAGATCCTGGCCCAGAGCAAGCGAGGACAGTACAAAACAGACAACAATTGTTTGTATGGAAATTAAGCGGGATTTCATCCTGCCTCCAAAACCGAAGAACCACGAAACGCCAAAAATCGAAGTTACGTGCAGGCAGGGAAGATTGTCAAACGAGGAGCCGAGAAAATTCACTGTAGAGACGCGGCTTGCCGCGTCTCCCGCACGTCGGTGGAGCGCCTGGCCCACTCCGGTGGAGAGCGACTCGGTAGAGTGGCATCGTAGCTTGCCTTAGTTAGGAGATTTCCCCCAGGAAATTCCCGCACTCGATCTTCGGGTCTTGTGCCGGGCCTCGAAAGCCTCGCAAAAAACTTGCCATTCTTGTTCAGCCAGCAACTGGGCGACGCTCCGGCCTGGTGATATCGCTTCGCGCCGAGGAACCCTCTTTATAATCCGCACAGGGCTGATTTCCTTTGGCTCCCAGGTTTGTACCCACGTCACCAACTTGCTCAGAGTCCAATTCCTTTTTTCCATAACATGGACGTCGAACAGGTGGGCAATGATGTCCTTGATGCGCATCTCGCGCGGCACGCGGAGCGCCCAGCACTCACAGGGACGCATGACCACGCGCAGCACCCAATTGCCCCAGATGCCTTCCGCGCCCAGTGTGCGGCGTTCTTTCACGGCAACCGCCTCGGTTGCGCGATGAAAGCTGCATCCCCTGGCAATGGCTGCCATTCCAAGCGCGCAGCCCGCCTTTTCCTCAGGGAAATACTGCCCGCCTGCCTTGCCGGCCAACATCGTGCTCCCCGCCAGAATTGCCTCACTCAGTTTCATGATTGCCTGGATGCGCCCCTTCGCGACCTTGCCGAATGCGGAATATTGTACCCCCGAAGGCCGGCGGCGTCACAACATAAACGAAAAAGTGATGCAAGCGGCATTCGTATCGGGGTATCTTTGAGGCGCGTAGCCCGCAAAAAACCATGCCCACGCCCACCGTAATCGAAGTCGAGAACCGCAAGCTCAGCCTGACGAATCTAGACAAGGTCCTCTACCCCGCCGCCAGTTTCACCAAAGGACAAGTCGTGGATTTCTACGTCCGCATCGCGCCCGTCCTCATCCCGCACCTGGCCGGACGCCCGCTAACCATGAAGCGCTATCCCGAGGGAATTGACCAGGAATATTTCTTCGAGAAGAACGCGCCCATGCATCGCCCCGACTGGGTGAAGACTGCGCCCATCTGGAGCGAGAGCAACCACCGCACCATCCACTTCCTGCTAGCCAACGATCTTCCCACGCTGGTCTGGATCGCGAACCTGGCGTCGATCGAACTGCATCCGTCCCTCTCGCTGGCCGAAGACATCGCCACGCCGACCATGATCGTTTTCGATCTCGACCCCGGACCTCCGGCGAACATCGTGCAGTGCGCGCAGGTTGGCCTCTGGGTGCGCGAGATTTTCGATCACTTCGGCCTGCAGAGTTTTCCCAAAACTTCCGGCTCGAAGGGCATGCAGGTCTATATTCCGCTGAACACAAAAACCAGCTACGGCGAGACGAAATCGTTTGCCCACGCAGTGGCGCGACTGCTCGAGCATGAGCATCCCGAACTGGTTGTCTCCGACATGAAAAAGGCGGTGCGCGCGAATAAAGTATTCGTCGACTGGAGCCAGAATGACCAGCATAAAACGACGATCTCGGTGTACTCCCTGCGTGCCCGCGAGCATCCGACCGTGTCGACGCCTGTCACCTGGGAGGAAGTAGAGCAGGCGCTGAAGAAGAAAGATGCCGCGCGGCTGGTATTCGAAGCGAAAGATGTGCTCGCGCGTGTTGAGAAGATGGGCGACCTGTTCGAGCCGGTGCAAAAGCTGAAGCAGAAACTGCCGCAGTTGGCGGGGTTAGCTGGCGCATCGGAAAAAGAAAAGGAAGAGCAAGAATCCATCAACATCGCCGCCCAAGCCGATGCGCAGCCACGCCCAATGAAGAAGACGATGACGAAAGGGAAGTCAGCAGCGGGAAGGCGTCGCAAGGTATAATCCCGGTTCTCAGACCTATGGCGCACCTCTACGTTGGCACCTCCGGATGGGCTTATCCGACATGGAAGCCCGCCTTCTATCCCGAGAAGCTTGCGCAGAAGAAGTTTTTAAGCTTCTACGCCTCGAAACTGAACGCGGTCGAAGTCAACTACACCTTCCGCCAGTTGGTAAAGGAGACGACCGTCCAGAACTGGATCGCCGAAACGCCCGACCACTTTCGCTTCACCATCAAGGCGCACCAGGTGCTCACGCACATCAAACGCTTGAAGAGCGCGGAAGAATTCCTGCAGCGCTTTCTAGGAACGCTCGAAGCTCTGGAGCGAGCCGGCCGCCTGGGCCCGCTGCTCTTTCAACTGCCGCCAAATTTCAAAGCCGATCAGGCGGTGCTTTCCGAGTTCCTGAAAGCCTTGCCGAGAAGCGTGCGCGCGGCATTCGAGTTCCGCCACGAATCCTGGTTGACTGAGCCAACGTTCACCGGCGCCACCTGCGAAACGTTGCGCGCGCGCAACATCGCACTCTGCGTAGCGGAAACCGAAGAGCGCAACACCCCCGACGTAGTCACCGCCGACTACGTCTACTATCGCTACCGCAAGCCCACCTACACCGCCGAAGAACGCCAAGCGATGGTCGCCCGCATTCGAGAGCATCTCGCCGCCAACCGCGATGTCTTCGCCTACTTCAAGCACGAAGAGACGCCGGAGGGTGTGCTCTACGCGGTGGATCTGCGGCAAGCTGTCGACAAGAAATAACCGTTGCCATGGAGCGACAGCGCACTCGCCTGTAACGGCGCGAGCGGCAATCCCCAGCCCGCATCCTGCTCATTACTTCTCGGTTTCGCCCTGACATCTCATACTTACCTCATGCCCTCCGATCCCAATTCCCGCGCGCTCGCCTCGTTCCTGGACTATCTGCGGGTAGAGCGCGGGTCGGCGAAGTTGACCATCGCCGCGTACTCGAGCGACCTCTCGCAGTTCGCCGAGTTTCTGGAACAGCGCCACGCAGTTCTCAGCCGGGCCCGGCGCGACGACGTGCGCGACTACATCCAGGAATTATTCTCGAATTCACTGGACGGCCGCTCGGTGGGACGAAAGCTTTCGGCCATCCGGCAACTCTATCGGCATTTGCTGCTCGATGGAAAGATCGACAAAGATCCGACGCTAAACATCGATTTGCCCAAGCAGTGGAAGGTTCTGCCCAAGGCGCTGAGCCGCGACGAAGTGGGAGCCATGCTCGCCGAAACGAAGCCGGCCGACACCCCGCCAGCCCACGCGCCGCCGCAAAATAAAACGGCCCGAGCGCAGGCGCTGGCCCTTCGCGACCGCGCCATGATCGAGCTTCTCTATGCTGGCGGCGTGCGCGTGTCCGAAGTTGCCGACGCGCGTCTCGAAGATCTCAAGCTTGAAATGGGATACATCCTGGTGCGCGGCAAGGGCGACAAGGAGCGCATGGTGCCGTTAGGAGTGCCGGCCCAGCAAGCCTTACAGCGATACTTGAAAAACGGCAGGGAAGTATTGGCGAAGAAAAGTAGTTCGCCGCTCTTGTTCGTAGGCGCCGGAGCTCGCCGCCTGACTCGTCAGCGCCTCTGGCAGTTGGTCGGGAAAGCCAGTCTCGCTTCCGGACGCCACGCCAGTCCGCACATGCTGCGGCACTCTTGCGCCACGCATATGGTGGAAAATGGAGCCGACTTGCGCACCGTGCAGACCATCCTCGGCCACTCCGATATTTCGACCACGCAGATTTATACGCACGTGGCGCTCGACCGGCTGAAGAGCGTGTATGCGAAGCATCATCCGCGCGCGAAAGCGAAGAACGATTTGTAATTGGTGATTTGTAATTTGTAATTTAAGACCAGATCCGATTTTCCAATTACCAATTACAAATTGCCAATTACCAATTTATGAAGCAGCAGCGCACCATCGTCGAACGCGCCACCGACGACTTCCTCCGCCACTTGCGGGAGCAGAACGCCTCGCCGCACACCATCAAGGCTTACACCGGAGACCTCGACGCCTTCGCCGCTTACCTGGGTCCGAGAATGGGCGATCGCGAATGGAATTGGAAAAAGATCGACCACATCGCCATCCGCGGCTTCCTCTCGCATCTCTACGACAAAGGATTGAGCAAGACGTCCGTAGCCCGCGCCCTCGCCGCCGTGCGCTCGCTCTATCGCTGGCTGGCGCAAGAAGGAGTAGTCGAGCAGAATCCGGCGAAGCTGGTTTCGACGCCGCGGCTCCCGAAGAAACTGCCGCGCGTTCCGACGATTGAAGAAATGAATTCCATGCTCGACGGCAAAATGCCGGAAGTCGCGTCGTTTCCCGAGCGCGATCGTCTGCTGTTCGAACTGCTCTACGGCTGCGGCATTCGCAACTCCGAGCTGGTAGGCATCAATCTGGAAGACATCAGCCTAAGCAATGAAGCCATTCTGATTCGCGGCAAAGGCAAGAAGGAACGCTACGTTCCCTTCGGAGGCTCGGCGCTCCAGGCGCTATCCGTCTACCTTCCGTGGCGGCAGCAACTGCTCGAGACCTTAAGAAACACGCCAAAAAACACGATCTCCGCGAAAAGCGCGCCCGCAAAAGGCACGCCCGCGCTCCTCGTCAACCAGCGCGGCGGACGCCTCACCACCCGCAGCGTAGGACGCATCGTCAAGCGCATCGCAGTTGCCAAGGGACTGTCGCCCGAAGTTCATCCGCACACTCTGCGTCACGCTTTCGGCACCCACATGCTGGAAGAGGGAGCGGACCTACGCGCCATCCAGGAACTGCTCGGCCACGAGCGCCTGGCCACCACCGAACGCTACACGCAGCTCTCGGTCAAGCACATGATGAACGTCTACGACCAGACGCATCCGCGGGCGAAATGATCTTTGGTCATGGACCGTTTACCATTGTGTTAACGGGCGCGGATTAATCCGACTATCTCATATTGAGACGGACAGAGCAGCGGAGGATGGCAACGCCGAGCCATCCTCCCAAGGGAGTAGTGTCTCCAGCAAAGGCGGTGTACGATGATTTCCGCCGGAGGACACTTAATTATGGGCAGGAATGACGAACTGGCCCTTCAAAACAATTTTGATAATTGGAGTAAGAATCGGTTTCCCAGTCCGCCAAAAGACTTCAATGTTTGGGAGTATTACTGCGTCGAACAGTTCGCTCGCCCATTCGATCTGTCAGATAGTGAACTGAAATCTGGGATTGTTGGAGCCGCTCAAGACGGCGGCGTAGATGCATTTTATATTTTGGCGAATGGCGAGCTTGTTGATGCAGAGACAGAAATAAAGCCCAAGCAGAGACCGGAATTTAAGCTCGTAATCATCCAAGTAAAGAGCAACGAGGGTTTTTCTCCAGTCGCAGTAGATAAGCTCTACTGGTTCATTGATGATCTACTGGATCTAGCGAAAAGCAAGGCCGACTATCACTCCTCGTACCACCCCGATTTGATCGCCTTAATGCGGTTATTCAAGGATAAATTTGGGATTGTTATTGGCGAAACTCCGCCTCTTTCCATCGAGTTCATCTACATAGTTAAGAAGGATGTCCAGCCTGACGAAGACTGCGAAAAAGCCAAAGCTCGTATATTAGGCCGATGTAATTTCTATTTTTCTCACGCGGAACCAAAATTCACATTTGCCAATGCAACTGCGATATATCTGCAAGTGCAAACCCGCCCTCCGAATAAAAAGACTCTCAAATGGGCCTCACAGCCGATGACCACAGAAGAGGGGGAGATTGGGCTTGTCAAGCTGCCCGATTATCACTCATTCATTAGTGATACTGACGGAAGGGTCGCGGAACGGTTCTTTGATTCCAACGTACGTGGGTACTGGCCCCACAGTCGCATAAACAAGAGCATTGCAGAAACACTCAAGAGCTCTGACGGGCCTGAGTTTTGGTTGCTAAACAATGGCATCACGATTCTGGCAGAAAAGTCCAACACGACTGGATTTTTGGAACTAGAAATCCATGATCCACAAATCGTCAACGGATTGCAAACTTCGAGGCAGATATACGGTCACTTTGCGGGCAATGGTGGGAAGAAGGATGATAGTCGCCGCCTGATGGTTCGAGTCATAAAAATATCTGACAAAACTACAAGAGATGCCATCATTAAATGCACAAATAGTCAAAATGAGATGCCCGCAGAGGCGTTGAGGACTACCGACGCGATTCATCGACAGTTAGAAGTTTCGTTCCACAGCAAGGGCCTTTTCTATGATCGCCGCAAAGGCTACTACAGAGAAAATGAAAAGCCTGTAGAAAGCATTGTCAGCGTCAATGACGTTGCTCAGGCGATGATAGCGATTGTACTGCGCAAGCCAAACGATGCTCGCGGTAGCCCTAAGAGATACTTGATTGATGATGAGAAATACGATTCCGTTTTTGGCAAAAAGGGACTTGGCGAGGACAAGTATTCCCTAACCCTTTACATCAAGACAGTGGAGATTACTAGGAGAATAAAAAGCTATCTAGAGAGTGCAGAGACGAATCTGACTCATCGCCGTAATTTGCTCTTCTACGTAGCGATGTGCGCGGCGTGCGAAATAGTAGGCAGCGGATATGCAAATCCCTCGCAAATGGAAACGATAGACATAGCTAATTTCACGGATGAATGGCTAGACAAGATTCGTGACAAAGTAAAAAAGAAGTACGAGAAGCTCGCAGATAAGCAGATAAAGAAGGATGGCGAAAAGGACTATGATAAGGTGGCGAAAGGCCCTGACTTACTCAAGTCTATAGAGAGGGACTTGAAAAAACGTCTTCTTACAAAGAAGAAAACAAAGTGATTCTTACAAGGCATGAGGACAAATGAAACATTCCGAGGAGTACCAGAGATTCACAAACCTTGTGGATCGACTATTGACCCTTTCCCACGAGGAGATGCAGCGGCGCGAAGGCGGGTGGCCCGGCCCACCGCAATCATAAGAAACCCGGAGGGTGCCCATACAAGCTTGGCTTGGGCGGGGGTTTTTACCGCCGCTACCGGAGCGTGTCTTCCGGTTCGGGCGCGGTGCGCGGGAACTTCATGAGTCCTTCGCCGGGGGCCTCGCCCGCCAGCTTCTTGAAAAAGTCGGCTGCGGTTTCCGCCACGCCAACTTTTTCGGCGGCCGCCGCTGCGCAGCATTCTAGACGGGGAAGATTTTCATCACAAATCAGGTGTGCGCTGATCACAGACTTCCACCCCGCGCTACGCGACAATGAATTCAATTTAGGAGAGCGGAGAAGTATGCCCATCCCCAAGACGGCCCTCGAAGCCGCCCCAATTCCCATTTTGGGCTGCTCCTTGACAACCAAGCGAAGCAAAATCGCCGCTAAGTCGTTGGTTCTGGAAGACTTTACCCGCAAGTCATTTAAACCCAAAGATCTAGCGGGAATTTCCTCCTAACCCAATGATTCCACAAGAGAGGGGGGGAGGGGGGTACCCGATATCAGCTGGTTAGTAACGTCGGAGTAAATAGACAAAAATTCAATTCCCGCAGACGCGGTCATGTCGGTTTTGACCTTCTGCTTGATCCGACTTTTTCTGCGACAGGCCTGAGCTTGCTCGGTGCGTTGGGATCGAATCTGGCATAACGCTTCCGTCGTATCGCTTTGAAAAGACGGTCATTACCCCCGTAACTTTGCACGGGAGCGCGATTGCTCCAACATGGCATGAGGACGTCTCTGGCTTTACCCGAATAAAGCCGGACGAGTGAAACCATGAGCGTGAGAATGGGTAAAGTCGCTAGGGAAAGTATCCTGCTGCTGTCGTTGTTCTTGATTGCGGCGCTGGTGCAGTTCTACGCGCAGTCGCTGCCCATGGCGCTCTGCTTTTATTTTCTGCCGACCTTGTACTCGGCCTATTATTTCGGACGCCGGCACGCGACCCTCACCGCTTTCGCATGCGTGTTCCTGGTCGTTCTGCTCGACTTCCTGAACAACCTGATGCCGGCGCACCGGGTGCTGTCGTTGCCCGGCGAGCGGCTGTTCAACTTTGCTATCTGGGCAGGAGTTTTGGTGGTGGTCGGCTACGTGATGGGCACACTTTACGAGCGCAAGCAGGCGATGACCACCGACATCCGGGAAAGCTTTGGCGGGCTGCTGCTGGTTCTGCAACATTTCATGGCCAACGAGAAACTTGGCGTCGGTGAAAACCAGCGGCTGGTGGAGGCGTCGACCAGAATCGCAGAGGCGATGGGCCTGGGGTCGGATCGCGTCGAATTGCTGCGGTCGGCGGTGCTGCTGCGGGATCTGAGCAAGCTTGGCATCACCAACGACATTCTTTACAAGGCCGCGGATATGAGCCGCGACGAGGTGGTTGCCAGTTTCCGCAAGCGCCAGAAGGCCGATGGACGTGCCCAGGCGGTCGGCAATTCGCTGCGGCGGGTGATTCCGATCATCGTCGCGCAACAGATTCTGCGGGATCAAGGAGCGCGCTCGGTCAACGTTCCGCTCGAGGCTCACATTCTGGCCGTGGCGGATGCCTACCAGAAGCTGATCAGCGGCGCTGGCGGCAAAGCTCTGTCGCCGTACCAGGCCGAGCAGGAAATCTTGGCGGGAGCGGGCCAGAAGTACCACGCCGGGGTAGTAGAAGCCTTTACGAAAATCATAGGCGAGCGGACTCAGGGCGCGGGGGCATAGGACCACCCGGATAGAAGGCTAAAGCGTTTCCGCCAGCGCTGAACTCTTGGGATTTTCTTCCGGGTCGCGCGCGTTCTTTCCCCGCAATTCCTTTTCTCGCAGTTCCTGCCACATCGCGACCACTCGAGATTTCAACTCGGACGTCAGGCGCTCATACGCGGCTTCGCTCGCTTCTCGCAGCGGCGGGGGTTGAATGGGCTCGCCGAATACCAGTTGCAGATCGTTGAACTTGGGAAATTTTCTGTGGCGGGGCCAGGCTTCGTAGAAGCCCGCGATCGCGACCGGAACGATTGGCGCTTGCGCGTGGATCGAGAGAATCGCGGCGCCCTTGCGGAAGACGCCCGGGTTACCGTCGTTGGTGCGCTCGCCTTCGGGATAAAGAACAAGGATGTGTCCCTGGCTGAGGCCGAAGAATCCGGCGCGCATGGCGGGCACCAGGTTCGCGTCCGGATCGAGGACGGCTGTGCGCAGCCAGCGCGCCAGGCGCCGCATGAATCCTGTACCGAAAACGTCGCTCGTACCCAGGGCAAAAGCATCGCGAAGCAGCCGCCACGGCAGCGCCCCGGCCAGCACCAGCGGGTCCATGTAACTCTGGTGGTTCGAGCAGATGAGGTACGGGCCTTTTTCCGGCAGGTTTTCGAGTCCGCGGGTTTTGAGGTGAAAGCGGTCGAGCGCGAAAAGATAAATCAGCCGTCCCAGCAGGAAGAAAAAGACTTCAGAGAAAATATTGTGGCCCGCCAGGGCGAGCACCTCGGGATCGGTCGCCGGCTCGCTCAAGATAGTGGACCAGGCCGGCGCCGCCGCCCGGGCGTGGCCCTCGCCGCGGCTGGCGCTGGCAAGCACGGCGTCGACCAGGTCACGCACCGAATAGATTTCCGCCAGTTGCGACTCGGGCACATCGCCCGCAAGCTGCTGCTCGAGTGCGGTCAGCAACTCCACGCGCTGCATCGAATCGAGTCCCAAATCGAGCTCGAGATTGTGAGTGGGAAGAATGGCGTCGAGCCGGTTGCGCGAAGACTCCCGCGACGATTCCCGAATTATCGTGAGGGCGCGCTTCACTTCGTCCCGCTCCAGCCACGATTGCTCGTCTCCGGTCAGCCGCTTTTCTGCGCCAACCTCGGAATCGCCGCCGCCCTGCTTTTGTTGCAGCTCGCGAACCTTCTTTTCAATCTGGAAGCGTTTCAACTTGCGCGTGGTGGTGCGCGGCAGCTCTTCCTGCCAGATGTCATAACTTCCCAGGCGTTTAGTGGAGGCGATCTTGTGGGAGAGCGCTTCAATGTCGGAGCGGATCACCTCTTTCGAGTTGACGATTTTGCGCTCGCGCAGCCGCTCGAAGTCGGGCACGACCACGGCGTGCAGGCGCTCTGAAGTGGGATCTCCCGGGCGCGCCTCCAGTGCCATCACGCAGATTTCTTTCACGTACGGTGCCTGCAGGTAGTGCGCCTCGATCTCCTCGGGGTAAACATTTTTTCCGTTGGCGAGCACGATGATTTCCTTGCGGCGTCCGGTGATGAAGAGATTGCCTCCGGAATCGAAATAGCCGAGATCGCCGGTGTAGAGCCAGCCATCGCGCAGCACCCCGGCCGTGGCTTCCGGGCGATTCCAATATCCTTTCATCACGAGCGCGCCGCGGATGGCAATATCACCGACCGGCGTTGCGCCTTCCTCGAGCGGCTGTGGGTCGACAATTCTGGCTTCGACTCCAGGAAAAGGCGGTCCGACCGAGCCAAATATGATCGGGTGGCCCGGGGGGTTGATGAAAGCGCCCCCGGAGGTTTCGGTAAGGCCGTACGCATTCAGAACGTCGATGCCAAAAGCGTAAAAATCGCGGGCAATCGCGGGATCGAACCGCGAACCGCCGGTTACGAGATACCTCATGCGAGCGCCGAATGTGGCGTGAATCTTTCCAAAGAAAAGCTTGCCGGCGTTGACTCCGACACGCCGCAGCGCACGGTTGATTGCCATCAACACGCGGACCAGTCTCAGCGTGAATTTGCCGCGTTTGCTCAGCTCCTTGAAAATGCGCTCGTGAATCAGGTAGAAGAACTGAGGCACCACGGCGAACGCGGTGATGTCGCGTTCCTGCAAAGCGCGGAGCAATTCGGTCGTGTTGAGCGTCTCCAGGTACACGACGCGCGCGCCATTGAACAGAGGCAGGAAAAGGTTTGCCATCTGCGCGAGGACATGAAACATCGGGAGAATTCCGAGCAGCGCATCCGCAGGGCCGATCTTCATGGTGGCGAGCACCGAGTTCGCTTCGCCGACGAGGTTGGCGTGGGTGAGCATGACGCCCTTCGGGTCAGCGGTGGTGCCCGAAGTATAGAGCAACGCCGCCAGGTCGCTCTCCGCGGGGACAAGGGGCTGAAAGCCAGCGTGGCCGGCGGCGAAGATGGAATCGAGATCGGCGACGAAGCTCTCGATAATTCGCAGGGTCACACCTTGTTCGGTTACACCATGCTCGGTTGCACCATGCTCGGTCAAACTCTGGATGCCCCGCTGACTGCGTTCGGCGCGATGAATGGGATCCGACGGGCCCCGGGTCATTCCGGCCTGCTCCGCCGCAGCCGAAGTCATCACCAGAGGCAGGTTGAGTCCTTCGACCGCTTCCATCGCCACCGGAAGATGCTTCACATCGCAGAACAACAAAGAAGCTCCGCTGTCGATCAGCAGAGTCTTCACCTGATCGGCGTGGAAAGCCGTGTCAAGCGGAACCGCCGTTCTGCCGGCGGCAATGATTCCTAAATACGCCGCCACCCACCGCGGATGGTTCGCCGCCAGAATCGCCACGCGCGCGTCCCGCGGAACCCGCGTCGAGAGCCAGTTCGCCACGCTCTCCGACATGCGGGTAAGCTCCGCGAAGGTGGCACGCTCCACTGTCTGCTCGCGCTGAATCTCAAGAGCAATGTTGTCGGGGAACTTCCGGGCCGATTCCTGAAAACGCTGATAGAAGGCGGACATGTCTCGGAGAAAATATTACAGGAAATCGAGGTGCGTAGGCTGCGCATTGATCGACTCCCGGAGAACTAAATGGCCAGCACCGGTCAGGAATCACCTGTATTGTGGTGGGTTCGAAAATGGGGCCTGGCCCGCGTATTCGTAGCAAAAGTCGGTCGAGATCGGCGAACGTCTGAATTTCGGCGTCAGAAACGGAGGTTCGAGATGAAGGACGGGATGAAGTCGCGCGCGCCTTGGTTGGCGGTGATAGTAATAGCATCGCTCTCCTTTTCGGCGTGCGGCAGCGGGAGCGGCGGGGGGAGCACCCCGCCTCCAGCAACCTACACGATTGGTGGAACGGTTTTTGGTCTGTCGGGTACGGGACTAGTATTACAGGACAACGGCGGCAGCAACCTGCCGGTCAGTGCGACCGGAGCCTTCGCCTTCACCACACCCACCACGAGTGGCGGCACATATAACGTCTCGGTTCTGACGCAGCCCTCAGGTCCGGCGCAGTCCTGTGCGGTGACCAATGGCAGCGGAACGGCCAACGCGAATGTCACGAGCGTTCAGGTTGCATGCGTCAGCGAATGGACTTGGATGAGTGGCGCTAACGTCATCGGCCAGCCGGGGATGTACGGGACTCTGGGCACGGCTGCGCCCGGCAACGTTCCAGGGGCAGGAGTTGCTGCTTCCAGTTCGACCGATGTTGCCGGGAACCTGTGGCTCTTTGGCGGGGATCGCGGTGACTCAAATGGGACATGGGGGAATCTCAACGATCTATGGAAGTACAACGACGGCGAATGGACGTGGATGAGTGGGGCGAACACGGTCAACCAATCGGCGACGTACGGTACCCTGGGGACGGCTGCGCCCGGTAACGTCCCAGGGGCGCGATCCTTTTCTGCCAGTTGGAACGATGCCACCGGAGATTTCTGGCTCTTCGGTGGTTCTCTCGACGCGACCGGGACAAGTGATTTCCTCAACGACCTGTGGAAGTTCAGTGCGGGCGAATGGGCGTGGATGGGCGGGGCGAACATTCCCAACCAGCCAGGGATATACGGGACCCAGGGAATAGCTGACCCAGGTAACATTCCAGGAGCGCGAGGCGAGGTTGTTACCTGGATCGATGCGCATGGGGATGTGTGGCTCTTCGGGGGAAAGGGCTCCTACTCCCCCCCGGATAATTTCCCGTTGTTCAACGACCTGTGGAAGTACAGTGCGAATGAATGGACGTGGATGGGCGGGGCGAATGCCACGGGCCAACCAGGTACGTACGGGACCCTGGGGACCCCTGCGTCCGGCAACGTTCCCGGGGCGCGATTCTGGGCCGTAAGTTGGACCGATGCGGCCGGGAACTTCTGGCTCTTCGGCGGAATCGGTTACGCATCGGCCGGCACAACTGGTTTCCTCAACGACTTGTGGGAATACAGCGAGGGCGAATGGGCGTGGATGGGCGGGTCGGACGGGCTCAACCAGCAGGGGACGTTCGGAACTCAGGGGGTACCTGTCCTCAGTAACGTTCCGGGGGCGCGATACGGTGCTGTCAGTTGGACTGATTCGGCAGGAAACCTTTGGCTCTTCGGTGGAAATGGCTACGACTCGGCCGGGACGTACGGTTTCCTCAACGACCTGTGGAAGTATAGTGCGGGCGAATGGACATGGATGGGCGGGGCAAAGGTGGTCAACCAAGCGGGGACTTACAGCGCTCAGGGGGCGACCGCCCCTAGTAACGCGCCCGGAGCGAGAGCCTATGCCATTAGTTGGACCGACGCGGCCGGAAATTTCTGGCTCTTCGGTGGGGCAGGTTACAACTCGACCGCGACATTCGGTGACATCAATGACCTGTGGAAGTACGAGCCGTAACGAGATTTCGTATGTCTAAAATGAACTCGCCTAAACTAGGAAGTGTGCCGATCTTCTAGTTGGGTAGTTGAGGACTATACGATGGCGATGCAGAAAATCAGATTTAGCGCTGACGAGGAGCTACTCGACCGCGCAGAACAGATTGCGAAAGCGAAAGGCACTACTCTGGAGGAAGAAGTTCGGCAATGGCTGGACGACTACGGTTCGGGAAAGTGGAAGCTCCCACCGCAGCAGACGATGAAAAGGAAGTCCCGCAAGTCCACGAAGTGCTGAAGCCCGCGCCGCATTCCATCCCCGCCGCATCTAATGTGCTAGGCTTTTACTGACAGCTTAGGACGCGTGTCCTCTGAAGGGTTTCCGTTTTGATCAACACATTGCTGGGCAAGATTTTCGGGACGAAGAATGAGCGCGAGGTCAAGCGCCTGCAGCCTCGGGTGAACGCTATCAACGCGCTCGAGCCGGAGATGCAGAAGCTCTCCGACGACGAACTCCGCGCCAAGACGGCGGAGTTTCGCGCTCGTGTTCAGGAGCGTCTCAGCTCGATCGCCGATGACCCGGAAGCCGAACCGAACCGCCCGGATACTGATGTCCAGGATATCGACCGCCAGAAAGAAATCGAAGCCGAGCGAGCCGAGGTGCTCAAGGGCGTTCTCGACGAGTTGCTGGAGGAAGCGTTTGCCGTGGTCCGCGAAGCCGGACGGCGCGTGCTCAACATGCGGCACTTCGACGTCCAGTTGATTGGCGGTATGGTTCTGCACGAAGGCAAGATCGCCGAGATGAAGACCGGCGAAGGAAAAACTCTGGTTGCCACGCTCCCGGTGTATCTGAATGCGCTGAGTGGACGCGGCGTGCACGTGGTCACCGTCAATGACTACCTGGCCAAGCGCGACTCGGAATGGATGGGCAAGCTCTACAGCTTTCTCGGGCTCACGGTGGGCGTGATCGTCCATGATCTTGACGATGCGGAGCGCCGCGCCGCCTATGCTGCCGACGTGACCTACGGCACCAACAACGAATTCGGATTCGACTACCTGCGTGACAACATGAAGTTCGACCTGCACGATTGCGTGCAGCGGGTGCATAACTTTGCGATCGTCGACGAAGTCGATTCCATCCTGATCGACGAAGCCCGCACGCCGTTAATTATTTCGGGCGCCAGCGAGGAATCCACGGACAAGTATTACAAGGTGAATCGCATCATTCCCAAGCTCGAAAAGGGCGAGGAGATCGACACGCAGCCGGGCGAGCCCAAGATCATGACGGGCGACTTCGTGGTCGATGAAAAACACCGCAATTGCACAGTCACCGACGACGGCTGGGTGAAAGTCGAAAAACTACTTGGGATCGGCAACATCGCCGACCCGGAAAACTGGACGCTGAAGCATCACGTAGAAACCGCCGTCAAAGCGCACGCGCTTTATAAGAAAGACGTCGAGTACGTGGTCAAAGACGGCGAAGTGCTGATCGTCGACGAATTCACCGGGCGGCTGATGCCGGGCCGGCGCTGGTCGGACGGCCTGCACCAGGCGATCGAAGCCAAGGAGAACGTGAAGATCGAGCGTGAGAATCAGACGCTCGCTACCATCACGTTCCAGAATTATTTCCGCATGTACAAAAAGCTGGCGGGCATGACGGGTACGGCGGAAACCGAAGCGCCGGAATTCGAGAAGATTTACCGGCTCGAAGTCATCGTCATTCCGACCAACCGCACGCTGCTGCGGCAAGAAAATCCGGACATCGTTTACCGCACCGAGAAGGAGAAATATTTCGCGGCCGCCGACGAGATCCAAAGGCTGCACGACAGCAACCAGCCCGTACTGGTCGGCACGACCTCGATTGAAAAGTCCGAACGCCTTTCGGAGTTGCTGAAGAAGAAGGGCATCAAGCACGTCGTCCTGAACGCGAAGTATCACGAGCGCGAGGCGGAGATTGTCGCGCAAGCCGGACGCGCCGGTATGGTCACCATCGCCACCAATATGGCGGGCCGCGGCACTGACATTCTGCTCGGCGGCAATCCCGAATTCATGGCCAAGCAGGAATGCGTGAAGAAGGGAATCGCGCAGCCGATCCGCGCCGCGCAAGGCAAGATCGAAGCCGAGGTCGACGATCCCAACCGCACGGTTTGGTACTACGCGGGCAATGAATACGCGGTCCCGACCGATCAGTGGAACGAGATTTTTACGCGCTACAAGAACGAAACGGATCAGGAACATAAGGATGTGATTGCGGCCGGCGGGTTGCATATTTTCGGCACCGAACGCCACGAAGCGCGCCGCATCGACAATCAGCTTCGCGGGCGCGCCGGACGCCAGGGCGATCCCGGCTCGTCACGCTTCTATCTTTCGCTCGAAGACGACCTGATGCGCATCTTCGCCAAGGAGTGGGTTTCGAACCTGCTGCAGCGCCTCGGCATGGAAGAAGGCGTGCCCATCGAATCGCGCATGATCACGCGCCGAATCGAGGCCGCGCAGAAAGCCGTCGAGGGCCAGAACTTCGAAGCCCGCAAACATCTGCTTGAGTATGACGACGTGATGAACAAGCAGCGCGAGGCGGTGTATGGCCTGCGCCGCCGTCTGCTGGAGGGCCTCGACCAGAAGGATCTTATCGTCGAAGACTACGTCTCCGGGATTCTCGGCGACATCCTCGACCGGCACTGTCCTCCCAAAGAGCACGTCGACAACTGGGACCTCAAAGCTCTGAAGGATGACATCTTCACTCGCTTTGGCGTCGATATCTACGGCGAGGGCCTCAAGCCTGAGCACATGAACCGCCAGGAACTGGGCGACGCGATCTTCGACAAACTCAGAGAGCGCTATGACTCGAAAGAGAAGCTGATCGGCGCCGAGGCGATGCGCTATCACGAGCGCATGATCATGCTGAGCGTGATCGACGCGCAGTGGAAAGATCACCTGCTTTCGATGGACCACCTGAAAGAGGGCATCGGCCTGCGCGGCTACGGACAGCACGATCCGTTGGTCGAATACAAGCGCGAGTCTTTCGACATGTTCGAAGAAATGATGCAGCGCTTTCAGGAAGAAACGGTTCGCTACCTGTACCTGATGCAGATCATGGAACGTCCGCCGGATATGGGAGCGAGGCCCGGTGGTGGCGGAGGCAGTCCGAATGATCTGTCCGGCCAGGGGCCCGATGCTGGCGTACCTTCAATCATCACCGGCGGCCGAGGCGGCAACGGACGCCCGGCACGGCAAGTCGCGACCTCGGTGGACGAAATCGAAGAAGCTTTCCAGCGCAAGAAAAAGAAGGAGCTGGAACAAGCGCGCATGGCCGGCGCCGGCGACATGCAAGTCCAGCAGGTGGTGCGCTCGGGAGCAAAAGTTGGGCGCAACGATCCTTGTCCTTGCGGCAGCGGCAAGAAGTATAAGAAGTGCTGCGGGGCAAATTAGTAAGACCTCACCCGCCGAGACGCCAAGAGCGCCGAGAATTTTGTGGCTGGAGCTCCTGAGGTCGGCAGCGGATCATGGCCTTCCAGATGGTTCTCAGCGCCCTCGGAGTCTCGGCGGTTAAACGCCCCTTAACTTTTTGCGAAGCGCGCGAAACGTCATCTCCATGGCTGGGCTGCGCGTGCGGAGCTTCCAGGCGAAGAACAACTCCGCGTAGGTCTGGGTGATGTAGTGTGCGGACGTGATCCCGAGCATGCTTGCCGTGCGGTCGATCCAGCGTGACGGCCCTTCGATCTCGCCGAACTCCCCAATCGGAGTTTCATCCACCACGACGTGGCCCTTGCCGTCACTCCACTCTGCGCGATATTTTTCGTAACGAAATGTGGGTGCGAATCCGAGTGCGCGCAGAATGGCGTCCATCTGCGGGCCGTTCTCCACACGTGTTTCGAGTTCAAGACGAACTTTATGGCGACCGGCTTTGCCTTTTGCCTTGTGCGTCAGCACCCAGGTCTTGCCGTACTTGCGCAGCCGCAGGAGTTCACCGCGTTTGCGCAGCTTTTGGCCGGGGAGGTCGTAGAGTGAGTTCATTTCGTGGGTGGAACGGATGAGCTGTTTGAAGCCCACTTGCTTCAGCGCCCGGGTTAGCGCGGGCGGATCCGCAATCCGAAATTTAATTTCGATTTCGTTCGGCATGTTGAAAGTTTAACCGCCGAGACTCCGAGGACGCCGAGAAAAAGCAAATCCAGATCTGCCGCAGCCACCGGCCGCGGCCGAGCTTGCGCTCGGCTTGGACCCTTCGACTTCGCTCAGGGCAGGATCGCGAGGGCGCCCGTCCCTACACGAACCTGCCAAAGCATCTCTCGGCGCGCTCTGCGTCTCGGCGGTGAAAAGCCCTTAAGGCTTCGGCTCGACCTCGGACTCTCGTTCCCGCCGATGGAACCAGCTCATGTGGGGCAGATCGCGCTCCACGTTTCGGCGTTTTGCGATCAATTCGGCCGTGATCGCCACCGCAATTTCTTCCGGAGTAATCGCCCCTATATCCAGACCGATCGGGGCGTGGACTCGGTCGAATAAATGCGCGGGCAGACCTTCCTGCTGCAGCTCTTTGAAGATGGTGATGGTCTTCCGCTTCGAGCCAATCATCCCGATGTAGCGCGCCGGAGTCTGCACCGCCCAGCGCAGCATCCGCATATCGTTGCGGTGCCCGCGCGTGACGATGACGATGTACGACGACTCGCCGGGGGTGAGTCGCGCCGTGGCCTTGTCGAAATCCTCGGCAATCACCTGCTGCGCCTCTGGGAAGCGTTCGTGGTTCGCGTAGGCTTCGCGATCGTCGATCACCGTGACGTCAAACCCGGCTATGCGTGCCACTTTGTAAAGGCTGGATGCGACGTGTCCCGCTCCAAAAATATAAAGGTCCGCGGGAGGCAAAACCGGCTCCACGAAAATCTCCAGCGTTCCGCCGCAGACCAGGCCAGTGTCATACTTCGGATCCTGATTCAGATCGAAGGTCATGGTTCGCGGCTTCTCCGATTCCATCACTTCGCGCGCCGCCTGCCACACCTCGGCCTCAACGCAGCCGCCGCCAATGGTTCCGACAATCGAGCCATCGTCGCGCACCAGCATCTTGGCGGTTTTGAACGAAGGAATCGATCCGCGCACGTTGACGATGGTCGCAACGGCTCCGCGGCGTCCATCCTTGCGCAGGCGGACGATTTCCTCGTACATGTCCATAGCGATGATTGTCTTTCAGTAAACAGCGAAGGTCAATGCGTGGCTCAATCTTCGGCCGCTTTGAGCTACCTTGGATCTCTCCTCAATTCCCTTGCCACCGCATTTCCCAGAGCGACATAGAAAACGAGTTCGTACAGAATCACCGCAAAACACAGGGGCACGACAATCGACTCGGAGTCAGGAGGAAGCTTGCCCTTGAGGCTCAAATACAGAAATAGTGGAACAAGAATAATCGAAGCTCCTGTCAAAACAGACACGATGAAGTAGATTGGTGAACGGACTATCTTTACCCAGAATGGAGGTATCTCGATCGTCACTCTCATTTGCGTGCTCTTTCCGCCGCCCTCGGCTTACCGCAGGTTTCGCAGAGGGCCACAAGGTCTCACAGACGCCAGAGCCGATTGGCGGCGCCAGCGGCCGTAGCCGGAGATATGCGAAGTGTACGATGAACCTTTACAAGTTGAGATGAAATAGTGGGCGGACCTGCCAGTCCTGCTTTGGCTGAGGTCGGAAACTCTGACCGCCGTTTGTGCTAGCTTGAGGAGTTAAATTCTGACTTCCACGTTGCAGGAGCGCCCATGAAAGCCGTTCGCATTCGCCAGTTCGGTGGACCCGAAGTCCTCACCTACGAAGACGTTCCCGATCCCAAGCCGCGCAAAGATCAAGTCCTCATCCGCGTGCGAGCCTGCGCGATGAACCACCTTGACCTCTGGGTGCGCAAAGGACTGCCCGGCGTCAACCTGCCGCATATTTTGGGCAGCGACATCGCCGGTGAAATTGTCGAAGTCGGCGAATACATCGCCGATTTCAAGCCCGGACAGCGCGTTCTGCTCGCGCCCATGCTTTTCTGCAATCGCTGCGCGAAGTGTGTAGCCGGTCTGCAGAACCAGTGCCGCCAGTTCACCGTCCTCGGCAACGCCGTGGACGGCGGCAATTGTGAACTGATTGCGGTGCCTGCTGTGAACGTCATCGCCATCCCCGACTGGCTCGATTTCAATGAGGCGGCCAGCGTGCCTCTGGTTTTCACCACCGCGTGGCACATGCTTACCGGACGCGCCGCCATCCGCCCTGGCCAGACCGTTCTGGTGCTGGGCGCGAATTCAGGAGTGGGCATTGCCGCCATCCAGATTGCGAAACTGTTCCACGCGCGCGTCATCACGACAGCAGGCGACGAGCGGAAGATAGAACGTGCCCGCGAACTGGGCGCCGATTTCGTCATCAACCACTATCAGCAGAAGATTTCGCAGGAAGTCCGCAAGATCACCAACTTCGAGGGTGTCGACATCGTCATTGAGCACGTTGGGCCGGCCACTTGGGAAGATAGCGTCAAGTCGCTCAAAACCGGCGGCACGCTCGTGACCTGCGGCGCGACCACGGGACCGAAGGTCGAACTAGATCTGCGCTTCCTGTTCTCACGACAACTGGCATTGCTGGGGTCGTACATGGGCACGATGAGCGAACTCCATGAAGTGCTCGGGCACGTTTTTGCGGGACGCCTCAAGCCCGTCATTGACCATACTTTCCCTTTGAGCGAGATTCGCACGGCCCACGAGTACATGGAGAAAAGCCAGATGTTCGGCAAGATCGTGCTGAACCCGTAGAACTTTTCACCGCCGAGACACGGAGAACGCCGAGAGATGCCCTTTTTGGTTTTCTCTGCGCACTCGGCGTCTCTGCGGTTAAAATAGTCCCATGGCGCAAGAGCTCAGTTTCGGCCCCTACGTTGATGTCGAAAACGGCAAGAAGGTAGTCAAGGAACTGGTCTACGGAGACGGCGTGCCCGAAGGCATCGTCATGACCACGCTCGACGCGGTCGTCAACTGGAACCGCAAGAATTCCATCTGGCCGATGACGTTCGGCCTGGCTTGCTGCGCGATTGAAATGATGTCGATGGGCGCGTCGCGCTTTGATATCGCGCGCTTTGGCGCCGAAGTGTTCCGGCCATCGCCGCGGCAATCGGACCTAATGATTATCGCGGGACGCGTCTCGAACAAAATGGCTCCCGTCATTCGCCAGCTCTGGGAGCAGATGCCGGAACCGAAGTGGGTCATCTCGATGGGAGCGTGCGCAACTTCCGGCGGGGTCTTCAATAATTACGCGCTGGTGCAAAGCGTGAATCAGGTCATTCCCGTCGATATCTATGTCCCCGGCTGTCCGCCGCGCCCCGAGCAGTTAATTTATGCGATCACGCTGCTGCAGGAGAAGATCATGATCGAACGCGGCAGTGTGAAGAAAGCGCTGAATCTGGCGCCGAGTGGCGAGTAGGATTAAAGATCGGGTCATCGGGTGATCGAAGATCAAAGGCCCTTGACTTTCGATCGCCCGATCACCCGATGGCCCGATCACACGATCCTCTCTTCACTGTTTCATTCTCGTCGCCAGCTGCCGTTCCGGCGGCGTCATCTGATTCCAGATCGCGCTCAAGTCTTTTTCCAGAATCTGATTATTCGGATCCGTCCGCAGAGCCAGGGCAAACCATGAATACGACGTGGGCAGATCGCGCGGCACACAATGGCCGGTGGCATACATGGTTCCGAACGTGCTGCGGGCCTTGGCATTGGATTTAGCCGAAGCGGCCTTCAGATTTTTCACCGCCTCGTCGCAGTTTTCATGAACGCCTCGCCCGTAGAGATAGGCCTCGCCTCTGCGAAAGGCCGCGTCTCCGCTGTCGGCCGTAGGTTCGGGTAGTTTCGGAGTCCTGGCTGCGGCTATGTGGCGCTCGGGTTTCTCCGCACTCTTGTCTCCCAGCGCGATCTTTGGGACTGCTGCTGCGGGAGTCATGGGTTTTGCTTCGGCCACGGGCTTGGTCTCGACATTCATGGTCTTTCGAGTAGCGCCGGGACCAGCGCTTGCGTTCCCGGTCGGGCTCTCAGGCACTCCAGCGGACGGAGCCGCCGGCTGCGACGAATTCGCATCCGGCGCTGGAGCCGGAGCTTCCGAATTCGTCGATGGCTTCTCGGCGGGAGCTTCGCTGGCATTCGAAGTTGCGGCCGCCGGCCTTCGACTTTCTGTGGCGCCCAGGAAGTTTGTGTACGTCCACCACCCGGCTGCGCCCAGTGCCGCCAGCAGCGCCACCAGCAGCAGGATTCGCCGTCCGCCAGTCTTAGGCTGCTCGGGTTCAAAAAAGGAATCCAGACCGGAGAAAGATTTTTCCCGCAGCGAGTCCATGCTCGGTTGATTCGGACTCGGTTGATTCGGGCTCGATTGATTTGAACTCGGTTGATTCGGACTGGGCCGATCCAAGCCCAGCATCGAGGGGCCGCTGATCGGCGGCACCGGTTTGGTTGCGGGTCTGGCCGCGCTCTCAACGACTGGAGGCGGCGGTTCCTGTGTGCTTGCCATCTTTATCTTAGGCAGGTTTGGCGCTGGTGCGCCCGCCGGCCGCCGAATCTCGGGCCGAGCTTCGAGCACGGTGCCACACATCCCGCAAAAACGAAAATTGTCCGAATTGTCCTCACCGCACTTCGGGCAGATCACTATGTTTCTCCCGGATGTCTTTTCCTACAGTTTAACTCCTGCCGGGCAATGTCATTCGGCTCGCCGCTTCATATTAAAATGCAGGCGTCCGGTTTCCGCTCATGCCGAAAGCCTCCAGAGCCAAGCCCGCGCCCGCCGCCAAGCGTTTCGAGGCCCGGCTGGAGCGCATGCGCTCCCGCCTCAATTGGGTCATCATTCACCTGCCTTTCGATGCCTCGAAACTCTGGGGGACGCGTGGCCAAATCAAAGTGAAAGGCGAAATCAACGGGTTTCCGTTCCGCACTTCGCTGTTTCCCACGCGAGAGGGATCGCACATTCTGCTGGTCAATAAGCGAATGCAAAAGGGAGCAGGAGCCGTCGAGGGCAGTGTCGCCCGTTTTCAGATGGAACTCGACGGCGAAGAACGAATCGTATCCATCCCCGATGAGCTCACCCAAATCCTCAGCCAAGACCGCTCGCTTCGGCGCTGGTATGACGAATTGAATCACTCCACACGCAACGACATCGCCAAGTGGATCACGGATCCGAAGAGCGCGGAGGCCCGCGTGCGTCGCGCGGAACAAATTGCGGAGCGCCTGCTGGCTGTCATGGAAGCGGAACGGGAACTGCCCCCGATTCTGCAAGTGGCTTTCGCGCGCCGTCCACGCGAGCGTGAAGGTTGGGAATTGATGTCGGCCTCGCGCCGTCGCATGCACTTGTTCGGCATTTTCTACTACAGAACTCCGGACGCCCAAGCCCGACGAATCGACAAGATGCTCGATGATGCCGCTGCGATCGCCGAGAAAATGAGCAAGAGGAAGAAATAAGCGCAGGAGCGGCGAATGTCACTATTTTGTCTCTACAATGCAAAATTTTTACCATATCTCAAACCCTTGTTGACATTGGCTACTCCGGCAGCGTAATTATGGTCAACCCTGACCGTTGGTGGTCTCTTCAGTTGCGACGACCGTGTGCTTGCACTGGCCCTTCCTAATCGGACGATGCGAGATCTGGCGGCCCGCAGCAAGAGAACACTATGACCCTTGCGCGTCTCAACCCGGCTTAGGCCGAGATACGACGGCCCGCATTGGCGGGCAAATCAACCGTTCTTCCAGGAGATGTCACTTATGTCCCAAGACAGACGTAGGATCTTTCCCGCTGTGGTGCTAGCCTGCCTTGCTGTTCTGCTGATCGCCGTTCCGGCGTTCTCGCAGGCAGCGAGCGGTGTCCGCACTTTGCCTAACACTCAGATCCTTGGCGCCGAAGATCAGTCCAAGCAGATTGCCGTTACCTTCTGGCTCAATCAACACGACAAAGCCGGCTTCGACGACCTGGTCCGCCAGATGTACGACCGAAATTCGCCGAACTACCATCACTGGCTCACGATGAATGAGTACAAAGCGCGGTTCGCGCCCAATGCTGGAGACATGGCCGTCGTGCGGCAGCATCTGGCGGCGCACAATCTCCACGTGGTTGCCTCCGACAAACTCAACCGCTACGTGACCGCGCGCGGAAGCGTGGCTGACGTGCAACGTGCCACCGGAGTACAACTCAACCGCGTGTCGATCAATGGCGAAGTGCATCGCGCGCCCAGCGGACAGGTCGTGATCTCCGGGGCCGCCGGCAGGCTGGTTTCCGCTGTCCAGGGCCTTTCCGATTTGAAGTACAAGAACTATGCGAAGCGTGCGACCGACCCCGACACGGGTAAGCCCGTGATGGTACCCCTATCTAAGGTCAACCCGGAGTCTAAGGTGGGTCCGGCCGTGCAATTCTTTAACGCCAACTGCCTGCACGGCACGCAGTCGCGCGATTTCAAGACCGGTGGCGGTGGCCCCTACGCTCTCTACTCAGGTGCTCGGTACGGAGGCAACATCAACCTCGGACCTCCTAGTCTTCCGCCCTGCGGCTACGACGCCGTTCAGGTGGACACGGCGTACGGCCTTACTGCGTTGTATAAAGATAAGCTCGATGGCACCGGCCAAACCGTGGTCATCGTCGACGCTTACGGTTCCGATACGATTACCAGCGACGCCAATGTTTTCGCGGAGATCAACGGTCTGCCGGCGCTGACCGCAAGCAACTTCGCGATCTACTACCCCACGGGCCCCACGAATTGCGGAGGCAATACTTGTGGCTGGGATGTAGAGACTAGCCTTGACGTTGAGTGGTCGCACTCGGTCGCTCCCGGAGCCAATATCGCTCTCCTGCTGGCGCTCGACAACTCCTTCACGAGCCTCGACCTCTCGGTGCTCTACGCCATCGATAACGAGTTGGGGCCGGTGATCTCCAACAGCTACGGCCTCGAAGAGTACATTCTCGAAACCGAGGACCCCTCCGAACTCACGGTGCAAAACACCCTCACCGAGTTGGCCGCGTCGCTCGGCATGTCAGCCAACTTCTCCAGCGGCGACGACGGAGACTTCGCTCTCGACGACGGAGTCGCTACGGTTATCATGCCGGCCGCTTCTCCCTATGCTACCGGCGTCGGAGGCACCAGCTTGTTTCTCAATCCCGACCACTCTGTGAAGTTGCAGACCGGTTGGGGCAACAACCTAACCCGCATCGCCTTAGCAACTCCCAATCCGCCAATCGTCCCGCCGCTCTCGATCGGCTTTTATGCTGGATCCGGCGGCGGCACCAGCGCCGTCTGGTCCAAGCCGTCGTTCCAAGCGAGCTTGCCCGGTGGATGGCGGCTCGTCCCGGACATCGCGTTCCTGGCCGATCCCTATACCGGCGTCGAGTTTATCGATACCGAAGGCGGAGAGACTTTCATCTCCGTCGTCGGCGGCACCAGCCTTGCCTGTCCCATGTTTTCCGGTATGTGGGCGATTTCCACTCAGGCTGCCGGCGCCTGGCTCGGGCAGGCTGCTCCGCTGCTTTACACTCTGCCCGCGGATGCCATCACCGACGTGGTCGCCACCACCGGGCCGGACAACGTGACTGGCACGATCCACCAGCCGCCCCAGCCCCCCATCGTCGAGACTGCGGACGCGCTGGCGGCTCCTTTGGAGAACACCACAGACTACGTGAGCGCGCTGTACAACGGAACCTCTACCCGTTGGTACGTTATCACCTTCGGCACTGACACTTCGCTGACCACGGGCCCAGGATGGGACAACGTCACCGGATTAGGCACGCCCAACGGCGCTAGCTTCGTCACGGCCGTTACCGCAGCAGTGAAGTAACTGAATCTCAAACCAGAGCGGGACGGAGCAATTCCGGCCCGCTTTTTTTCAGGGCGTGGAATAACCTTGGCTCCCATCTTCCCGTCGAAGCGAGGGCAGGAGCGCCGCGCACGCCCAGGTGCTTGGTTTATCAACACCTTTTCTGCGTTATGACCGACGTAACCGCACGCTGCTCTTTCTTCTGCTATACTGCTGTTAACGCTTTTGCTACGGTTTGCTCGTCACGCGGGGATCCTGTTGGATCCGTTACACTTCCGCCATTTCCTGCCCGCCGTTTGGTTCCAGCGCCAATTTCAACATAGAGCGGCATGCGAACTCTCGACACGAGTCTGAGAACACGAGTTTGAGAAATCGAGTTTGAGAAATTACGTTAAGCCCCTCCAGAAAGAAAACAATCGAATGACCACATTTACCGAACTGCCCCTGTCTGCTGCGTTACAGCAGAAGTTGGCGGCAGCTCAATTCATTACCCTCACACCCATCCAGGCGAAAGCCATTACTCCTGCCTTTGAAGGCAAGGACGTGATTGGCACCGCCCAAACCGGCACCGGCAAGACTCTCGCGTTCCTGATTCCGATCATCGAGATGCTGCGCGCCGAATCGTCTAAGAATGGATCGGCCAAGAACGTCAGCGCACTGGTCCTGTTGCCCACGCGTGAACTCGCCATGCAGGTTCACGAACAGTATGAACAGCTGCGCGACAAAAACATGCCAAAGGCCGCGCTGGTAATCGGCGGCGTAGCGGAGAAGGCGCAGATCACGAGCCTGCGCTCGGGCTGCGAATTTGTCATTGCGACCCCGGGACGCTTGCAGGATTTCATCACCCGCAAATTCGCGGACCTGCGTCACGTGAAGATACTCGTGCTCGACGAAGCGGACCGCATGTTGGACATGGGTTTTCTTCCGGCCATCCGGCGCATCCTGCAAATTCTGCCGCAGCGCCGGCAGACGCTGTGTTACTCCGCCACCATGGAGCAGTCGGTGGCCGCGCTGGTGAACGACTACACGCGCGAGCCGGTGCGGATCGCGCTGGGATCGGTTCTCAAGCCTGCGGAGAGCGTGTCGCTCGAAGCCTATGAGGTGCGGCCGTCCGAAAAACTGGATGTGCTCCGGCAGTTGCTATACGAGGAGAAAGGGCAGACCCTGATTTTCACGCGCACTAAGCGCGGCACGCAAAGGCTGGCCAAGGAACTCGAGCGCGATGGCTTCTCGGCCGCCCAGATTCATGGCGATCGCACGCAGTCCCAGCGCAACGCCGCTTTGAGCGGATTCCAGGAAGGGCGCTACCAGGTGCTGGTTGCGACCGATGTCGCGTCCCGCGGCTTGCACGTGGATGACGTGGCGCATGTGATCAACTACGACATTCCGAAGATGGCGGAAGACTTCATTCACCGCGTCGGGCGTACGGGACGGGCCGGCTCTCAGGGCCGAGCGTCCACGCTTGTGACCGGCGCCGAGGTTCTGGAACTGCGCAATATCGAGCGCACCTTGAAGCTGCGCATCGAACGCAAGCAGGTGGGTGCGTCCTCCTCGTTCAACGATCGGCCGAAGCGGTTTATTGAAAACACACTTGCATCGCGCACGTTAACCGCTCTGCCGGGCGAGGTTTTTGTTTAGTGGAGCGACGGGCGTCTTCACGAGCCTGCTTTGGGCGAAGTCGAAAGGTCCAAATTTCAGCGGCTGGGCGGGGACGCCCGGCACTCCATTGATTTCTGCGCCGTAGGCTCTGGGCAGCGAGTTTGTTGTCAAATCCGCAGCAGCTTTGCCACAAGTTCCAGAATTCGCTTGCTCCGCAACATCCAGGGATGCAGCGCCACTGGAATTCTAAACTCTTCTCCAACGCCTAGCCGCGAACTGTTCGCGGGCACGATCATCAAATCCAGCGGTGTCCAGATCGAAACGAACTTCACCCGCTCCAGCAAGGCCGCATCTCGATTCAATTCGTTCAGAAAAACGCTTCCGGGCCGCATCTGCTTTGACCCTCGATTGCCCAGTATGTACGCCGAGCAGGTCCCGTGGTGCGGCGCCGAGATCGTAATCAAGCGCCCTACACGCTCCATCCCGCCGAGCCGTTGCACGTAGTATCGGCTGACCAACCCTCCCATGCTGAAGCCGATCAGATCAAACTGCTCCCCGGGCGACAAGTGCCGATCGACAAACGGGCCAATCTGCGCCGCCAGAGCATCGAGTCCAACCGCTCCGCTGCTAGGGCTTAGATCCAGCGCCAGGGGCCGGAATCCGCAGGTCCTCAACCATTTCGCCATCTTAGTAAAGATCTTGGATGTGTCGAAGATGCCATGAACCAGCACGACCGGGCGCATCGTCCCCGGTTGCCCGCTCGTTCCTGGTTCCCACGTTTGGTTCATTCGGTCATTTGTGAATCGGGGGTAGGATTGTGCACCGTTGAACAAGTGCGATGGCGCGGCAACCGCCAAACGGAAATCGTAAGGTGCCAGGGGCTTGCGGGTAAACTGGTCCGGGATCGCCGGAGCCCTGCGCTCCGGCAATCTCCCAAGCTCGTTAGTGATCGGCTTGCTTGCCGTGCGGTGTGAGTAGTTCCTCAGAATCGGTTTCGTCGTCGCCGCCGATGCCGAACAGCGCGGCCTGCTCGGCGGCGTGCTCGCGCATCTGACGCAATTCTTCCGCTTCGTCCAGCACTCCACCTCCGGGCTTGTCCTCTTTGCGCTGAGTTTTGCGTTCGTTCTTGTCGCGCTGTTTTTGTTGTCGCGCTTGTTCTTTTTGACGTTTGGAAAAAGTCGATCGGCCTCTTGGCATCTAAAATCTCCCCGTATTTATATTTTCATTATAATGGCTGGCTCCATGCGGCATCTGGAGGGTTTGGCCCAGCTTTTTTCCTTGGGAATAAACCAGAAGACTTCCGCATCCCTCGTTTGTTTCGACTCTGAATCATAGTATAACCTCGAACCGAGCCAAGACGCATACAACGTGACCCACCGTGCGCGCTTCATCGGGACGCGGCGGGGATGCTGCCGTTGATCGAGCAGCGACTGGCAACTTTGCACCGAGCTGTGTTATTCTCGAATACGTTACGAAAACGAGAAGAGACAGGAGTGCAACAGGTTAGTGTTAGCCAGAGAGCAAAAACAATCCGTCGTTGACGCGTATCGCACGCACCCGACCGATACCGGCAGTCCCGAAGTTCAAATCGCGCTGTTGAGCGAGCGCATTGGTCAGTTGACGGAACACTTCAAGACGCACCAGAAAGATCACGGCTCGCGCCGCGGACTTCTCATGATGGTGAGCAGGCGTCGTGGTCTGCTCGATTACCTGAAGAAGTACGACTCGGAACGGTACAAAACCGTTATTTCCAAGCTCGGCATCCGCAAATAACCGCGCGACCGGCTCCGTGCGGGGCCGGTCCCATACTCGAGAGCCTTAGCAAAGTGCGTTCCCAACCGCCGCCTGGCATCCGCCTGCCCACGCGAACTCCGTGCCCGCGCGCATGCCCTTCTGCCCATATAAAGGATGACCTATGAAGCCTGAAGCCACAAAAGTTTCCGTCGATATCGCAGGCGGAAAACAACTCTCCTTCGAAACCGGAAAACTTGCCAAGCAGGCCGGCGGCGCCGCCGTCGTGCGCTTCGGCGAAAACGTCGTCCTCGCCACCGCCACTGCCAATCCCGAGCCCCGCGAGGGCATCGACTTCTTTCCCCTCACCGTCGATTACCGCGAGTACACCTACGCCGGCGGACGCATCCCCGGCGGCTTTATCAAACGCGAAGGGCGCATGAGCGAGCGCGAGGTTCTCACCTGCCGCCAGATTGACCGGCCGATACGCCCCATGTTCGCCGAAGGGTTCCAGTGCGAGACCCAGGTCATCGCCTTTGTCCTGTCCGCCGACACCGACAACGACCCCGACGTCTACGGCATCAACGCAGCGTCCGCTGCCCTGACTCTCTCCGATATTCCGTTTCTCGGTCCGATCGGCGCCGTGCGCGTCGGCCTGATCGACGGCCACTTCATCGCCAATCCGACATACACCGAAATGCGTGACGGCCTGCTCAACATCATGGTGGTAGGCACTGCCGATGCCATTGTCATGATCGAGTCGGGCGCGAAAGAAGTGAAAGAAGAGACGGTAGTTGACGCGATCGAATTCGCGCACGTCGAAATCAAGAAAATCTGCGCGGCCATCGAGGAACTGCGCGCCAAGGTCGGCAAACCGAAGCGCAAGGTAACGCCTCCGGAATTCGATGAGGCTTACTTCAAGAGCCTGGAAGCAAGGATCGGCGGGCGACTCTCTGAAGCTCTCGACACCGAGAAACATCCGAAAGCAGAGAGCTACGAATTGGTTCGCGTGCTGGAGAAAGAACTGCTGGCCGCAATTCCGAAGAGCGAGGACGACGAAGCCGCCAAGGCGAAGCTCAAGAAGTACTACGAAATCCTGCGCGAGCGCATTTTCCGCGCCCAGGTGATCGATCACAAACGCCGTCCCGACGGACGGGCATTCGACCAGATCCGCGAGATCTGGATCGAGGCCGGTGTTCTGCCGCGCGCCCACGGCAGCGCCATCTTCACCCGTGGTGAAACCCAGGCGCTGGTTACCACCACTCTTGGCACCAGCGACGACATGCAGCGTCTCGAGGGCTTTGAAGGTGAAGCCAAGAAGCGTTTCATGCTCCACTACAACTTCCCCCCGTTTTCGGTCGGAGAAGTTGGCTTCATGCGTGGCGCCGGACGCCGCGAGATCGGCCATGGCGCCCTCGCCGAGCGCGCCATCTCGGTCATGCTTCCGACCGAAGACCAGTGGCCTTACGCCATGCGTGTCGTCTCCGACATTCTAGAATCAAACGGATCGTCGTCGATGGCCACGATTTGCGGCGCCTCGCTCTCGCTCATGGATGCGGGCGTGCCGTTGAAGGCCCCGGTCGCCGGTGTCGCGATGGGATTGGTGAAGGAAGGTGAGAAGTACGTCATCCTGACCGACATCGCAGGCGCGGAAGATCATTACGGCGACATGGATTTCAAAGTCGCCGGAACCAAGGACGGCATCACCGCGCTGCAGATGGACATTAAAGTCGCCGGCATTACTTCGCAGATCATGCGCGAGGCGCTGGCGCAGGCGCAGCTTGGCCGTTTGTTCATTCTCGGAAAAATGGACGAGGTTCTCACCGCGGGCCGCGTGAAGGTTTCGACGTACGCGCCTCGTATCTACACTCTCCAGATTCCGGTGGACAAGATTCGCGACGTGATTGGGCCCGGTGGCAAAATGATTCGCAGCATAATCGAGCAGACCGGCGTCAAGATCGACGTCGAAGATTCGGGCAAGGTCAACGTGGCCTCGAACGATGAAGTCTCGGCCAACAAGGCTTTGCAGATCATAAAGGATCTAACCGCGTCGGCCGAGGTAGGGAAGACGTATCTCGGGAAGGTCAGCCGCTTGGCGGATTTCGGCGCGTTCGTCGAAATTCTGCCGGGCTTGGACGGGCTGCTGCATATCAGCGAAGTCGCAGAACACAGAATCAAGGATGTTCGCGATGAACTGAAGGAAGGCGACCAGGTGCTGGTGAAAGTGTTGGCCGTCGAAGGGAACCGAATCAAGCTGTCTCGCAAAGCAATTCTAAAAGAGCAGCGCGCGAAGATGGGCGGCGCGCCTCCTCCTCCGGAAGGTGACGAGGGAGTGGACGCGGCGCCACCGTCAGTCTCACAGAGCGCTCCGCAGGGCGCACCCACGGCAGTGATCGAGGGCGGCGCGGAGTTCGACGCGGACGATGAGCCGAACTTCAACCGTGTGGATGGAGTGGTTGCGTCAGTAGAGGCGGGTGCCGCGCGTCCGGAGAGTACGCGTGACGCACGTCCCAGCGGCGGCGGGGGCGATCGTGATCGCAATCGCCGACGGCGAGGTCGCGGAGGCCGCCCAGGGGGCGGTCCGGGAAGCGGTCACGGTGGCGGCCATTCCGGCGGCGGTGGCGGACGCGGAAGAAGGTAGAATAAGTAGCCAGTAACCAGTTACACGAAGGGCCGCAGCGATGCGGCCTTTTCTTGGATCGCGTGGGACGGGCGCCCTCGCCCGTCCAAGCCGGGCATAGCCCGGCAGTCGCCTGCGGTCTCAGCAACTCTCGATTTGCCGCCGGATCGAATCCACAACTGCTGTGCACACCTACGCGCTCCCACTGCGCCACATGAGAATTGTCAGAACGAGAAGCGCTTGAAAATGGTCTCCGGGATCTCTTGCACAGCCTTCATAACGTAGCGCCAAATCTTTGGCGTGTAGAGCACGTCGGGAGAGCGGCGTTCGAGCGCGTGCACGATGTCGCGGGCAACCCGCTCGGGATCGGCAAAGCGCGCGGAGTTGGGCAAGTGATCGGTCATGGGAGTCTGTACCGGTCCGGGCTTGATGGTGATGACGCGGACGCCCACCGGATGGAGGCGGCTGCGCAGTCCCTGTAGGAATAGGGAGAGCGCGCCTTTGGCGGAACCGTAGACGTAGTTGGAGCGGCGTCCTCGGTCTCCAGCGACGGAAGTGATGACAGCGAGGCATCCGGTGCGACGGCGCTCCAAATCGGCGGCGAACAAAGTGAGAAGCGCGGCCGCGCTGACAAAGTTGACTTGCAATTCTTCCATGAGAATGTCAACCGACGTCTCGGAGTCTTTCTGGTTATGCATGGAACCATAAGCAAGAAGCACGGTGTCGAAACCGGGGAAAGTGCGCTGGGCAAAATCGAAGATGGAAGCGTGCTGCTCAATCGAAGCTAAGTCAGCCGAGTAAGTCGAAACTTGTTGCGCGCCTCGGATCGCTAAGTCGGCCTGGGTCTCTGCCAGACGTTGGGGCGAACGAGCTACAAGGAGTAACTCGCAGCCGCGGCGGGCCAACTGCCGCTGGACTTCCAGTGCAATGCCGGAAGTGGCGCCGAGGATGACGATCTTCTTCATAGCGGTTACGGGAGTGTGTGAGGGACGCGCGGTTTTGGGGTGCGCGGTGATTGTCATCATTATTGGGCCCCCGTCACACGCCGCCAGAATGAGGACGACATCTTCGGATCCATATAGGGAATAAAGTCGCGCCAGCGCGGGAACGAGGCGTCAAACAGAGCGGGGCTCATGCGGGCATCCTTAGCGGGGTAGAGCGCTCCGCCACTTTGCTGAACAATTTCATCGAGTGACTGCATGAGCTTAAGCGTACGCTCACCTCGCATGGCAAAGTCCAGCGCGATAGTAAGCCCGGGACGCGGGAATGAGAGCATCCCGGCCGGAGGCGCAGAGCCGAATTGTTTCAGTACACCTAAGAACGAACCCATGCCGGAATGCGCAATGCGCTCGAGTAACTCCTCGAAAGCTCCGATGTTAGATTCTGGAATAACGCACTGATATTGCAGGAAGCCTTGCCTGCCATAGAGCAGGTTCCATTGCCGAACGGAGTCAAGCGGGTAGAAAAACGAGTCGTAAGGCACGATGGCCGCGCCCTTCTTGGCCGTATGAATCTTGTAGTAGGCAGTGTTGAAGGCCCTCACCGAGTAACGATTGAGCATCCATTCCGGCAGTGCGAAAGGCAGCTTCGGGCCGCGCTTGGGATGAAGGTCCTTGCCATGATCGGCAGCATGGTTGCCGCGAAAGAAGATCCCGCGAGCGGTTTTCCCGGCAAAACAATCGAGCCACGCCACGGTGTATTCGAAGCGGTCATTGCTATCGCGGCTCAAGTCGAGAAAAGCGCTCAGAGACTGAAAGGGGATGGACTCAGCGTCGATCCAGGGGCCAGCCACGCGTCTGAGTTGAATGTCGGCCCAGGCGATTACTCCGGTCAGGCCGAGGCCGCCGATGGTGGCGCGCAGCATGTCGGGATTTTCTTCGGCATTGCAGATAACCAATCCGTCGTCCGAACGATGCAGGCCGATTTGACGGACGTGAGCGCCAAAGGTTCCAGCGCAATGATGGTTCTTGCCGTGGACGTCGTTGGCAATCGCTCCGCCGACGGTAACGAAACGGGTGCCTGGCGTGACGGGAAGAAACCACCCTTCGGGGAGGAACACGTCGAGAATATCGGAGAGGCTGACGCCGCTTTCGCAGCGCAGCATGCCCGTGGAATCGTCGAAACCAAGGATGCGGTTGAGACGGTGGCAGTCGATCAGTTCGCGGCCGGCGTTGAGACAAGAGTCGCCGTAACTGCGTCCGAGGCCATAGGGGAGCAGGGAACCGGGCCCGGCCGTTTTGAGAATCTCCGGCAACTGGTCGTTCCATGCAGGCTTGTGGACGTGTTGATGCGCGATCTTCGGGTAACGGCCCCAAGAGAGAATGCGCTCGGTAGGCCGGGGTGCGGCGGGTTGTTTACATAAGGTTGCGGCTGATTGACCGGGCATACTAAGTATGTTGCAAGTGCCTTGAATAACGTGCAGGGCGAATCGCCCTCGTAACTCATTACCCTACCAGTTCATGTGTATCATGCTCGCGGCGATGACGGCCGACGAAGCCAAAGCTACCCCATAACTAACCGGGTCCCGGATGGCAAGCGTGACCGGGTCTTCCTTTAATTCGCCCCGATGGGCCAGGAGCCAGTTTCGGCTGAGCCAGTAGAGAACGATGGGGCAAAGCAGAAGGAGCACTTCCGGCGAGGAGTAGAGCAGGCGCACATCCTGACTCTGAACGTAAAGACTGAAAATGACGACCGCCGAAAAGCTGCTGCCGACGCCGAGCGCGAGCAGAAGTTCGCGGTCGCCGGTATGATAGCCGCGCCCGGAATTACCCGCCGTAACCAGGTCGTTGGCGTGTAGTAACTCGGAGTAACGTTTTGCCATTGCCAAACTAAGAAAAAAGAACATCGAAAATGCCAGGAACCACTGGGAAAGTGGCGTGGCGGAAATCAGGGCGCCCGCGAGAATACGGAAGCTGTAGAAGCTGGAAAGAACGAAGACGTCAAGCAGGGCAATCTTCTTGAGATAGAGCGAATACAGCATCGTAAGCGTGGCATAGCCGACCAAGGCGAGGCCGAATTGCACGTCGAAGAAAAAGCCGAGGCCGAGCGCCGACGCGAGCAAGATGAGCGCAGCGACTAAACCTTCGGGAATTGAGATTTCACCAGCGGCGAAGGGACGCTCTTTTTTCCAGGGATGCTCGCGATCGGAATGAAGATCGAGGAGGTCGTTGAGAATATAGAGCCCAGAGGCGCACAGCCCAAAGATCGCGAAGCCGGCGAGAGTGCGGACAAGGGGCTCGGCCGCGAGGTTGTGAGACAGGGCGAGGGGCAGGAAGAGCAAAAGATTTTTCGCCCAGTGGTGGCCGCGGAGAGCCTCGATCCATGTGCGAAACGAAGCGCGGAACGATGCCCGCGGTTCGAGGATCGCGCCCTTGAGCGTGGTTACGGCAGCCGCTTGCTGGGCGCGGGCCTGGGTGCCGACCACATAGGCGGCGCGAGCGTTGCGCCAAACTTCTAGGTCGGCCGCGGAATCGCCCACATATTCGAATCCGGTCTGGGCATATTGCTGGGCTAGAAACGCAGCTTTGTTCGCTCCCTTGAAATTCAGTTGGCCGTCGCCAGCGTGGACTTCGTCGAAAAGTCCGAGATGGCTGGCAATCGCCTCGGCAAGCTGGCGGTCGGCGGCGGTTGCTAGCGCGATGCGGCGCCCGGCGATTTTTTCGTGCCGGAGAAGTTCAAGAACTTGATGCCGATAGGGAAGACGAGCGGGGTTGAGTTGGACCCTGGCCGCGAGCTCGCGCTTGAGAGAGGCTCGTCCCGAAAGCAACCAGAAGGGGAGCAACACCAGCATGATGGGGCGGGTCTTTAGAAGGACAAGGACGCACTCCCAAAGGACATTGCCGCGGATCAAAGTGCCATCGAGATCGACGCACAAAACCGGGGACAGCGTCTTGGCTGGTTTGACTCCTGTGGCAGACCCCATGGCATGATCGTCGCACAGACGGGAGGGCGAAATAGGGGAATAAGTGGCACACGTAGGTAACCTGGGTAACATGCGCAGAACGGAGGGGAAGGTTAGCATGAGCTGATCGAGAGCGGAGTGATGGACTCTGGACACGAAGCACATGGACGAATCCCAAGGGCAGCCTGAACCTAGCGCATCGGAGGTGTTGGCCAAGTATCTGCGGCGGCCGGGCATCCTGCTCCCGTTGCTTGGGTTGGTCACTTTTGTGCTTTACAGCGGCTCGCTGTCTTTCGATTTTGTGTGGGATGACTGGCCGCAGATTGTGAACAGTCCGATCATTCGGACGTGGAGCAATCTGCCGCGCGCGTTCGGGAGCGACTTGTGGTATCACGTGGCGCGGCACCAGGTCTATTACCGGCCGCTGTTCGTGGCGTGGTCGATGCTGAATTACACATTGTTCGGGTTGCGACCGTGGGGATGGCACCTGGGGGCGGTCCTGCTGCACGTCGGCGCGGTTGCGTCGGTGTTTTGGCTGGCGCGGCGCCTGGGATTGGAATACTGGACGGCGGCGCTGGCGGCGCTGATTTTTGCGCTGCATCCGATTCACATTGAGCCGGTCGCGTGGATTTCTGCGGCTTCGGACACGATGGTGACGATGTTTGCCGCACTGTCTTTTGCGGCGTTTCTTAGCGGGCGCGATCCTGTGAGCAATCCCGATCGCAATCGCCAGAAAAGGAAGAGAGCGGCCTGGTGGGTCGCGTCGCTGGCGCTGCTGGCGTGCGCGCTGCTGACCAAGGAAATGGCGGTGGTGTTTTCGGCGCTGGTGGCGATCTACGCCTGGCTGCACCCGGCACAAGGCAAGTCATCACCGGGGCAGAGAGCTCTTGGGGCGGCGATGGAGGCGATTCCATACGCCGTAGTGACGCTAGCTTACGCGCTGCTGCGCAGGCACGCGCTACTGCACGCCACTGGGCAGTTCGATCCCGATCACGGCATGATCGATGTCGCGCGGACTCTGCCTCTCGTCCTGTTCATTTATTTGCGGCAGTTGCTGGTTCCGGTGGGTATGACGGCGCTCTATTACACTCCCTACGTCACCAGCGCAATGCTCAGCCAGGTGGTGGCGCCGGTGGTAGTGCTCGGAGCGGCGGTGGTCGGATTGTGGTATTGGAATCGTCGCGAGGGGAATTCTACCGTCGCGTTTGCGGGGTTGTGGCTGCTGGTTGGGCTGGCGCCGGCGCTGTATCTGCGAAACTTTGGCAACGGCGATTTTGTACGCGACCGTTACATGTATTTGCCGTCCATCGGATTTGCGATTCTGGCGGCTATGGGGCTGCGGCGGCTGCCGTCCATCAAGAGGTGGAGCGCACGGGCAGTGCAGGGGTGCGCTGTGGTCGTGCTCTTCGGCGGTTATGTGTGCGCATCGATTGCGCAGCAGGTGTATTGGGGAAACGATCTGCTGTTGTTGATGCACGGGCAATCTCTGTATCCGGGAAATCCGTATGCAATAGCGGGGCTGGCCAAAGAGTACAGCCAGCGCGGCGCGCACGATCGCGCGATTGAACTGGCGGAGTCGGTGGTGAGAGATCATCCGGAGTATGGCTATGGGCCGCTGGCGCTGGCGGAAGCGTACATCCACGCAGGCCGATACGAGGAAGGCCGCCGGTGGCTCGACCGGGTGAATCCTGATTACGCCAAGTCGGAAGTGGGGATGGCGGGACTCGCCGGGCTGTATGGAGAGATGGGCGACTACGAGCGGGCGTTGGCGCTTTGCTCGGAGATCCTGGAGAAAGAGCCAAATCTTTATTCGGCACTCTACAACTGCGGCAATATCCACTTGATGGACGGCCAGTACCGGGACGCAGAACAACTGCTGGCGCGCGCGGTGCAGTTGGTGCCGGAACAGGCGGCTCCGAAACATTTTCTGGGGCGCGCGCTTCTCGATGACAGTCGGAACGCGGAGGCACAACCTTACCTGCTGCAGGCGGTGGTCATGGACCCGAAGGTTTGGGACTACCACTATTGGCTCGCGGTGTCATTTGAACAGAGCGGGAACATGACCGCGGCGCGGGCGGAGTATCAGCGGGCGTTGCAACTGAACCAGGACAGCAAAGAAGCGAAGATGCGGCTGGCAGCGTTGGAGGCGAAGTGAAGACAGAAATGGAGAAGACTTTCGCGAAGTCAGAGACGCAAATTGATCCAGCGCTGAGCGTGGAAGTAAGGTTTCAGGAAAAAGGTAAGGAGTCGGTCGAGGCGGCCGGTGAAAATGAAGTGGCGATGATCGCTGCCGTCCAAGGCTGGGTAGTCCGCGGGATGGTTCTGATTGCGGTTTTGGTAATCGCGGGAGTTTATGTTGGCCTCCGCATCGGCAGCGGCTGGGTTCCGGCCGACGATGGGACTCTGAGCCAGAGCGCGCTGCGCACGATGCAGGGGCAACTTCCGCATCGCGATTTTGGGGAGATCTACACCGGCGGTCTGAGCTTCATTCATGCCCTGGCGTTTCGGGCGTTCGGCGTGAATCTGATGTCGCTGCGCATCTGCGTGTTTCTGTTTTTCCTGGCGTGGCTTGCGGCTGTTTACTATATTGCGCTGCGCTTTACTTCTGCGATCGGGGCGGGAGCGGTCACGCTGCTGGCGGTGGCCTGGAGTTATCCGAATTATCCGGCAGCCATGCCCTCCTGGTACAACCTGTTCTTCGCCACATTTGGGGCGGCAGCGCTGTTGCGCTATCTGGACGTGCGCCGGGCGCGGTGGTTATTTGTCGCGGGCATCTGTGGGGCCGTGTCGATTCTGATCAAAGTGATCGGGGCCTACTATATTGCGGGGGTGCTGCTGTTTCTTGCCTTTCTGGAACAGAGCGAGAGTGCCAGCGAGAGCGCAGTGGGAGAGGGTTCGCGGAATAGCTGGCCGTACCGCGTGTTCAGTGTGGGTGCATTGCTACTGTTCCTCACGACACTGTTCCACGTGCTGAGCGCGCGCCGGGGGATGGCGGAGTTGTACCAATTCGTGCTGCCATCCGCGGCCGTAGCGGCGCTGATCTTGCTGGGAGAACGGAGTGTGCGGTCGGGGACAGGGCAACGATTCAGGACGATGTTTCGGGCGGTGGTTCCGTTTCTTTGCGGGTTGGCGTGCCCGATGATTGTTTTCCTGATGCTGTATGCGCGGTCGGGAAGCGTGTGGAAGTTCTTGTTTGGTGTGACTTCGAGCGCGGTCTCGCGCTCAGTCGACCTGGGAGTGCTTCGTCCCGCATCGATCGAGAAAAGCATGTTCGCGCTGGCGTTGGTGGGACTGGTTGCGGCGGCCATGTACTTGCGCGAATTTCAGGGGAGAGTCGTGGGCGCGGCTGTCGGCCTGGGGTTGACAGTGATGCTTGTGAAGGCCGGGACGTCAGTGGGAATCGTCTCGGCAGTGTGGTATTCGGTCGCGACCCTGACTCCGCTGGTGGTGTTGCTGGGCGCGGCGCTTGTGCTGGCGGCAAGAAAGCGGGGCGGTCAAACGAAACTCCAGCAACAGCGGGTGATGGTACTCGTTTGCCTGGCGGCGGTGTGTGGACTGGCGCAGTATCCGTTCGCCGCGCCGATTTATCTTTGTTATGCGCTGCCGCTGACGCTGCTGGCCGCGGTGGCCGTTGTGGCGACCGCGAAGAGGCAACCGGGGACGTATGTTTTAGCCGCAGTGGCCGGGTTTTATCTGCTCTTTGGGGTGGTCAGGCTGGTTCCGGATCACGTTTATGAATTGACCCACACGGTGGGACAGATGGATGAACTGCGTCTGGAGCGAGCCGGAGGATTGCGGATCGAGTATGCCGCGAATTTTGCGGACTTGATTCATTTTCTGCAGCGGCATTCGCCAAACGGATTGATGTTTGCGGGCAGCGATTGTCCCGAGTTGTATTTTCTTGCCGGGCTTACGGACATAACGCCCGACGACGGGGGCGCGCCGCCGGAGGAAATTCTGAAGGCGGTGCAGTCCGAGAATCTGAACTTGGTGGTCATCAATGACGCGCCATATTTTCCGTCGGGGGCGATAAGTCCGGAGGTGAGGGCCGAGGTGACCAAGAGATTTCCTCATAGCACGCGCTTCGGATTCTTCGAGGTGTTTTGGAAGCAGTAGGAAAACATCAGGTTCAAGCCGGACGGAGCTGCAATGCGCCGCTTCGATTTCGGCTAGAAGTCTTCGAATGTCTACACTCGTAACCGACCAAATATCGGCTCCCACTCGAGTGGGCAAGGCAGTCAGGGCAGTGCTGAGTCACAAACGCAACCGCAGGGTTGTCGTTTCGGCCGGCGTCGGCGTATTCCAACGCTTGGTGCAGGTGGGCAGCACGTTGGTGGTCATGCCTCTTTTGCTGCGGGTGCTTGGTCCAGCGCAGTTCGGAGTTTGGGGTGCTGCGGCGTCATTGGCATGGCTGAGCGGACTGGTCGACATTGGCACCGGCACCGCCTTGGTGACCCTCGTGGCGCGTTCGAGCACACTCGAGCGCGCCGATCAAGCGCGGCGTCACATAGCAGGTGCGCTGAGCATCGGGACCGGCTTGGCGGGCCTGATGTTATTGGCAGCCTTCGTGGCCTCGATCAGTGGCGCGACGCATGGCACCACGGGCCCGTACCTTATCGCCATGATCGGCCTGGCTGTAAACCTGCCGCTGAATGCCGCTAACAACGTCTGGATGGCCCTTCAGAAGGGCTATGTCTCGGGCTCCTGGGAATTGGTGCAGACGCTGCTGACCACCGCTGGGCTGATTGCCGCTGCCGCGCTAACCAGAGACGTGCGAGTGTACGTGGCCGTGGTTTACATCGGTCTCGTGTTGGCGAATATCGGTAGCCTGATTCACCTTTTCCTGCGTCACCCGGAACTCCGGCCGCAGGGGTTGCCGGTGTCTTGGCCAGCCATCAGCGGAGTGGCGGGTCATGGCGTGCTGTACTTTATCCTGGCCTTGACGGGTGGTCTTTCCTTCATGCTCGACAACGTCTTGGCCCTTGGGCTTCTCGGACCCGAGGCCTCGGCCCGTATGACGATAGCGTTGCGTATTTGCATCACAGCGGTCGGTGGCCTCGCGGTCATGTCGCAGCCGCTTTGGCCGGCGTTCGCCGACGCTGCCGCGAAGGCCGACCGCAGATGGATTCTAAGGGCCCTGCTCCGCGGTACGGCCCTGTTAGTTGCCCTTACTATGGCAGGCTCGTTTCTGCTGCTGGCCTGTGGTGAGCGGCTGTTGCGGTGGTGGCTGCATACTGACCTGGGTATCGGCAGGAGTCTGCTATGGGCAATTTCAGCGTGGGTGCTCGCTCAGGCTCTGGTTCGGATACCTATCCTTTTGTTGAACGGGCTTTCCGTACTTCGCTATCAGATCGCCGTGGTTTCTGTCACCACAGGACTGGCGATTGCGTCGAAATTTGCATTGGCTCACTATTTTGGGGTTGCGGGAATACTGTGGGGCACCACCGCGACTACCTTGCTTATCCTGATCCCGGCCTGCATCTGGCGAATTTGGCGATGGGCCATGCGTCCTCTCCCGCGAGCGGCAGAATTGCGCCGGAATCGGGCGGAGGAGATCCTCGGCAATCTCTAGTGGTAGCTATTTTCGTACGACAGCGGTCAGCTCTTCACCTAGCGATGGATCAACTATCGTCAGCAACCATTCAAAGACTTGCAGCATTCGCGCGAACACTCTCAACCATACAGGCTGCGCCGATCCCAGTGTGAACCGCCCCGTTCGCCGGATCGAGCGGCTCGCGGCCACCAGGCCGTCAGCATCCCGGATGGTTGTGAATGGATGGACAGTCCCAAAACCAGTCTCCTCTAGAAGCTTCTTGATGGCCGCAATGGTGAAAATGCGCAAATGGCGCGGCGGTTCCAGAGGAAACCATGATCGCCCGAAGAGCATGTGGAGGAATGAACCAGCATTGGGTGTCACCAATGAAAGCTGACCGCCTGGCTTTAAGATTCGATGACATTCTTGCAGGAAGCGGCGGGGATCGTGTACGTGCTCGATGACATGAACCATGATCACTGCATCGAAGCAGTCCGGCGGATACGCCATATCTTCGACCCGCCCTGCCTTGACATTCAATCCCTTCCGTCTCGCATTTTCAATCGCGCGGGGATCGACATCCACACCTTCCGCCCGCCAGCCCAATGCAGCAAGGCGACAGAGGAGATCCCCGCCGCCACATCCCAGTTCCAGCACGCTGCCCCCAGGTCGGGCCGGAAGAAACATTACTGACATATCCCACTCCGCAATCTGTGGGAGCAGGCATGCAAACCAATTAACGAGACGATCAATCCGATGTTTCTCTTTGGTGCTATAACCGTACTTGCCGGTGAGATAAGCCGCCCTCACCCTGGAGGTGCACGCTCGATACGCCCGTCTGAAGATGTCCGGCTTATCTTGAGGGCGTCCCGCTGCCGCATGAGTGTAGTACGACCTGTAGGCCTTCCAGATATCGTCCTGAATAGGTACCGGATCTAGCCACCACAGTCCGCACTTTGGGTTTGGACACCTCCTGACGTTCCACGATCCGGGCGCGTCAAAAGCTCGATCGGACAGATTTTCATAGATCGTTGCGCCCACGCTGCCACACATGAAGCAGGTCGGTCCCGCAACGCTCCGTATGCCACCTTGTCCTTCCTGCACCGGGGCATTAGCCCCACCTGCGATCGCCATGTTTCAGTCCATTGTTGCAATTCCGAGTTTAGCTGCCAGAACTTGACTATGGGTAATTCAATTCAGCATCAAGTAATAAGCGATCCAGTCTCCAGCATGCGTTCTGTTGAACGAGTACGCCAGCTTGGATAGAGACGAACGGCGTTTCTTGTCGAAGGTGCCGTTCTCCAATTGTCGTCGCACGGAGTTCGTGTCCGTGTCCGGGATGTCGCGCCTATAGTCGTCGCTGTACAGGTAGTGGTCATAGCGCGAGGTATAGACCACATCTACTACTTTGAACCCGCATCTTGCAGTTAACCGCTCAATGCCTCTGCGGGACGGCAGGGCGAAGTGCTGCGGTGCACACAGCCCCCACCAATCCTGCTTGTATTTCGTGAACTCTGGGGAGTGCACGTTGGGAATATGGATCACCACCGTACCGCCCGGTGAGAGCAGGTCGGCGCACTTCCTCACTGCGGCCTCAGGGTCGGGCAAGTGCTCAAAGCTGTGATTGAAAAGGATCACGTCGTAACTTCCCGTAACCGATTGAAGGTCACTTCGCCGGACATAAGGACGCTCGGAAGTCTCGTCGAGAAACGGATCAATCCCGGCAGCGCAGGCGTAGCCGAATCTGTTCATCATTTTCACAAACTGGCCGGCGCCACTGCCAACATCGAGAATGCGGGCGTTTGATTTCGCGCCGACGGCCAGAAACGCCTGCAAATTAGGGCTCAATACTTGCATTTGCCGTGGCGACGGGCACCGGAAAAAGGGTCGAAACAGAAAGCTAAGTCCGCCGCGGACAACGAGCCTGGAGTAGATGCTAACTATCGCTTTTTTCCACCAGCGTTTTTCCAGCGTCAGCCCGTTGTCCTGGAAGCTGTAGTAGCCTTCGTAGTACTTGGAAATATTCTCGGGAGAGTCAGTGATGTAAGCCGATCCACAGTCACTGCAAACTGCGAAGTGAAAAACGGCACGCGTGCCTCCGTACATCTCTTTCACGGCAAGAGTTTCCAGAACCTTGGTTGAAAGGCAAAAAGGGCAGTTGGGCACGCTCAACCTCCGTCCAACACAATTACATTTAATCTATGCTTCCTGGCATTGTGCAATGTGATATCCATGGTTCTCACGAAGCGACGAGTAATCTATCTTGCGGCCTCTCTGCGGCAGCCGCCATGTTGAGAGGCATTCTCAACCACCTTTGTGCCGCGCGCCCTGGCGAGTCTGGCCGCGCCGGAGAGCAATAAACGCCGCAGAGCTTCACGCGGCAGGACCACCGCCGCCACCAGGCGACTCAACACGGTTGGGCTCCAACATAAATAGGGAAGGCAGGCGGCTGTCCACCTCCAGGCTTGGGCCCGGCTCGCTCCCCGCAGGCGGGTCCAGATGAACTGATTAGCCGTCGAGCGGCCAATATGACGACGGCAGTCAGTCTGTAAGCGAGACAGATAATCCGCGTCCGCGCCTGCCCGGCGAGACGCCTCGATCACCTCGTTCGCCAGCAATCGCGACTCCCGCGCCCAGACGGCGGGCGGTGTGCCGTGGGACATGTTGTCGTTCGGAGACCGCAAGAGAACATAGTGCGACAGCACGCGTGGCACGCAGCCGACAGGTCCCCGAAACGCCAGCTTGGTCCAATAAAACATGTCGCCGATGATGCAGTCCTCAGGTTGCGGGCCGACTTCCAGCAGGTCCCGAACGCGCGTTACACAGGCGCACCAGGAGACTTCCCGCTTGCCGGCGTAATGAGCAGCAAGAAACGATGCACCGGTTTCCACCGGAGGTCCAACGAGCGCCGGCACCAGGCAATCCTCGTAATGCACCGCGCAGCCTGCATAAACAAAGGACAATTCCGGGTGCCGGTCAAAGTGGGCGAGAACCTCGGCGGCGAACTCCGGTTCCAGAAAGTCGTCGTCCGAGAGGCCTACAAAAAACTCGCCATGCGCCTGTTCGACCAGGAACTGGCCGTGTTTCGTGGCCGGCATCGTCGCTGGATGGCGGAACGTTCGCAGACTCCGTCCCGCATAGCGATCCGTATAGCGCTGAATGACAGCCGGGGTGTCGTCCGTTGATCCATTATCGGAGACGATGATCTCGACGTCGGAGGAAGTCTGAGCGAGTGCACTCTCGATCGCGCGCCCGAGGAGTCCCGCGCGGTTGACCGTCGGAATGGCGATGGTCAGCCGAGGCGTCATGCGCTTCCCCCTCCGGTCCCGTGTCGACTGCGCCTTTTTGGTGAAGATATGGATCGCGGAATTCTCAAGTCCACGCCCGGAACCCAATCATTCTCAGACTTGAGTTTCTTCGCCATGCGAGGTTTAGTGTCCAGCGGCCGCACCCGACGCGAGTGCGCTGCGAGCAAGCGGCTCGCCGGGTTCGTACTGGAAATTCAATCTGTCGCGTTCGACCACCAGCGGGCGGTTGTGCACCTGGGTGTGTATGTTTCCGATGTACTCGCCGATGATGCCCATGGAGAGCAACTGGAGTGACCCCAAAAAAAACATTCCGATGGCAATGGGTGCGATGCCCAGCGTGAACTGGTGCCAGAACAGCAGTTTGTAGGCAAAGTAAGTCGTGCCTCCGAGCATGGAGAGCAGGGATCCGGCAAAGCCCAGGAACGTAACCACGCGCAGCGGGACCTTGGAGAGTTTGGTGATGCCGAGCATGGCGAGATCGTAATTTGTGTAGAAATTGTTTTTGGACTTGCCGCTTTTGCGGCGCTGCTGCTCGTACTGAACCTCGGCGTGAGGAAGGCCGATCTCGGCAATCATGCCGCGGAAATAAGGGTAAGGATCGCCAAACTGGCGGACGAGGTCGATGACTTGCCGATCATATAGCCCAAAGCCGGTGAAGTTTTCGTAGGTCTCGATATCGTCGGCGAGCCGGTTGACCAGCCGGTAGAACAGTTTTCTGACCATGAACATCGATGCGGCTTCGCGGCTCTTATTCTTGACCGCAATGACGATGGGCATTCCCTTTTCCCACTCTTCGAGCAGTTGGCCGAGAACTTCAGGAGGATCCTGCAGATCCGACATGAGAATAATGACGGCATCGCCGCGAGCGTGCAGGACCGCGTGCATGGGAGAGCGCACGTGTCCGAAGTTACGCGCATTGCGAATGACCTTGACATTCGAGTCGGCGGCGGCGATTTCGCGGAGAATAGTGAAGGTTGAGTCGCGCGACGCGTTGTCGATGAAAATATGCTCGTAGCGGTATTTTCCGAGGCGCAACATCAGGTCGCGCACGCGTTCGTAGACTTCGCGGACATTGCCTTCCTCGTTATAGCAGGGGGTGACTACGCTGATAGTTTTCATTTCGCGATTGGCGCTCACTTTCCACCGCCTGCTTTGGCCGCGTGCGCGGCCGCCTGGGGTGGCAAACCCCGGTGATAAATAAGTTCCGTGAGCGACGGGATGTTGGCGTAAGGGCTGTCTATGGCGTCGATCATGATGGGCTGATCTTTCGGCACCGCTTTGAGGATAACTTCACCACGCATCAGTTCGCGGCAGGAGATCTGTCCCTGCTGCAGCGGAACGGCGAGATAGACGTCGGCATCGTGGAGAACGTGGCCCAGGGGAAGATCGCGCTTGGCATAGACCCCGCGGACGAGAGAGTCGAGATAGGCGATTTCTTTTTGCGGAGGCAGACGCTTCTGCGTGCCCGGCGCTCCGCACATTCTCTTAGCGCGATGAAAAGCTTTGAACCAGGTGTCGACCTGCTCCGGCACCGAGCAATATGGAGAAACAGTCATACCCTCGGTCTGAATGTCGACGTGCCGCTCGAAGGTCCGCGCGCCCTTGGCATAGGCCATGAGCATCGACGAAATCCAGTCGTGATACTCATGCGTGGAAAACCCGATGGTGTGATTGGGATAGCGGCCGCGAAGAAAGTCAATCTGATTGAGTTCGAGGTCGCTGTCCTCAGAAGGATAGAGCGAGACGCAGTGGTTAATAGCCAGAGGGATATGACGATTGTCGAAGAAGGTAACCAGGTCGTCGATGTCCTTGAGCGAGGAGCCGCCAGTCGAGACCACGACCGGCTTTTTCGTCTTCGCCATCTTCTCGATCAGAACCCAGTCGTTGCAGTCCGAACTGGCGATTTTGAGGATGGGGATGCCGAGCTCAGAGCAGAAGTCGACGGAACTCTCGTCGAACGGAGTTGCCATCGGAATGCAGCTGGCTTGGCGGATGGCTTGCACCAGGGTGGCAAAATCCTCGGCTTGGAGGCGCGTGTCGAGTGTTTTCTTGATATAGCGGATATCGTCCCGCTGCCGGAAATCCCGGTGGATGAAGCTGTCGACATCGCGCAGCTGTAGCTTGATAGCGGCACGCACGTTGTTGAAGCGCACGACCTGCGCATAGTTGCCGATGATCTTCAGGCCTCGCTGCACGTCGCCCAAGTGGTTATTGGCCAACTCCAGCACGAATAACTCGTCGAATATGTCGTTGCCAGTCATGATCTTACTTGCCTGTCTTGTTCGTCGCGCCGCGCCGGTACGAGTAGCGCGGTATCAGTATCGTAATGTCCTTATTCCTTGATGACATTGTCCATTAGTTCAGTCTCATCCAGGAATGGGTACATGTCCTCTAGATTAGGAGAAACGATCTGCCCGTCGGGTAACTGCCTGGCTTTTGAGCGCGGCTCGAACTCCTGGTTCGGGTCGAGTACTACGTCGATTAATGCTGGTCCATCGGCCGCGAGCGCGCGATCGATTTGCGCCAGGTGCGACTCGCGGTCGACGCGAAGCGATGGGATGCCGTAAGCGCAGGCCACCTTGACCATATCCGGGAGGGAAGCGCCGCTGGAGGCGCTTTCTCCAGTCAGACGGCCGAAAAAGGCGGACTGCGTCATTCGCATTGAGAGATAGCCGGAGTTATTCATGACAAAAATCTTGAGTGGTAAGTGGTGATGAACGACGGTTTGCAATTCCTGAATGTTCATTTGAATGCTGCCGTCTCCGGCAATGCAGATGACGCGTTTCCCGGGACGGGCAAAAGCCGCGCCGATGGCGGCGGGCAGGTCGTAACCCATGGAGGCGGATCCGGAATTGGAGATAAGGCGTTGGTTCTTCTGCAAACGCATGGCCTGAAAGGGCACGATGCAGGAGGTTGCGTTGCCGCAGACGATGACATCGTCGCCAGCGAGTCGGACCGAGAGTTGCTCGATGAAGTAGTAAGGATTCAAGGGCGGGCCGGGCTGGCGCTGGCAATCCTGCACGACCGGGTAGCGTCGAACGCGTTCACGGCACCACGCCACCCACGGAGCGTGAATTTCAGCGTGGTAGTTGCCGGCGTCACACCGAGTTAGAAGTGCCTGCATAAAGCGCTTGAGGTCGCAGTGGATGGCCAAGTCGGGCCGAATGGTGGGTTTCTGGAACTCGGCTTCGTCGACATCAACCTGTATCTTGAAGGCGTGCACCGCAAACGATTGCCAGTTATAACTGGTTTGCCGAATGCTTAGACGCGATCCGAGGATCAAGAGAACGTCGGCATTTTGTACCGAGAAGTTTCCGGCGCGGTCGCCGATTGTACCCTGGCGTCCGCAAAAGAGTGGGTCATCGGACGCAATGAGATCATGAGTCCAGGCGGTGGTCACGGGCACGCCCAGCCGGTGAAAGAGTCTGTCGAACTCGGCGACGGCATGGGCGGCGCGCACGCCGGTTCCGGCGAGGATCACTGGGCGCTTCGCATTTCTCATGCGATCGAGAGCCTCACGGCAAACAGAATTCAGCGAAGGATCGTCGACGGTCTTGTCCTGCGCGGGCTCGTCCTCTGCCGGATCGTAGGCGCGAAGCGCCGCGGGATCGATCGCCGCGGCCTGTATGTCAACCGGAATGTCAATCCAGCAAGGCCCCGGCCGTCCACTCTGTGCGAGGCGCCAGGCGCGCTCGAGGTGATATCGAATCGAGAGGGGATCATCGATCATTACCGCGTATTTGGTGATGTTTGCGGCCATGGCGATGATGTCGGCTTCCTGGTCGCCAAGCTGGCGCAGGCCGGTTATGCCCTGGGAGCGCATGCATGTGTCGCGCTTGACTTGGCCGGAGATGACGAGCATCGGCACGGAGTCGGTCCACGCCCCAAACACTCCGTTAAGCGCGTTGATGCCGCCCGGGCCGGTAGTGACGTTAACCACGCCGGGCAGTCCGCTGATGCGAGCGTAAGCCTCGGCGGCCATCGCGGAAGCTTGTTCGTGGTGATTGCAAACGTACTGCAGGCGCGGCTCCTTGCCGATGGAGTCGTTGAGGTGCATGGCGCCGCCGCCGGTTACCAGGAAAATGTGGCGTATGCCCCACTCCGCCAATTGGCCCACGATGTAGTCGGAAAGCTTCATGGGCGGCGGACCTCACAATCAGAGTTGTGGGGCAGCATAATGACCGGATTGCTGAGTCCGAGACGGCGGATTTGAGCGCTGATCTCGTCGTCGTGCAGCAAAGTGGCGATGATGATCGGCTCCCGCGAGCCGGCGATTTGCTGTGAGCCAATTTGGTGTCGACCGATTTCGTCCGGACCAATAACGGGAGCGCCCGCCAGCGTCTTGCCTCTGAGCGCGGGATTGTTGTCCACCAGAGCGCGGATTTGAGTTTCCGCGAAACAGGAAAGAGCGAGCAGCTTCATCGCCAATTGCCCCGCACCCCAAAGGATGACGCTCTGCGTATTCGCGAGCTGCCTGGCTAGGTGCTGATTGATCCTTTCCATTTGCTCAGCGGAATGCCGGATATAAGCGGAGATCCTGGACGGCAACTCTTGATCGCAAACGACGTGCTCGTCCGCCGTTCCGACGCCGTCGCGGAAAAGTCCGAAGACAGCGGGGTAGAGCGTGTCTTCGCCCGTCTGGATTACCTTCTGTTCCGTCCTCATGGGTTGAAAGCCGAAGCGCCGGGCGGTGTTTTCAAGAGCACGAGCCGAAAAGTGGTTGATGTGCTCGGTATTAAATTCCTGGAAAGGCGCGTAGAGATAGTCGTCGTAACGGGTGGCGTCCGGAGTTTCGAGATACGAGTAGCCTCCGGGCGTGATCAAACGGCGGGCGGCGGTGAAGAATGCGGGAATGTCGTAAACGTGTTCCAACACGTGACTGAACACGACGCAATCGAATTTGGGTATGTGCGCGGGAGCGGATGAGACGGATCCGGCATAGGCTTCGAAGCCACGATCGCGGCACGCGGCCGCGCAGCGCGACGAAGGATCGAGTCCGGCGACGGCCGTGAATCCGTGGTCGCGGAGAGCCGTGAGCAGCCCGCCCGTGGCGCAGCCGGCATCGAGGATGCTGGAGGCTCGCGAAGGTAGGGCGCGGGCGATGGCCGAAGCAGTAACGGCGAGTCGAGCGGCGTCGTAAGAAGAAACGCCGCTGCCGGTCGCGGTCGCCGAGTCGTCGTACTTCGACCACTCGCAATAGAAACGATCGTAGTCGAGCTGGGTGGCGGCGGGATCGGCGTAGACGAAGCCGCAGCGGCGGCAGACCGCGACGTTGTACTCGGAGGGCAGAGGATAGCCGTCGGGGACAACGAACCGCTGATGATGACAAACGGTGTATCCGGTCGCGCCGCAGGCTCCGCATGCGCGATGCGGCTGCGGGCTGACAGCGGCAGCGCTATGCATGGGCGCCTCGAGCGATGACTTCGCCTTCTGTTCTGGAAGTCTCCGGTTCGGAGAACGTATCTCCCGCAAACCAAGCGTGGGTGCGGCGGATGGCTTCGCGCAGCGGCACCTCGGCCCGCAGGCCAAGTTCTTCGCGCGCTCGCGCGGTCGAGGGCACGTAGCGATGCACCGGGGCGCCTGGCGTTGGCGTGGAAGCGATTTCGACGTCTGCCTCGGGTGTCAGCGCGGCGGCGACCTCGCGTGCGAGGGTAGCGATGTTCACGGCTTCTTCCGATCCAACGTTATAGGCACGGCAGGATTGTCCTCGGAAGAGAATCGTCCAGAGCCAGACCATCAGGTCAGAGGCGTAAAGATAGGAGCGGACAGCCGAGCCGTCGCCGAGGACGCGAATCGGGCGATCGCGCAGGCAATCGGAGATAAAGTTGCCGATGGCGAAGTGCGCGTCGAGTTGCATATAAGGCCCGACAAACGTGAAGCAGCGCGCGACCGTGGTTGCCAGGCGGGGCGACGCCGCCAGTGAGCACAGCAACTCCGCCGAGCGCTTGCCTTCGGCATAGGCATTCGCAGGATTAAGAGGATCGGGCCCACCCGCGAAAGCTTCACTCACGTGGCTGAGCGGCGGCTGCGTTCCGTAAACTGCGCCCGAACTGAGCAGGAGAAATCTGGTAGCGGAACTGGCGATCGAGGCCTGCAGAGCGCGCCGTGTCCCTTCGACAATGGTGTCGAACATCACGCGTGGGGATTCGTGGTTCAGCGTGGCGCTGGCTTCGGTCGCGGCATGGATGACGTGTGAAAACGCGCCTTGAGGAAAATCGCCGTGACGAACGTCGGCGGCGTGCAGGCCGATCGCCGGGTCTTGCGCCAGGTGCGGCGCTTTCCGAGCCAGCGCTTCCGGATGCCGGGATAGTCCAACCGCCCGGGAGTTGAGATTCAGACGGTGGTTCGCCCAGGCAAAACTTTCCAGCAACCAGCATCCGAAAAATCCGGTGGCGCCCGTAATCAGGATGCGCTGGCCGTGCAAGTCCTGCCACAGAGGCTCGGTTCGCGCAAAGATGTCGTCGAGATCGTGTGCCAGCCGGTTTGTCGTGGTTGCCTGACTCATCGTTAGTGGCTCGTGGTTGCCCGGCTCATGATCGCGTGACTCGACTCCGCGTCGCCTATGCTCGTCTACGCTCCACGACCGGCGGAGGCGGCTCGCGGAATCTGATGGAACGTCTCCGTCATGTAATCGATCATCGCTTGCGTGATGCCGGGGTAGAGGCCGACCCAGAAAACGTTGTTCATGACAAAGTCGCTGTTGTGCAAATCGCCGACGACGCGCCGCTGAATATCGCGATAGGCGGGCTGGCGAAGCAGGTTGCCGCCGAAGAGCAGGCGGGTGGCGATGTTTCGAGATTCCAGGAAGCCCACCACCCGGTTGCGGTTGGTGGGGGCACCCGTGCGAATGGCGAGAGGAAAGCCGAACCAGCTGGGGTCCGAATGCGCGGTGGCTTCGGGCAAGATGAAGATGTCGTCGAGATCGCTCAGGGCGGCGTGAAGTTTGGCGAAGTTCGCGCGCCGGGCCGCAATGAACCCAGGCAGCTTCTTCAGTTGCGCGACTCCGACCGCTGCCTGCATGTCGGTCGCTTTGAGGTTGTAGCCGATATGGCTGTAAGTAAACTTGTGGTCGTATCCGGCGGGCAGATCGCCCAGTTTCCAATCAAAGCGGCGGCCGCAGGTGTTCGATTTCCCGGTATCGCACCAGCAGTCGCGGCCCCAGTCGCGAAAAGACTCGGCGAGCTTCTTGAGCGCGGGAGACTGCGTAAGCACGCATCCGCCTTCGCCCATGGTGATGTGGTGCGCCGGATAAAAGCTGGTGGTCGCAAAGTGGCCGAAGGTCCCAACCATGTGCCCTTTGTAGAGAGATCCGACGGCATCGCAGCAGTCTTCAATCACCCAGAGATTGTGTTTGGTTGCCAGTTCTATGACGGCGTCGACGTCGAACGGGTTGCCGAGGGTGTGCGCCAGCATTATGGCTTTGGTGCGATTGGAGACGGCGGCTTCAAGTTGAGTTACGTTGACGTTGTATGTTGGTATCTGAACGTCAACGAAGACTGGAACGAGCTGGTTCTGAATGATCGGATTGACGGTGGTGGGAAATCCAGCCGCCACGGTGATGACTTCGTCTCCGGCAAAGAGCTTGCGATCGCCGAGCGACGGGGAAGTGAGGCATGAAAGAGCTGCGAGGCAAGCGGAAGATCCGGAGTTGACGATGGAAGCGCAGCGCACGCCTATGAAGGCGGCAAATTCGCGTTCGAACTGAGCGGCAAAGCGGCCGGTGGTGAGCCATCCGTCAAGCGAGGCTTCGACCAGAGATTCGATCTCGGTCGAGTCAAAGACCTTGCCCGACACGGGTACGGTGCTCTGGCCGGGCGCGAACGCCTGCGGAGCCAGGGCGGCGTCATAGTATTGCTTCACGAGCGTGCGGATTTCGTCGCGAAGCTGACTTGCTGTTTTGCTCATTCCGACCACACTTTCCATGGGGTTTGCTCGCTCGCCCAGAGGTCGTTCAGGTACTGGTATTCGCGGTAAGTGTCCATGGCGTAGAAAAAACCGTCATGGCGATAGGCCATGAGTTGGCCTTCCCGCGCCAGCCGCTCCATAGGTTCACGTTCGAGGACGCACTCCGGACCGCCGAGATAATCGAGCACGCGGTGGTCGAGGACGAAGAAGCCGGCGCTGATCAGGCCGTTGGACTTAGGTTTTTCCATGAAGCGTTGCACCTGGCCCTGGGCGTTGGCGTCGAGCACTCCAAAGCGGGATATAGGCGGGACTGAGGTGACGGTTGCAAGGCGACCATGCTGGCGATGAAACTCAAGCAGGCGGCTGATGTTGACGTCGCTGAGGCCGTCGCCGTAGGTCAGCAGAAACGTGTCCTCGTTCTCGAGATAGCGGGCAACGCGCCGCAGGCGGCCGCCCGTCATGGTTTCGAGCCCGGTGTCGGCGAGGGTGACGGCGAAATTCTGCTCGTGGTGCGCGCCCATGAACTCGATGTGCGATTGGCGGCCAAGGCAGATTTTGAAGTCGCTATTCATGGCTTCATAGTTCAGGAAGTAATCCTTGATCATGTTGCCGCGATAACCGAGGCAGAGAATGAACTCGTGCATTCCGTAGTGGGCATACATCTTCATGATGTGCCACAGAATGGGACGGCCACCGATCTCCACCATCGGTTTAGGGCGGAATTCGGTTTCTTCCCGGAGACGGGTGCCTAATCCACCGCACAGAACAACAACCTTCATATTCTGGGTTCCTGGCAGCGCCGCCGGCGCGGGGCGGCGCGTGGTAGTCTGCGGGACTTATATGGGCCCGCAAGTCAGTTATCCCACATGCGAGCGAGGAAGACCGCACAAACTGAGGCTCTGAAGGTTACCGTCGTTACCATTACTACTGGGCGGGGGATGCGGCTCGCTTGGGGAAGATGTTGCCTACGCGGCGGATTTCGGCTCCGACACCTTTCAGTTTCTCTTCGATGTTCTCGTAGCCGCGGTCGAGGTGATAGACGCGGTCGATGATAGTTTCGCCGTCGGCGACCAGCGCGGCGAGCACGAGCGAGGCCGAGGCGCGCAG
>Ga0181505_10016460_pt1 | contig 54101 bp, 51 predicted proteins | sample PEATcosm2014_Bin_5_FD_127743 | JGI IMG/M metagenome (GOLD analysis project Ga0181505, IMG submission 127743) | Metatranscriptome of peatland microbial communities from MTU Mesocosm Facility, Houghton, MI, USA - PEATcosm2014_Bin05_30_metaT... | ecosystem: Environmental > Terrestrial > Soil >...
ACGAAGCCTCCTGCAAGCGGTAGGCGTGCAGGGCCTGGGGGGTCATCGTGCGGATCTCGTCTGCTGTCCTGGGTGCGACCGCAGCGCCGAGAATCAGCAGCCCGCCGAAATAGGGCGCGACTGTGGTACCCAGTGAATTAAACGCCTGCGTCAGGTTCAGCCGGCTGGAAGCTGTGCGCGCGGGGCCCAGCACCGCGACATACGGATTGGCCGCGACTTGCATTGCCGTGATGCCTGCGGCCAGAATGATCAGCGCTGCAAGAAAGAGGGGAAACGACGGCACGCTGGCCGCCGGAACGAATAGCAAGGCCCCGAGTCCCATGGTAAAAAGGCCCGCGACCATCATCTTCTGATAGCCGATGCGCTCGATGATCTTGCCCGACGGAATAGAGAAAACGAAGTATGCCGAAAAAAAGCAAAACTGGATGAGCATCACTTCGGCATAGTTCAGGTCGAAGAGTGATTTCAGGTGAGGGACGAGAATGTCGTTGAGGCACGTGAGAAAGCCCCACATGAAAAACAGCGTGGTGACCATGGCCAGCGGTCCGCGATAGCTTCGCTCCGCGCCCGGCGCGCTGGTGGTGGCCGCGCTCTGCTGTGCTCCCCGTGCCATGCTCACCTGCGGAAGGTAAAGTATCTCACTGTCGTCGTGCTCTGTTTTTGAAAGGGCACGCCTTCAGGCGTGCCGTCAAAGCCAGCCTTTGAACACGGCTATTAGCCGCTGAGGGGCATATCCCTCAGGGCCTAAAGGCCAATTCTCTCGCGCAGCTTTCGGCACGGCTGAAGCCGTGCCCCTTCAAGAACGCGTACGCCCCCCGTTTTTGCGACCGCTCCAAGTTAAATGTGCAAACCTACTTCCACGTCCTCTTCATCGGATGGGCCTCCGTGTTGAAGACCACTTTGTGCAGATCAAGTGTCGACTTCGGCGCATATAGCAAATACAGATATTTCAGCGTCTCAGCCAGGAAGAAGCTCTCCATGTCGTCGCGTTTTTCTTTTGTTTCAACATTCACAAGTGCGGCGAAGCCGGCGTCCGTCCGGCAGTACTTCTCCAGGCTGTCAAAGAACGTCTTGCCAATGTCAAGATATCGCGGCTCGCCGGTGAAATAGTAAAGGTAATAAGTTGACTCGATGATCTCCGGACGAAGTTCGTAGCCCGGAGAGGTGATCTTCATCACGGAGTAGTCCAGCTCTTCCGGCTCAACGCCGAACGTGGTCCACACCTTATAATTGGACTCCTGCAAACGTTCGGCGCGATCCAGATCGCCGGAGAGCGCCAGTTCAGCCGGGAAAAACGCGTCGAGTGCGCCGTAGTGCGTCGAAACCTTCGCGCCGGTATTCATGTTGACCTGCGCGTACCACAAGCCATTTGGCGTTTCGTCGGCGACATACTTGTTGAGCGCCGCGATGCTCGTCTTCCACATGCGCTCGCAATCCTTGTCGCCAAAAAGAATCGAGCACTTCAGAAGATACTCGTAGTAGGAATCAATCCCGCCGCTGATGTGGCTGACCGGGTCCGTCCACTTACCGGTTTCGACGTTGATGCTGGAGCCGACGAATCCGATGGGCGAGCGTCGGTTGTAGACCTCCACCAGCGCTCGTTTCGCCTTGTCGAAATAAATTGGCTTGGCGGTCAGCTTGGTGAGCCTGCCGAATTCGGTCAGCAGCGAGCCGATCTCGGCAGGATTGCTTTCTACGCCCCGTACCATGCCCGTCCTCAGATTCACGAAGACGTAAGGCATGCCGGTCGGCGAGTTGAACGCCGGAAGCAGGCGTTCGCCCAGATCGTCCGCCAGCGCCAGCAAACGCTTGTCGCCCGTGAGCTGGTAGCTGCTCAGCAGCCCGCCGAGCAGGCGAATGGTGATTTCGAAATTCTTGACGTAAATGTCCTGGTCGAACGAGAGCTGCTTGTCGATGAGTTTCCGGTCCTCCTTGGCTTCTTTCTTCAGGCCCATCAGGACCATGGTGTCGAACGCGTCGACCGGCGTCATCAGCAGCGATGTGCCGTACCAGTCGCGATAGCTCTTGCTCAGCGGCTTGAGCGCGTCGTGTCCCCAGGCGTATTGCTTGTAACCGTTCCAGGCGTGCAGAAAATCGCGGCGAACCGAGTTGGCCATCTCCGCTTTCTGCTGCTGGGTCCAGGCCGCGGAGTTGGCGGGTGCTGCTTGTTTGCTTGTGATGTTGTCCTGCGCGGATGTCGCGGAAGTGACGAACAGAACCAGGAGGAGAATACAAGGGTGGAAGGGCACGGCTTTAGCCGTGCCGAAGGAGCGCGGCGGGAAAGCGGGCTTTAGCCCTGGCTCGCCGTGGCTAAAGCCACCTCTGGGGTATCGTCTGATTTCGCCGGGCTTAAAGCCCGGTGCTTCCACCGCAATGCACGGCTTTTTTTTTACAGTCGTCGATAGCGGAGCATTCCTCACCGCGCTATTCTACTTCTCCGCGGAAAGAGATAAGCTCATCATCGTTAATATCTCGCCGTCAGCGCGGAGGCGATTATGACCAGCTCAGCCAGTTTCGATCCCTATTTGGAGCCTTGGCTTACGGCACGCGTGCCGCGCCTCGGCGACTACTCTGCCCAGCTCGCTGAATTCCATGACTGGGTGCGCACCGAAGTTGACGCGCAGGCGAACTATACCGACCGCTACGCGCCGCCCGCGCTGGAGACCTACGATCGCAATGGCGAGGTCATCAATCGAATCGTCGCTAATCGTTGGTATGACGAGCAGCATTGCGAACTGTATCGCCGCGGCATCATCGGCTTGCCCTATGCGGAAAATGCTCCCCACCTGCTGACGTTCACCATGGGCTACATTCTCTCGCAAGCTGACATCAGCCTGCATTGTCCGGTGACGCTCACTGGAGCGGTGGCCTATGTGCTGGGCTCGCACGCGCCGGAGTCCGTCCGCCAACAATTTCTTTACGACGTCGTCCGCATGGACGGGCTGGCGAAGACTGGCGGCACATGGGCGACGGAGCAGCACGGCGGCAGCGATGTTGGCGCGACGACGACCCGGGCCGTTCCCGATGGCGACCGCTTCGCGCTGCACGGATTGAAGTGGTTCACCAGCAACGCCAACAGCGGCCTTGCTATCGCCACCGCACGTCCCGACGGAGCACCCGACGGCTCGGCGGGACTCGGACTGTACCTGGTACCGAGTCACCTCGACGATGGTGCGCCCAACCACTATCGCATCCGCCGCCTGAAGGACAAGCTGGGCACCAAAGGACTGCCGACGGGAGAAATCGATTTGCTCGGCGCCGAGGCAGTCGAGATCGCGCCTCCGCCGGACGGATTCAAGCTGATGATGGAGGCGCTGGAGTACAGCCGCGTGCACAACGCGGTGGGATCGGCGGGCGTGCAGCGCAGAGCGCTGGGCGAGGCGCTGGCTTGGGCGAGGTCGCGGCACGCCTTCGGTCACGTCCTTGCCGACTATCCGATGGTGCAGGACGAACTGCTGCGAATGCGGGTGCAATTAGAAGCCGGAGCGCTGATGGCGTTTGAAGCTGCGATTACATTCGACGAAGTGCAGCGAGACGCCGAACGCCGCACATGGCTACGGCTTTCAACCGCGCTGGCAAAATATCTCACTGCTGAACACGCGATTGCGACGAGCCGGGCCGCGCTGGAGTTGCTCGGCGGCAACGGCTACACCAGCGATTATCCTGTAGCTCGCTTGCTCCGCGACGCGCAGGTGCTGACGGTGTGGGAAGGCCCGGCGAACATCCAGGCGCTGGAGTTGCTGCGCCTGCTCAGCCCGCGATATCGGGGATGGGAGCAGTATGAATCGCGTGTGCAGGGTATCTGCGAGGGAATTCCGGCTGGGCTCGGCAGGTTGGAGGATGCTTTGCGAACGCGACTGGAGAGCGATAGCCAAGCGGTTGCAACCACTTTGCGCGATGAGCAGAGTTCGCAGCGCTACGCGCGCAAGCTGCTGCATCGCATGAGTCAGAGTCTGGGGTTTGGGTTACTGTGCGAGGCGGCCAGCGCAGCCCAGGCCAACGGCGACCCGCTGCCGGCCCACTCTGCCTGGCGGTACTTCGAGGAGATCGAGCCGCGCGCGTTCGGAGCGGAAGATGACGCGGCGCGTCGAGGTGTACTGGAGTTGCTGCAGGACGAGTCGCTGCTAACTCCGAGAATCCGCTAACTGCCTGCGTTGGGCAGCGCTTCTTGCTGCCGGTGCGCGGCCTTGATCTCATCCCAGCGCACCCACGCGATGTACAGAACGACGAGGATGTTGATGCCAAGGATGACCCAATGCAGTTCGTTGGGATGACGGATTACCTGGTAAATCTCGAATGGCAGATACATACAGCCGGAGACGATGGCCAGCCATTCCGCCCACACACGCTGCCGCCACAGGCCGTAGCCTTCGATAAAACGCAGCGCGGCGTACACCACCGCGATGCTCATGATCATTGCAATGTTGGTGCTCGACACCTTGCCGGCGGCGTGGAGAAACTGTTGCGTCCAGCGGTGATGAGAGTTGATGTGGAGGTGAAACAGCACATGTTCGGCGGCCTCGGTGAAGTCCACATCGCGCCGGATCATCCTGATGAAGACGTAGGCCCCCAGCAGGGCCAGCCCGCCTTTCAGTGCTTCCCAAAAGGCCACGGTGCGCAAGCCGGCCCGGTGAGCACGGCGCTGGGTCGTCGAACGATCGTGAGTATAGGGAGTAGCGCTCATCGCTGAGTGGCGCGATTTCAGCCGTTCGGCCTAATGTACATTATCAGATGACGGGAAGGCCTACTGTAGTTTCATCGAAGATGCCCACGAAGGTTCAAGCCGTCCGGAGCTGCTGGCCCAGGGCTGCGTCCAGCATCTCGGCGGGGCTACAGAATTTTTCGCGGCAACGGCCGGCGCCAGCCCGCACCAGTTCAGCCGCATTAATCCGTTGCCAGCCTTCGTAATCCACCCAGCGCACGTTACGTTCTTCCAGCACCTTCCGCAGGCCCGCGCCGCCAGCGCGTTCGCCGCTGTGCGTTTCTTGACTGATCCGCTGCGCCAACTGTTGCGCCTCAACACGATTGGTAGGAATGGTTCCCGATGGGCCGCGCTTCGCCCATCCCACCACGTAGAGCCGCTCGTCGACCTTACCACCTTCATTAGCGAAGACGCCGTTCGCCGGCGCAGCCGAGCAACACGGAAGCGCCTCATAGCCGATGCAAGTGACGGCCAGTTGAGCAGGCAGGCTGACTGTCTCGCCAGCGGCCGAACGAAACTGCGCTTCGCGAAGTTTGCCGTCGCCGACAAATGCCATTGGTGTGAGATTGAAATGAAAGTTAATCGAGACTGGCGTGTCGCGCGGAGTACTCTCGGCAAAACCCCGCAGCGTCTTGACTACGGCCGTATCTCCCGCGAGGCTGGCCGGATCGCTGACGCCGGGCCACGCGCGCTGTAAGGTGCCGAGCTCGGCGAGTTCGTGATCGGTGAATTTGGCTTCCGCTGCGGCGCGACGACCGACGATGTGGACCGTCTGAAGTGGCAGCGCCATGAGCCATGCCGCAACCCGGCCGTCGACGTCGGAGCCCGCAAGTTCTTCCGGGCCTTTGGCGAGAATGCGGGCCACGTCAATCGCAACATTGCCGTTGCCAACAATCACTGCCGACCGCACACCGCTTACGACGGGAGCCTGGCTGTGCGGATGCCCGTTGTACCAGCCGACGAAGGAGCCCGAGCCAACAACGCCGAGTAGATCTTCTCCCGGAATGCTGACACGGCGGTCACGGGCCGCTCCAGTCGCTAGAACAACTGCATCGTAGAGCGTCATCAACTCGTCAAGACGAACGTCACGGCCAACTTCGACATTGCCGAAGAAGCTGACATGATCGCGTGACAGCACGCGATCGAAGACACGCGTCACGGCCTTGGTGCTTTGATGGTCGGGAGCCACGCCATAGCGAATCAGGCCAAAGGGTACAGGAAGTTTTTCCAGGACATCGATTGAGGCATCGGGAACGAGCCGCAGCAGTTGGTCGGCGAGATAACAACCCGCGGGACCAGAGCCGATGATGGCGATGGATTTCATGAAGCAGCAATTAGCAATTAGCAACTAGCAATTAGCTCTTAGTAGTCCGTCGCAGTGTCGGATTTCGCGCTGGCAACATCGGTACTATGAACTGGCTCCCTAACGCCTAGCCCCTAACCCCTGCTTTTAATGCAGCTTCACGTACTCGTAATCCACCGGGTTGTTGTTGATGCCGCGATCGGGAGGCGCAATCCACGCTGCCATCTTGGCCGGCTCGTGCACCCCGTGCATGAGGCTCAGGATGTATGCGCGATCGCCTTCGCTTGGCAGCCAGCCGCCAACCCGCGCGTTGTATTCTTCCTGCGTGATGGGCTTGCCGGTTGGGTCAGTCGGCACGCCTGCCCAAATCCCAATGTTGCGCCGAAAGCGCGTGCTGGGTAGTGCGAGCCGGAACGAATGGCCGGCCTTCTCGATCAGCCGGTTCCAGCGGATGACGCCTATCTCGCAATCTTTGACGTAGGAGCCGCGGGTGACGTCGTTCATCGCGTTGCGCATAGGGATCTCTTCCGTCTTCGTGCTCCCACTTCCGTCGGGAACTTCCAGCGCATACATCTGGTCGGCGGCGACGTGATCTTCGTAGCGTCCTTCGTCGGGACGTCCCTTCAATCCGTTGGCAAAATAGGACGCCGCGTTCGATGAGCTCTCCGAGCCGAACAGATCGAGCGAAGAACTGAACCAGAAGTTCAGATACCGCTGCACGGTCGGCAGGTCGATGGCGCCGGCGTGGCGAATGGCCACGGGATCGTCGGTATTCAACTCCTTCATGACCTCGAGGGCGCGGCGAATCACGCGGTTGATGCCGGTGTCGCCGACGAACATGTGGTGCGCCTCCTCGGTCAGCATGAACGAACAGGTGCGCGCCAGCGGATCGAAGCTGGACTCGGCCAGCGACTTCAACTGGAACTTGCCATCACGGTCGGTGAAATAGGTGAACATGAAGAAGCTTAGCCAGTCGCTGATCGGTTCGTTAAATGTGCCGAGAATTCGCGGCTTGTCAGCGTCGCCGGAGTGGCGCTCCAGCAACTCTTCCGCTTCCTCGCGGCCATCGCGGCCAAAGTAGGCGTGCAGCAGGTAGACCATCGCCCACAGATGACGTCCTTCTTCGACGTTCACCTGGAAGAGATTGCGCAAGTCGTAAAGCGAGGGAGCGGTGTGTCCCAACATGCGCTGCTGCTCCACCGACGCCGGCTCGGTGTCGCCCTGGGTGACGATGAGGCGGCGCAGCGTGGCACGATATTCGCCGGGAATCTGCTGCCAGACCTCCTGCCCGTAGCTGTCGCCGAAACCGATGCGGCGATCCAGATTGCGATCGGCGAGAAAGATGCCCCAGCGATATTCGGGCATGCGGACGAAGCCATAGGTGGCCCAGCCTTTCGCATCGACCGAGGTCGCGGTGCGCAGATAAACGTCGGCGACCTGGAAATCCTTGGGGCCAAGTTCCTGCCACCAGTTGAGGAATTCGGGCTGCCAGTGCTCCAGCGCGCGCTGTAGCGTGCGGTTGGAGCCGAGGTCGACGTTGTTAGGAATGCGGTCCTGATAGTTCATTGACATGAAGTTGCCTCGAAGAGGCGCAGCTTCAGCTGCGCCATCGCAAATTTGTATGTTGTCATCACGAGCTCGACTTCAGTCGGGCGAGGGATCTGCTTTCGCTTCAGCCGGTCGAAAAGCAGATCCCTCGTCGGCCTGAAGGCCTCCTCGTGATGACAAACCGCTAAAGAAGCAGTTGCGGCAGCTGAAGCTCCTCTCAGGATGCCAATCTCGCGGCTGCTGCTGACACGCACGCCCGAAAAGCGCATCTATGCTTCAAACTCTCTCCCATGTAAACCGCGCCTTCGATCCGGTGCCGAAGAGCTTGAGCGCGCCGTGCTCGCCGGTTGAGTTGGGACGGATGAACACCCAGTTCTGCCACGCCGACAGCCGGCCGAATACCTTCGTCTCCAGCGTTTCGTCGCCGGGAAAGCGCAGGCTGGCTTCCATGCCGGTGAGGGCATCCGGAGACAGGCTAACCCGCTCCTCGACGGCAACGCGGACCTCGTCTTCCCAGTCAAGATCGTCAGGGGCAACTGTGACCAGGCCGAGCGCTAACGCCTGTTCCGGGCCAAGTAGCTTGCCTTTGGATTCCACTGCGCCAGCCATGTCTTTAACGTCGCCGCTGAAGCGAGTTTGCAGCCGGCTGCGGTCATTGACCGCGGGAAGCAAGTCGAAATTAAAGTCATCGACCGCGATCTTTGGCGAATCGCTTTCGTCATCCGGCAGAGCGAGCATGTAGCTGCGATCGGCGGCCAGCGCCAGTTCGAACAGCAAGCCGGCGAAGCAGGAGCCCGGCTCGATGATGGCGTACATGCTGCGCGAGGAAACATCCAGACGAGCCAAGGTGCGGCGCAACATTCCGATCGTCTCTCGCGCTAGCCAGTCGTTGCGGTGCTCCAGCATGACGGCGTCGGAAGCCAGAACCGCTTCAGGACTCCCCGAGGTCTTCAGCAACAGCAGTCCAAGCTCAAGCTCGTTGACTCGAAGCATCAGGATGGCATCGTCCAACTCCCGCGCCATCGCCAGCGGCCACCATTGATCGCCGGCGGCGTGAATTTGCTCGACTGTCGTGGGCTGATTGCCTTCGGGCGCGCGCACCGTCAGCGTTGCAGTTCGCGCACTGCGGTCGAATATCACATCGACGTGGTTGTAGTGATAGCCGCTGTCGTCGATCGTGCGATGAACAGCATTCAGCTTAATTCCCTTGACATCGGCGCGACGGGCCGAGTCCGCGATCAGCCGCTCGGCGCGGCCGCGAACTACTTCCGGGAACTTTGCCGGAACGGCGATGTCATCCACCAGACCCCATTCTTTGGCGCGCTCGCCCTTCACGCCGTCGGGATTGGTGCAGAACATGTCGGCGCGATCGCGGCGCACTTTGCGCTTGTCGACCACGCGAGTGAGGCCGCCGGTTCCCGGCAAAACTCCGAGCAGCGGAACCTCCGGGAGGCTGACCGCGCTGGAGCGGTCGTCGATCAGCACGATCTCGTCGCAGGCAAGCGCGAGCTCGTAGCCGCCGCCTGCGGTCGTCCCATTCAGCGCGGCGAGAAACTTCAGCCCATCGTGACGGCTGGAATCCTCCATGCCGTTGCGCGTCTCGTTGGTGAACTTGCAGAAGTTTACCTTCCACGCGTGCGTGGACGTGCCGAGCATGTAGATGTTGGCGCCGGCGCAAAACATGCGTTCGCGGGCGCTGGTCAGGACGACGCAGGCCACTTCGGGAAGCTCGAAGCGAATGCTCTGGAGAACGTTGTACAGCTCGATGTCGACGCCGAGGTCATAGGAGTTGAGCTTGAGCTTGTAGCCCGGGCGCAGAGTGGCGTCTTCGTTGACGTTCATTGCGACGGTGGCGATGCGGCTATCGATGGTCAGCCGCCAATGGCGGCACTCTCCAGGAGCCACGTCAAAGGTGACGAGCTCCGCTTCCTTCACATCAGGCATGGCAGGTGAAATCTCCTCAGGACAGCGCCGAGATGGCGGTCAAATCCCCACGGTCAATAGATGCATTATAGTGCATTTCCAGCTTCTAAGCGATAGGAAGTATCATGCAGCAAAAGTGAGCTAGAAAAAAATACACGGTGAGGCATGGAAAAATTTACATAGGCGCAGGATGTGGTTTTTCGTGAGTTCACGCTTACCATTCATCACCTGGGACACCGTGCTTCGTGCGCCGAAGATACTCACCAAATCCTTTTGCCTTAGACCGCGTTGTTCCATTAGAAATTTCAGAGCCTGAAGTGGAGTGGCGCGGGGCAAGTTGTAACGCCTCTCCTCGAAGTCTTCGATCAGCAAAGTCAGCAGGTCGGCAAGCTCCTTTTCTTCGCGACTCAGAGAACGCTTCTGGTCGAGCGCGTACAAGGCTTGAGTATAGTGTTCGTTCTCGGCTTGGTTGCGGATAACCCGAGGAGCGGTTTTCGCCAGCAACCGGGCATAGCTAGGATTGCTCGCCAACGCGCTCATGATCTCCACCCTCCCTTGTCGTATTCGGCATGGGTAATCACATGCCTTACAAAGAGTCTGTCGCTGCGGTAATTGATCTCTACAATCAGACGATACGAATTGCCCTTGATGTTGAACACCGTATATTTGCCAACCGCATCCGCGGACGGGAAAACCTGCCGCACTTCGGCCAGCGATTTCCATTCCGCTCGTCTGGCCACGCGATACCACACGTCAAGTTGCACGGCCAAGGCAGCGTAACGTGCCGCTGCTTCCAGTGGTTTCTTTCGGCCGATGACGTGCACTTCCTAGCATGTTCGGAATTTGCGAACAAGTCAAGAGTCGAATAGGCTGCTTTCAGTCCCGTCGGATGGCGCGATCCAGGAATTCGGCGCTCTCCTGAATCGTCCCGGCACTGGTCTTAATCGTCACGTCGGCCTTGCGATACAGCGGCTCGCGGACTTCGAGGATGCGCTTCAGGTCGGACATGGATTCGCGATTGTCGGCCATGGGGCGCATGTCGCCCTGCGCGACGACGCGCTGCATGTGCTCTTCGGGCGTGGCACGCAGCCAGACGGTGAAGCACATGGTCAGCAGACGCTCGAAGGTCGCGGGCTCGGAGACAAGGCTTCCACCGGTTGCGAGCACGAAGCGCGGAAAGCGCTCGATGACCTGGTCGAGGCAGCGGCGCTCCAAGCGGCGAAATCCCGCCTGCCCGTAGAGATCGAAGATGGCGCTCAGGCTGACGCCGCTCTCCTGCTCAATCAGGCGATCGAGTTCGATGAAGGGGACCTCCACGCGATCCGCCAGCATTGCGCCCAACGTCGACTTGCCGGCCCCGCGCAAACCGATCAGCGCGATGCGGCCGCGGCGCGCTTCCTGATCGACTCCGCCGTAATGCTGCACCAGCAGGCGACGAGCTTCGGCTAGTTCCGCAGCGGGCAGACGGCGCAGGAATTCCGTCGTGTGCACCAGATCGACGGGCGGTTCGGGGCCCGCGAGTACGAGAGCTTCGAGCGGGATGTCGAGCGCGTTGGCGATCTGCCGTAGCAGCAGAATGGAGATGTTGCCATGGCCAGTTTCCAGCTGCGCGAGGTAGCGCTCGGAGACGCCGGAATCGCGCGCCAGCAGCTTGCGCGTCATACCGCGACGGGCGCGCGTCTCGCGCACGCGCTCGCCCAGGCGCTTAAGATAGTCGGATTCGGCAGCGCTGTCCTGACCGCTGCGTGAAGAAGTAGACTCGGCGAGGGCCTCGGAAGGCTCGTTCTCTTCCACCGGAATTGTGTCACGTTTTCGGCCCACGGTGGATGCATTATACTTCCGTATCGGACCGTATAATAGTCCGACAGTGAGGAGAGCGTTGTTACGGCAAGCGAACATCGCTGCGGGCGAAAGCATGGGCGTAGACATCACGATCCTGGTGGGCACCATGACCGGCACCGCCGAAATGGTGGCGCAGGAGGTCCACCAGGCACTGGAGACAGCGGGACACCAAGGCAACATCCAGGTGATGGACAACCTCGATGCCGGTGTTTTCCAGCGTGGCGGCAATTTCCTCATTTGTACTTCGACCTACGGCAACGGCGACGTCCCCGACAACGCTCAGGCATTGTTTAATAGTCTCGAAACCGGGAGACCCAACCTGAGCAACGTGATCTATGGAGTGATTGCGCTCGGGGACACGACTTACAAAGATACGTTTTGTCAGGGAGGCATACGCTTCGACAAGATGCTCGCGGAGCTAGGCGCCAAACGCGCGGGCGAGATGCTGATGCACGACGCCAGTTCCGGCACTTTGCCCGAGGAGTTGGCGGCACAGTGGGTCGTACCCTGGGTGGAGCAGTATCTGGCGCCCCTTCAGCAAGCTCAGAACAAGCTCACATCGGAGATGGCATAAAGTATGGTTACTACAGTGGAAGATCGCATTGGATCGGGCGCCAAAGTGCTCGAAAGCTACCTCGGCGGCAAGTGGCAGGCAGGTACGGAACAGGGCTCGACGCTGGTGAATCCCACAACGGGGGACATCATCGCACGGGCCAGTTCCAAGGGCCTCGATCTGGGTGCCGCATTGGGGTACTCTCGCAATGTGGGAGATCCCGAGCTACGCAAACTGAGCTACGCGCAGCGGGCGGAGTTACTCGGCAAGATCGCCGACACCCTCGCGGCTCGTCGCGACGAATGGTTCGAGATCGCGCGCAAGAATTCCGGCAACACCAAAGCTGATGCGGCGATTGATGTCGATGGTTCGATCGGCACGCTGAAATATTTTGCGAAAATCGGCTCCAAGCTCGGTGACGCGCATATGCTGCGCGACGGATCGCCCATGCGTCTGGCGCGCGACCAGAATTTCCAGGGCCTGCACGTCGGCCTCCCGCTGGACGGAGTAGCAATCCACATCAATGCATTCAACTTTCCCGCGTGGGGATTGTGGGAGAAGGCCGCGGTCAGCCTGCTGGCCGGCGTTCCCGTACTCGCGAAGCCAGCGACGTCTACCGCATGGCTGGCGCAAGAGATGGTCAGCGCGGTGATCGCAGCCAATGTCCTTCCGCCGGGAGCGCTCTCGATCCTATGCGGCTCGCCCGACGATTTGCTCGATCATCTGCGCTTGGGAGACGTGGTTGCCTTCACCGGATCGGCCGATACCGCCGAAGCAATCCGCCAGCATCCGCGCATTCGTCAGCAGAACATACGGGTGAACGTCGAAGCTGACAGTCTGAACTCCGCGCTGCTTGGTCCGGACGCTGCTCCCGATTCCGCCGTGTTCGGCTTCTTCGCGCGCGAGGTCGTCCGCGAGATGACGTTGAAGGCGGGACAGAAGTGCACCGCCATCCGGCGCGTGCTAGTTCCTGCGGACCAGGCGGCCGCAGCCACGGAAGCGATTGCCGCAGCCCTGCGCACGATTGTCGTTGGCGATCCAGCGAATGCAATGGTGAACATGGGGCCGGTGGTCAATATGCCACAACGTAAGACAGTGGAGGATGGCATTCGCAAGCTGAAGACGCAGGCCGATGTCGCCTACGCACCGGAGAACTTTGCTCCGCTCGACGCCAGCCTTGAGAGTGGGTCGTTCGTTCCTCCCACGCTTCTGCGCGTACGCCAAGGCGCCGACGCGGAAGTCATCCACGAAGTCGAGGTGTTCGGTCCGGTCGCAACCGTCATCCCATATCGCGACAACGCCGAGGCGTTCGCTTTGGCACGGCGCGGCGGCGGCTCGCTGGCGGCATCGGTTTTCAGCGGCGATACCCCGTTTCTCGCGGAAGCCGCACTCGCGCTGGGAACAACTCATGGGCGCCTGCTGCTGGTTGATCCCGCAATCGGCGACAGTCACACCGGACATGGAATCGTATTGCCATCGTTAACGCATGGTGGTCCAGGACGCGCGGGCGGCGGCGAAGAGCTCGGCGGTCTGCACGGCCTGTGGTTCTATCATCAACGCGTCGCCATGCAGGGATCGGCGGCGACTTTGTCCGCGATTGCCGCGCAGGCAGCGGACCCGGCGGCGGAATAAAACTTGAGCCCATCGCAAACATCCAAGGAACGCGGCGAAGTAGTCGTCGATGGAAAGCGCCTGGAGACGCTGTGGATCAGCCCGCAGCAATCTGGTCGCGCCACCATCGTCATGCTGCACGAAGGGCTGGGATCTATCGCGCTGTGGAAGGATTTTCCGGAACTGCTCGCGGCGCGCACCGGCTGCGGCGTGCTGCTCTATTCGCGTTACGGGCACGGCAGCTCCGACAAGCTGATGGAGAAACGGCCCGTGACTTTCATGCATCACGAAGGTGAAGTGGTGTTACCGGAGTTGCTGGAGAAGCTACAGATCGAACGGCCGATTCTGCTTGGACACAGCGACGGCGGGTCAATCGCGATCATCTTCGCGGGAAAGCATCCCGATGCGGTTCGCGCCCTCATCCTGGAGGCGCCGCATGTGTTTGTCGAAGACCTGAGCGTCGCCAGCATCACCCAAGCCAAGGTGAACTATCAGACGACGGAGCTGCCGCAGAAGCTGTCGCGTCACCACGCGCACGTCGACGCAACATTTTGGGGATGGAACGACATCTGGCTCGATCCTAATTTTCGTTCCTGGAACATCGAAGAATATCTCGCGGCGATTCGTTGTCCCGTTCTCTGCATTCAGGGCGAGGAGGATGAATACGGGACGAGGGCGCAGGTGGAAGCAATCAAAGCGCAGGTGCCGCAGACGGAAATTGTGATGCTCCCGGAGTGCAAGCACTCGCCGCATCGCGACCAAGCGGAGCAGACGCTGGAACGAATGGTAGATTTCGTGGCGCAGTTGGAGCCGGAGGAAGCGGTGAGCTTACCCTTGGAGGGCCCTGGAGCAATGCTGTCGAGAGAGGGTGTGTAGTGTTGTAGAGTCGAGAACCAACTCTCTTGCCTTCGGCAGTGGACTGGGACGCGCAAAATTCCGAGCGCCGCAGGCGCGGCGTCATGATAGCCCAGCACGGAGCGAAGCCGGGGCCCCCGATTCGGCCCCGCCGCAGGCGGGCGAATTGGGGTGGGGAAGCGGAGTGCTGGGTAAAGTGGGAAAAAGCGCCGGAGTCCCTCGGGGACGGCACAGTTCCCACGCAGACTCTATAGGGGTCCTTCGACCCCGCTCGGGATGACAAAGCGAAGAGCGAACGGCGAATAGCGAAAGGCGGCATTTATGGCTGAGTGGGTGCACACCTTTAAGGGCGCGGTACTGGCTTCGGAGTATGACGTTGCCAGCCACATGAACTCGCGCATGTACGTCTCGCGCTTCGATCAGGCGACGTGGTTCTTGCTGCACGCCATCGGCGTCACTCCGGCATCGATCAAGCAGCAGAACCTGCGGGTGGCCATCGTGCGCCAGAACTATCAGTTCCTGGAAGAGCTGCGCGGCGGCGAACTGGTCGAGATCAAGAGCGGCTTTCTCGCGGTCGGCGAAAAGTATTTTCGCTTCCTTCATCAGATGTACGACGACGAATCCGGCAGGATGGTCGCAACCTGCGACAGCGTTGCCGTTCAGGCCAGCCTGGAATCGGGAAAGAGCGTGCCGTTGACCCCCTCGCTGCAGGAAAAAGCGAAGCGCTACCTGGTGACCTCCAACGTGACGGCAGAGGAGGCGATCGGGTAAGCGAATTCTTCCCGGCGACCTTGACCTTCACGTAATGGCATATAATGAAGGTATGGCGATGACTTCCCTTAACATTTCTCTACCCGATGCGCTGAAAGCGTATGTGGAGGGCCAGGTAGCATCCGGGGATTGGAGTACTCCAAGCGAATATGTCCGCGAGCTGATACGGCGTGACAAAAAGCGTCGGTTCGCAGAACTCGAGCAGGGGTTGTTGCAAGCCGCCAGGGGAAAAAGGCTCGAAGTGCCCGTGTCAGAAATCAGAAAAAAGGGATTAGTCGCCGCTCTTCGCGAAGGCATCCGCCGCCGGTGAGAGCGCTTCGAGTTGTTTTTAGTGACTTGGCGGTTGAGTAGCTGCCATATCATTCCGGCTTGTCATTCCGGCTTGAACCCGACGCTCTCCCACAACGGAGCGGGGTCATACAGCACGCCATTCGCAAGCACCGACCTTACGCTGCGGATATTGCGAATGTTCTGCAGCGGATTGGCGTCGAGAACATCGAGGTCGGCGCGCTTGCCCACTTCCAGGCTGCCACTGTCGCGCTCCACCTTCATGGCGCGCGCGGGGACGATGGTCGCCGCCTGCAGCGCTTCCATGGGCGTGAAGCCCGCCTGCACGTACAGCTCAATCTCGCGATAGAGAGAGAATCCCGGCACGGTCTGATCCGTACCGGCGACGATCGGCACGCCCGCGCGATGCAGCGCTCCGATGATCGCCAGGTCGTTCGCTTTGATCTTTTCGCCGTAAGCAGCAGCCTCGGGAGGCAGTCCACTATTGACCAGTTGCTCGCGCAGCTCAGGCGCGACGCGCGCAATGCCGGGCTCGGTGTTCGTCGCAGGCTCGCTGGCCGAGCGCAAGCTGATCTCCATCAGCGCCATGGTGGGATCGATCACGGTGTGGTGCTGCTTGAAGAACGCGACCGCCTGCTTGCCCGCGTCCGAATTGATATCGATGGAAGACAGCACTTTTAGCCGTTCCAGGCCGTTGACCTTCTTCGGGTCGAAATCTTTCGGAAGCAGCAAGTCGGCGATGTAATGGATGTGGTTGATCATGTCCATGCCGTCTTCGACGCCCTGGTAGGCGTCCGTGCCGTTGGGGATGTGGCCGGTGACGGTCATGCCGACCTTGTGCGCGTCGGCGCAGATGGCCTTCACGTTGTCCGGCTTCACTGAGCTGTAGATCTTCATCTGCTGGAAGCCGGAGTCGTGATAACGGGTGACCCACTTCTGGGCATCGGCGGGCGAGTTCACGCGAGTGATGCCGATCGCATACGGCCCATCGCCGTCGACGATGCCGGCCAGCAGCATGTGCGGGCCCAGCGCCTTGCCGCTGTTGACCGCATCACGCACCTGGGTGATGAAGTCGTACTCATTGCCCACATCGCGCACTGTGGTGACGCCGGCGGCGAGATAGATCGGCCCCCATTCCACCTGCTCGTAGTGCGCGTGCATGTCCCACAGGCCGGGGATAATGTATTTGCCGGTGACGTCGATGCGCTGCGCGCCGTCGGGAATCTTGACGTTCTGGCTTGGGCCGACGGCGACGATCTTGCCGTCGCTGGTAACGACGGTGGCATCGGCAATCGGCGCCTTGCCAGTACCGTCAATCACGGTTGCGCCGGTGAAAGCGAATGTCCCGGTACGGCGGCCAGGAAGCTTCTGGCTCATCTCGGTTAGCGCGGCCATCTCGTCGTGTGCGGCGCTGGCGACAAAGGCGGCGAGGGCCGGCTCGTAGTCATCGCGTACCGCCTCGAAGTGGTCGAACTCGGCGTCGGTGGAGACCAGCGCCGCAAGATTGTTGGCGCTATCCATCCACAGCGTCTCCATGCCCCAGATCAAGCCTTGCACGGTGTAGCGCTCCACCTGAACGTCACGACCCTTGATCTGCATCGTCTCCGAGCCGCGGTCCTGGATCCTCACGGCACCGATGGGGAGCGTAGCCATCTGCGCGGGCGAGCCGTGCGTCCGCCAGTAGCGCATCATCTCCATCTGCACCGCAACGGGAGCGTAACCGGAGATGGTGAAGAAGGTCTGCGGCGCCGCGACCGTGTGCGTGTCCTTGCCTTGGCGGATTGTCGCCTGTCCATTACTAACTGTCACGTCGGTGTCGATACTCGACATGCGCGAGGTCTGGCCCTTGATCACGAAGCTCTGCGGCACGTAGCTGTCGGAAGTTCGCAGCGTCGCCGTCAGCGGGACTGCCGTGCCGCGATCAGTGAACTTGAAGTCGGTCGTCAGCGTCAGCGTACCGCCGTCAGCCGTGATGCTGTAGTTCTCCTCGCCGATGGGCTGCTCGAACTTGTGCAGCCGAAACTTGCCGGACTCGTTTTGCGGCGTGGTTTGGGAAAATGCGATGGCAGGCAAGAGGGCAAGCAGAAAAATGCACAGACGAAGACGGTTCACGCGGACGGCTCCTTTTCAACCTGGAAAGCAACGAAGATTACAACACAGTTAAACGCAAAGGAGCGAGCAGGAGTTCCCTGAGATTCCGCTTTTCCCGTCGGCGCGTGGGGCAAAACGGCGCCATCAGGCATCAGGCTTTCTTCGTCGGCTTCGGCTTCAGCGTCTTGACATATTCATAGCTGAGATCAAGATACTTGGCGAGTTCCTTCGTCTTAGGCAGCAGGCCGTCGGGTACGGCCACGAACTCCTGCATGACGGCTCCATAAGCCTCGAAGAGCGTGGTCTTGTACTTCTTCAGGAACTTTTCACGCTCAACTTCGGACAATCGGATCGCTAGTCTCCCGGGCGGATTCAACAGGGTGAACATGTGACCGTTGAGAGATGTGTAGGGGTGCGTCGCGCCCTTACGTTCGATCTTGGGATTGGTGGCAATGAGCTTGTTGTAGAGCTCAAGCCTTTCGCTGGGGATGGTGCCCTTCTTCGCGGTGGCCATGATGGCTTCCTCTGCTGACGGACAGTCATAGAGGATACACCCGAATCACCGCTCATCCCACCCTGTTCGCCTTTCGTCGCGAGCAGGGTGGAATGATGCTGATGAGATATAGCGTGCTATGGCGCGAAGTAGCCGCAGATGTCGAGGATCAGTTGCGTCAGAGCAGCGGCGTAAGCATCGATGGAGCCGTTGGTTGTCGGGACGATCGCCATATTAAAGGTGATGAAGCCATCGTAGGCATTCAACGTCGAGACTGTGGGCTGACCCGAGCCATCCGGCCACAAGGTGAGATAAGGCATCGAGCCCGGTGGAACGACCGTCGCGTTGAAGATGTAGGCCGCTGCGTTGCTCGGTGGAGCACAGGCGCTGCCGACCACATTCACAGTTTTCTCGCCCATGAAGGGCTGGCCGTTGTTTTGGCGCGTGTCCAGCACGCGGCAAGGCGCGACCGGATACATTGACAGCCCACCTGTTCCGGGTGCGGCGAAGTACCCATCAATGTCGATTAACAGATCGGTGGTGTCGTAGGCGTAGACATCAACCGCGCCGCCGGTCCCCGCCGGCACAATCGCAGCCGACCACCGTTGCCGTGGGATTGTTCAGGGTCGAGACTACTGGCTGCGATTCGCCCGTGGGCCACACCGACAGATATCCGAGTTGCTGACCCGAAGGATTAGGCACGACCGTAAAGTTGAGCGAGTACGCCAGCGGATTGAGGCCTGACGGAATGCAAGTGCTCTCCAGCAGCGGGAAGCTGCGCGGCGTTTGCGCGGCCAAGCGCGAACTTCCGAGGTTGCCGTCGGTGCCGCGGGTGTCGACCAGGCGGCACGGTGTCAGCGGATAGAACTGATAGGTTTCGGAGCCAGGAGTAGTGAAGTAGCCGTCGATGTCGAGGATGACATTGGTGGTGTCGGTGACAAACACGCTGACGGCACCGTTGGTCCCAGCCGGGACAATCGCAGCGTTCGCCTTGACGCGACCGTCGGGTGAATTCATGGTGGAGACGGAAGGCTGAGCTTCACCGGTGGGCCAGATGGTCACATAGCCCAAGGTAGTAATCGGGACTACGGTGACATTCAGGGAGTAGGCGGCAGCGCTGGTGGGTATGTTGCAGCCGCCAAGCTGGGGCAGAGTGTAGCTCTGCGACGTGCCGCCTTGAATGGGATCGTTGGTTTGTCGCGTGTCTACCAGGCGGCAGGGCGCGACTGGAGTGAACTGAATCCCATGGCCAGACTCAACGAAGACACCCGTGACTGAGAGGTTTTGCGTTATGTTGATGTTGCATGAACCGACGCCGCTACAAGCGCCGGTCCAACCGCTGAAGCTCCAGCATTGCGCAGGTAAGGCATCGGGGTTACCGGGCTATCAAAAAGGTACAAGTGGCTGCACGTCCCTGGACAATTGATGAAGCCGTCCGTACTGGTTACGCTACCGTTGCCGCTGGTTGATACGGTCAGCGTGAAATACACCGGATTTTGGGTAAAGGCAGCAGTGACTGCCAGATTCTGGTTCATGGTCAGGTTGCACGAGCCGGTGCCGCTGCAGGCGCCGCTCCACCCGGTGAAGTACCAGCCTTGTGCAGGTGATTCATTCAGCGTGACGGGGGCGTTATTGGAGTAATTGTGGCTGCAAGTACCCGGGCAGTTGATGAAGCCGTCAGTGCTGGTAATGGTTCCGCTACCGCTGGTCGAGACCGCTAGCGTGGTGGCGTTTAGTGCAAGCAGGAAGACCGTGCCGCCCTCGTACTGTCCAAAGGAATCCGTGGTCCCGTAGAGATTCCCATCGTTGGCTTCGGACAATCCGCCCATAGATTGACCGCCGTCGGGACATCCGCTTTGAGAGCAAAAGTCATAAAGAGTTGTGAACTCTCCGCCGGGTGTGACCCGGAAAATCGTACCGTAATTACTGGGGCCCCAGCAACGGTTGCGCCATAGAGGTTCCCATCGGTGGCCTGCACCAAGGGTGCATCGATCACAATACCGTCACTGGGCGGTTTGAAGGCATGAAGCACAGCGAACGCGCCGCTTGGACTGATCTTGAAGACGGTTTCACATCCGTAGCCACTACAACCGTTGTTTCCCCCGCCAAGGAAGGTTGTCCCATAGAAGTTGCCGTCGGCGGCTTGCACCAGCCCGGCGAACGGGGACCAGCCATCGGCGCAGTCGGGCTGCGAGCAGAAGTTGTAGACCGTCGTCAGCGAGCCGGCGAAAGTCAGCCTGAAGATCGTCCCATAAAGGTTGGGACCGCTCTCCTCAGTCGTGCCGTAAAGGTCTCCATCAGCACCTTGCACGAGCGTTTGGTTGGGAGACGCTCCGTCCGTGCACTCCTGCTGGGAACAAAATGTGTAGATGGTAGTGAAGCTACCGTTGGGAGTGATTTTGAAGCTCGTGCTGCATCCATCCGGGCACATGTTGCTGATGACGCCGCCGACCTGCGTGGTGCCGTAGAGATTTCCATCGGAAGCGTGGAGCAGCGTACCGAAAGGGATCTTGCCGTCCGCGCAATTTTTCAAAGAGCAAAAGCTATAAAGCGTCGTAAGTGTGCCGGCGGGGGTAAGTTTAAAGATTGTCCCGCAACCGTATTGCAAGGAGCAGTTCGCACCCGTTCCACCTTGGCTGGTTGTCCCATAGAAGCTGCCGTCGGCCGCTTGCACGAGACCTCCAGTGGGAGCCGCGCCGTCGGAGCAGTTGGGCTGTAAACAGAACTCATAGAGTGTCGTCAGGGTTCCAATCGGTGTCAGGGCACGGCTGGCCAGATCAGCCTGATGACCAACATGATGAACAGCGGAGGCGGTCCGCTGATGAATCCGCAAGGGTATCGGAGGAGCTGGTGGAGGGTTCCAGGACACCGACATCCCTCCAACTGGCCCGAGCGGTGTGCCTGGCACCGTGCCGAACGGCGAGCCTGGCGTGGGCGCAGATCCATCAGCCGGGACTGGTATGAGCGCGATGGGTGCGCTCGGCATCGCGAGCGCTGCGGTCGGCACTGGCATGGCGCTCTCGCAGGAGTGGGCTGCTGGTAACACCGGCGCAGCTGTCCTCACGGGCGCGATGGGCGGAGCTGCGATCGGGACCTCGATCATGCCTGGCATCGGCACGGCGATCGGCGCCGGCGTGGGCGCACTCGTCGGCTTCATTGGATCGCTATTCAGCGACCATGGGCTGGAGAAGGCGCAGCAATACAACCTGCACACCGTGATCCCATCGCTGCAGCAGGAGCTGCAGAACTTCAATGGAGGGAACACTGGCTACGACCAGGCCACGCTCGACCTGAACAACCTGATGGTGCAGGCGCAGAACCAGTGCAAGAGCTTTGGCACTGCGGCCGTCACCTACTACAACAGCACCATCGTCCCGGAGATCCAGCAGGCCGAGCAGCAGGTGGCCAGCGAGAACGAAGGCGGCCGGCAGAACGTGAAGATGAGCGCTGCGCAGTTCGACAGCGGCGGCCCTATCACCAGCTTTGGCAGCATGAGCACTGGGCCTTTCAGTGGCTTCATCCACGCCAGCCTGGGCGAGCGCGTGATGACGCCGATGGCCAGCATGATGTATGGCTCAACACTGGATGCGATGAACGCGGGCGAGAATGCGCTTGCCATGATGCGGCGCTCCGCTCCGCTGGGCAGCGGAAGCAGCCCCGGCGATGGGCGTGCACTCCATGTTCACATCCACACGCTGGACTCGAAGACCATGGACCATTGGGCGCGCAACGGCGGAGCGCAGTGGCTGCAGAGCGTGGTGAATGGCAACGTGTCGCGCTACTCGGGAAAGGCGCTGAGCTGATGGAAAACAAAAGCGGAGCAGCGGGTTTGCGAGTACGCCGGGGCTCCCCAGCTCCGACGAGGGGTTAACGCTGCTCCGCCCCGCATTCCGAAATATAGGGCTGTGAGCCACGGAGAGCAATGGCGGAGTTGAAGCAAATTTTTCCCATGGTGAAGGCTCAAAAAAACAGGAGGCGCAAGTGAGCAGAAGAGAGAAGGCGCGCGGCATCGCGACATGCGAGAGCGATGGCGCTTGCGAGGTCTACAGCAACCATCCAGCGGTTTTTTTTCCGGAGCGATGACCTTCGCATAGCGTTTGGGCAGTACATCGCTTCTGCCGGCGATCCCTTTGCGAAGGAGCGGGGTGTTCAAGTTCAGAACGTAAAGAATTCCCTTGAGCCTCGCGCGGGGGTCACCATGTCGTGGGCTGCTGCAAAGCTCTTATACGAGATGCTCGGATGGGGCATTAAGAAGTTCGAGGAGTTAAACGGGGAGATCAAGCAGAACACTGTTCCGTTTGCTCCGTCCTCCTAGCGAGGCTCCATGTAGGACCGGTTTTGCGGCTGTGCGTTCAACCGCGCGGTCGCATTCGTGTGTCTGCCCGTTTGGTGGTTTAGTTGCATCGAACGTGCAAGATTAGTTGCATCGAGCGCGCAAAGCCACACGATGCTGCCGTCTTAATGAGGTTGTTGGCGCGACTTGCAGCCCCAGACTCAGCCACGTTATCGAAGGACTTGGGGAATTAAAGGATTTGCGGACTCGGCAAAAAAAACGGCCTGACATTAAGGATCGTCAGGCCGCGACCGTCTTACCAGACGGCATATTCGAAACTGCGTGGCTACGCGAAAATACCTTCGCTACTGCAACGATGCGAGGGTCTTATGGGCGTCCTCCGCGTCCTGACCTCTCAGGTTCAACTGCAAGGCCTTCTGCAACTCGGCCTTCGCACGGTCTTTTTCTCCTGCGCCACTCAATGCCATTCCCAGGTGATAGCGGAAATTTGCATTTTGCGGTGAGCTCTTCACGGCATCTTCAGCCAGCGAAACGGAAACCCGGTAGTTCCCTTTCTTGTACTGAATCCACGCCAGGGTATCGTTCACCGCCTGCATTTCCGGCGCTACCTGCTTCGCCTGGGTAGCCAGACTGAGAGCCATATCGAGGTTCTCGCCTTGTTCAGCGTATACCCAAGCCAGGTTGTTGGCTGCCACCGGGTCGTGGGCATTCTCCGAGAGGGTGGTCTGAAAGTATTTACCCGCCGATTTCAGATCGCCCTTCTGCAGATAAACGTCGCCGATGGCGTTGTTGATCGTCGTGGAAACCGGTTGAATTGCGAGCGCCTTCTGAAAGGCATCCAACGCCGCATCCGACTTTCCGGTAGCCAGGTAGATTTGGCCGATGTGCATGTAGGCGGCCGCAGACTTGGGATCGATCTGCAGCGCTTTTTGGTACTGGGCCAGGGCCAGGTCGTACTTTCTGGTTGTCGCCAAAGCGGAGGCGTAGATAAAGATGGAGGACGGCCGCTTGGGGTTAGCAGCGGCATATTGCTCGGACAAAGCAACCGCTTTCGCAGGTTCATTGGTGGCGAACATCATGGCGATGTAGTTCGCCATTGCGCTGTCGTACCTGGGATTCAAATGCAGAGCGGCCTGGAACATTTTCTCCGCGTCGGCATACTTCTTTTGTCCGGTGTAAGCAAAAGCCATGTTCACGAACAGAATAGGATCGTTGGGTACGCTCTTTTGCGCTTCCTTCAACTCATCCAGGGTCTTGTCATAGTTCTTCTCTCCCAGGTAGATGGTGGCGTTGAGGTAATGCGCCATGGGATTGTTCTCATTGAGTTTCTGCAGCCGTGCCGCATACTCCGTCGCGGTATCGTAGTCGTGGCTGTCGCGATAAACTTCGGCAAGGGCTTGCAGGATCATGGGGCTGTTGGGCGAAATGCGGTTGGCCTCCTGCAACTCGCTCTTCGCACCCGCCATGTCTCCCGTCTGCCGAAGCACCTGACCTAAAGCGAAATGGGCCTGCGGGCTCTCGGGAGCATCCTTTACCACTTGTCGAAGGACGGTGGTGGCCTCGGCGGTGTTGCCCTTAATGGCCAGCAAGCGGCCATTCGTCAGGCGCGCGGTAATGTCTCCCGGGTCGTCTTTCAGTAGTCGATCGACCATCTTCTGGGCATCATCGACCTTGCCCATATTGATCATGGTCTCAAGAACGCGGACCTGCAGCTGCTGGTTCTTGGGATCGAAGCTCAGACCGCGCTGGTATTCCTTCAAAGCGCCGTCAGCATTACGGGCAGCGAGGTAGTAGTCGCCAATGGCGGAAGCCACGTCGGTGGAGCTTGGCTTAGCCTGCCGCAACTGCTGGACCACCGCTTCACCATCGTCCTTGCGGCCTTCCTGGAGCAGCAAACCGGCCAGGCGAAGATATGGGACCGGAGAATCGGGGTTATTGCGGATCGCCTCACGGTACACTTCCTCGGCCTGCTTGGGATCTTTCTTGTACAGGTAGAAGCCGGCCAGATTGGTGTACGCCGGAAGCATATGAGGATCGATAACGATGACCTTGCGGAAGTCCTTCTCCGCGGCTTCATCTTGCTTCAAGAAGACATAGGCCGCGCCGCGGTTGAGGTAGCCGTTGGGATCCGTGGGCTTGAGAGCAATCGCCTTGCTGAAGTTGGCGAGAGCGTCGTCCAGATGTTTCTCAGCCAGCAGCACGTTGCCCAGCAAGAGGTAGCCATCGGCGTTGTTCGGATCGTGATCGACGATATAACGTCCCTGCTCCTCGGCGTTGCCGTAGAAATTGTGGCCTGAGGCCAGATACATGCCTCCCAGAGCCACACGCGCCTTGATGTGGTTAGGATCCAGTTCCACCACCTGGCTCATTTCCTTGTACGCTTCCTGGTTCTTTTCCAGTTTCAGATCGGCCTGGGCGAGCTGAAAGTGCGCTTCGGCAAACTTGGGATCGATCTGGATAGCTTTCTTGAATTGAATCGCCGCGGCATCGTACTTTTGCTGATCCATGTACTTGTTGCCACTCTCAAGGTACTTACGCTTGGCGACGTCGGGATTACGGCTGCAGCCGGCGAGGACGACGGTTAGCACAGCCATTACGACAGAGACGATGTAGTGGTTCCGCATGACTTCTCCTGGGTTCACCGAGGGATGATCTCATCAACATCAGTTGCAACTTGTTTTGCGAACGCCATGGCCTGCTGCTGAGTCGACGCCTCATCTCCCTGCTGAATCGGCATGGTGATGCGGACGAGCGCGGCGTCAGTGCGGTTCAAGCGTAACGCGTCATACACCAAATAGAACTTGCCCCAGTACTCGCTGGCCACAATGCGGCCGTGCGACTGGTACCAGTACAGCACGAGTTGTTCGTCCATCCCTTTGCGCAGGATGTAGAGATTGATGGGCACCGTGCGTCCATCGTCGAGCGGCAACTGATAGATCGAGGCTTGCACCGGATTCCAGCCCGCGCCTGGCAGACAGTTCTTGGGCGAGTGGATGGACGCGCCGGTCCGCTGACTGCGAAGATAAGCGACATAAAGCCCGATAAGGTCCTGGTTCATCCCAGGTTTCCAGTAGCCACGGTCCAGATAGTCAGTCACGTGTATGAAATCCAGTATTGCTTGGTCGATTTTCCAGTCAACCACCCTCGTGTATGGCCCCACCTGGGCGGGAAATTGGGAAAGCGGCTTGGCTGGTGGAACGGACTCACCATGAGAAAGGTAAGCCATGCCGGTTGTAGCTCCCAGCAGCACCGCAATCATGATCCAGTAGCGTGCCCCCGCCCTCATTGACTCACCGTGGGAGTGAGCGGTGTGCCCTCAGTCTTGTCTAACCATCCAAGCTTCTTGCGAACGAAATTGATCGCGCCGTGCAACAGCAGGAACAAAATGGTGGCAACCACGAAAATTACCCAACCGGAAAACTCGTGCATAAATCCTTCCGCCGCCTTTGGCCCAAGATAGTTGGCCATGATGGCTGTAATCATGACCCGGGTGCCGTTACTGATGATGGCCAGCGGCACCATCGCGACTATCAGGAAGCACCGCACAGGAATGCTGCGTTCAACAAGATATCCATAACCCGCCGCTAACGCAAGCAAGGACATGAGGGAGCGGATGCCGCTACAGGCCTCCACCACCTCCAGGTGCATATGCGGTAAAACCAGCACATTGCCTTCCCGCATTACCGGAAACAGATTGATGATCTCCAGGGACCTTACGGCGAAGCGCGAAGCGATGAACTGCAGCGGAAAGACAATGGAGTTGTACACCACCGTCGGTATGGGAATGGCAAACAGCAGAAACGCCAAAGGAAACGCCATGGCCCGCAGAAACTTTGACCCGGCAAAATAAACGATCAATCCGCAGATCGTCCCCAGCATTGACAGACGGGCCATCGACAATTCAGCCCCCAGGCTGCCCAGGAACAGAAGCCCCAGGGAACCCGCCACGATGACCATGCCCCATGGCGAGGGCTGTCGCGGAACTAAGCGCAACGTGTCCCGCCGTTGCCAGATCAGGAAGGCCGAAAGCACGGGCACCAGGAATCCGTGCGAGTAATCGGGATCGATATACCACTGATAGATCAGCAGCTTGAGTACCGAAGCGTACAGGACAATCAGCACCGCTACAAGAAGCAGGCCTTGCCAGCCGAAGGGTTTCAAGGTTTGCCAGAAGTTCTGCCAAAAGGATGCCAGTTTCGAAGAACGTTTCCCGCCCGGCAAGACTTCTTCTGCCGGTTGAGTCAGGGCTGTACGCGTCGTCTTGGTGCCAGCAAGCGCCACAGGCGAATCACTCCTTTGATTGCGTTGGTGAGCCAAGAGGTGTGTGTGCAATTATTTAGCCGATTCGATCAAGAACGCTATTTCTATCTACTTGATAACAGATCACTTGTAACACTTATTTTTGAGGAGCGCAAGACCTTATCAACTTGATGTGCAATTCTTTGCACATCGGTTCTAGTGAAATTCACTTGCTACCATAGCTAAGCCCCGACCTTCACGGGAATCTTCGCCAAGAAAAGTAACCCCAAGCTTGGTTACCTCAGTGCAAACTTGCAAGCACAAGAATCGGGCCCGGCCATATTCATCCCCGGCCGGGAACCTACAACCGGACTATCTTCTCCGACTGAAACGCCTTCATGGCGTTTCGCGTGTCGACGATCAGCTTCGCCGACGAGAGCAATCCCTTGTAATCAAAATCGGAGTGGTCGGTGACGATTACGACGCAGTCAGCCTTGGCGGCTGATTCCAGCAGCGGTTCTGCCTGCAAAACGAAGCCGTCCAGCTTCAAACTGGGGACAAAGGGATCGCTGTAGGAAATCACGGCGCCGCGTTTCTTCAACAGAAGAATAACGTCGAGCGCGGGGGACTCGCGCATGTCGTCGATGTTGCGCTTATAGGCGACGCCGGCCACGTGGACGTGCGAGCCCTTTACCGGCTTGCTGTGATTGTTGAGCGCGGTCTGAATCTTATCGACCACGAAGTGCGGCATGTTGCCGTTGATATATCCCGCCAGTTCGATGAAGCGCGCCTCGATGCCCGACTGTCTGGTTTTCCATGAGAGATAAAACGGATCGATGGGAATGCAATGGCCGCCCAAACCCGGACCGGGATAGAACGGCATGAAGCCGAACGGCTTGGTGGCGGCTGCGTCGATGACCTCCCAGACGTTGATTCCCATTCCATCGCACATCAAGGCCATTTCGTTGACCAACCCGATGTTGATCATGCGGAAGGTGTTCTCCAGCAGCTTCACCATCTCCGCAACACGAGTGTTGGCTACCGGAACAACGGTTTCCAGCGCCTGCGAGAAGAAGAGCTTGCCCATCTCCGTGCACGCGGGCGTTATGCCGCCAACAACTTTGGGAGTGTTGTAGGTCTGATAAACCGGATTGCCGGGATCGACGCGCTCGGGTGAAAAGCACAGAAAAAAAGTCCTCGCCGGCTTTGAACCCAAGCTTTTCGAAGGTGGGAAGAAGCAGTTCATCAGTTGTGCCGGGATAGGTCGTCGATTCCAAAATCACCAGCAGCCCGGGATGGAAGTGTTTAGCGATGGCTTCCACCGCAGAGACGATGAAGCTCATGTCCGGGTCTTTGGTCTTGCGCAGCGGCGTCGGGACACAGATGTTGATGGTGTCCAGGTCGCGGACTACGGAGAAATCGGTCGTCGCACTGAAGCGCTTCTCGCCTACCAGCTTCGCGATCTCGGCGGAAGGAACATCCTGAACGTGCGATTCGCCGCGGTTCAGCCCCTTAACCTTCGATTGCTGGACATCGATTCCGGTGACGTTGAAACCGACTTTCGCAAACTCCACCGCCAGCGGCAGGCCAACATAACCCAGCCCGACGATTCCGACCCTCGCGGTCCTGGCTTCGATTTTTTCCTTTAGAGCGTGGAATATCCCCGCGACCTTCGGTGCAGTCTGCATGTGCCTTACGGGCCCCCAAAACGAATAATTCAAAATTGCTGTTGTCGTGCTTTGAAGGGGCACGCCTTTGGGCGTGCCGTTCGAACCAATCAGAAAAACGGCTTTAGCCGCTGAGGGAACAGACCCTCAGGGCCTAAAGGCCAATTCTTTTGCGCATTCTGCCAGCACGGCTGAAGCCGTGCCCCTTCAAGACACGGCACATCACACACACGCCGGCTCAGTTCGCACAGCGCTCCTCACCCTCGTAAGCTGATCGCTACACCTTTCGCCGGCTTGTTCCCAAGCGTAGCACGTCCGGCCGGCCAGCCCATCTTCACGAACCGGCCAGCCGCCCGTTCAGCGCGTCCCGCAGAGTGGGATGCATGGTGAAATACTGCAGCCCCTCGACGTCCGCTTGGGAACGGCGCGGCGGCAGCTTGCCGGTTTTCAGGACATATCGGATCACTTCGCCAAGCAATTCGATCTGGCTTTGGTCCACCAGCTTGCGCATCTCGCCGACATTTCTCGCGCCGGCAACTTCCACTGCGTGAACCACCAGGATGTCGCCGGTGTCGATTCCACTGTCGATTAGGTGGACCGAGCAACCTACCGGATCGCGATTCCAAGCCGCCCACTCAGCCACGTTCATCCCGCGATAGGAAGGCAGCAGCCCCATGTGTGCGTTCAGCACGCCAAGCGGCGCGGCTGCGATCAGCGGCTTCTTCAGAATCCCAGCACCCGCATAGACCAGCAAAACAATCTTGTGTTCCCGCAAGAGCCGCACGGATTCGTCTGAGTTAATCGAGTCGACTTCCATTGCCGAAATGCCCGTCTGCCTACAGAAATCCAGTACGGAGACAGCGCCGTGTGCTCCGTTGTTTTCGATTGGCAGCGGAGGGCCAGAGCGTCGCGCCAGCTTCGGCATCTGCGCGATTCGGCCTTCGGAGACGCGAGTCCGCACTCGACTCCAGAACGGCGGGATTCTCCGGCGCTCGATGAGCACGAAGTCTGGACGGAAACCCCATTTCGACCAGGCGCTGCAAAATTCCATGACCTTGGTCGAGAGCTGGCTGGTTAGAAGCGCGACCTTCGGGGTTACTTGTGCGTTTGAGCTGATTATCGCCGGCAGCGCTGTCGGCGCGGGCTCGCCGGTTGCGACTGGCTTGGAGCGAAACGGAATTTCCATCCCCAGCGCCTTCTGCTTCGCCAACAGAGCGTCAATGAAATACTTCGCTGCCCAGTTGGGAAAGGCGTGTGGAATGTAATCGCCCCAGATGGGCTGCGAGCCGGCAATGCCTCCGCTCACGCCGCGGTCTTCGGCGTCCATCACCTGAGCAGCTTTCACAATGTCGACGGCCTTCAACGCAGCGTTCAACAGCCGTGGGTCGCCGTGTTCTTCGTACATGTGCAGCCAGATGAGGGCATGCTGAGCGTTCCCTGTGAGACAGGCGTAGGACGACATCGGCCGCCAGCGGTAATCCAACACACCGGGCAGACGGCGCGACAGCTCCAGGCGGCGCAGAGCCGCATAGGCAGCCTTTTCCGCAGCGGCCTTGCCTTCCGCGGAGCCCAACACCTCCGATGTTCGAAGCACGCCCCACACCGTGTAGGCAATGGTGTGCGTCACGGCGCTGCGCGCCTCATGGTCTTCTGGCGAGAAGCCGCACAGGTCGAACCAGGCATGCTCGGCGTCGTAGTGTTGCAGCACCCAGGCCAGATGCCGAGACGAAGCCTCCAACATTGGACGATCGCCGAGGAAAGCTCCAGCTTCCGCCAGCCAACATGTGAGATGAGCGCTGTACGTGGTTACGAGGTCCTGGTAGAAGAACTTGCGCCAGGCGCCGGACGGATCCTGAATTTCGCAGAGCCAGTTTCCGGCACGCTGGAGCGCCGCGCGGCAACGCTCGTCCTGAGTTCGCTCCGTCCAGCTTTGCAGGCCATGCATGATTTGCGCTGTGTTGAACGGCGAGGGGTTTGTCGAGTTCTCGGCAATCTCGGCGCCGGGAAACGCGCCGCTGGGAAGTTGCACCGGTAGCAGGAATTCAATCGCGCGTTGCGCCCGCGCCAGAAATTCTTCATCGTGTAATTCGTCGGCCAGCTTCAGCAGCGTGGGAATGATGTAGCCCGTGGTCTCGGGATAGGACGACGACCATCCGCTTCTGAGGTAGTAACGCCCGACGAATCCGCCGTCGCTGGTGGCATCCTGAGCGCGCTTGAGCCAGTTGGCGGCGGCCAGCAAGTGCTCGCGGTCGGAGTGCACGCGGAGATTTCGCTCCACGTCCACCACCTGTCCCAACGCAACTCGGAAGTTCGACGGCCGGAAATAAGCTCCGCTCTGGCATTGCCGGGCGAATCTCTTCAGCGTCCTGACGTTCATGCGTAACAGGTCCCTGACTTCGTACTGCGCCCCCTCAACTCCCGTCCTTGGAGAACACGATGTGGATCCAGTTTCCATGCGGCTGGGCGAAGGACATCTGTAGCTTGTCTAGTCGCGCGGCTACTCCAGAACAGACCTTGGAGAGGAACGATCTTCGCTCCGGCTCGACCAGCACCGCTCCGCACAAAATGCACGGCTCGTCCTGAATGTATGTCCCCCAGGGATTGCCTGCGAATTCCATCAGCATCGCGGAAACAGCGTTGGTTCCTTCCCTGGTCGAGCCCACGAACGATTTGGTCTTGATCGCGAGGCCGGGAAACAGTTCCGCGAGCCGCTGCTCGTCAAAGGTATTCACATGCCCCCAAGGAGGATTGGTCCTTCCACAATTGCGGCACGTGGTGCGGTCAGCGCGAATGTCCTGGCGATATGGCACGCCGATAATCAGCTCGTGGCGGACGACGCGGGTGAGTTCGCGGCAAGCCTGTTCCACCCGCGGTATGTGCTCCAGAACCTCGGCACACAAGATGCAGTCAAATGATTCGTCTGGAAACTCCAGGTTGGTAGCGTCGCCGGCAACCGTGGTCACTCGCGGAAACTCGAAGGCCGGCTTCTCCAAGTCGAGGGCCGTGACTTCCTGGAAGCGTTCCGCCAGAGGCCGCGACAAGTAGCCATCGCGCGCGCCGATCTCAAGGACCGAGGTGCGGCCGCTCGGCATAATCCGAAACAGGTCGGCGATGCGGGCCTTTTCCGATTCGCTTTGCCGGTATTTTTCGAGATCAATCACGCGAACATTTTGCCCTTATAGAATTTGCGCAAGACCTCGCGGCTTCGCTCGCCGGCCTGCCCGTCCCACAGCGGCGGAATTTGCTTCTTGCGTGGTGATCGCTTCATCTCTTCCCACGCAGCCAGAATAGTGGCTTTCTTCGTCCCCGCCAAGCGGTTGGTGCCGAGCTCGATGGTGACGGGACGCTCGGTATTATCGCGCAGCGTCAGACAATCGACTCCCAGAACCGCGGTCTCTTCCTGGATGCCGCCCGAGTCCGTCAACACCAGCGAGCTGGCAGCCTCGAGACTCAGGAAATCCAGATAACCCTGCGGCTCCAGCAGTCGAATACCAGATGGCAATGAGATGCAACCGTTTGCCAGACGAGCCCGGGTGCGAGGATGCACCGGCCACAATAACGGCAACGTTTCGGCGATTACGCCGAGCGCTCCCAGGATTTCGCCGAGAGCGGCAGGATCATCAACGTTGGCTGGCCGGTGCAAGGTCACGACTCCGTACCGTTTGCCGCGAACGCCGAGCTTGTCCGCCATGTCAGAGCTGCGCGCCCGCTCCAGATGCTGGCGTAGCGAGTCGATCATCAGATTGCCGACCAGGTGAATCCGCTCAGCCGCCACGCCCTCGCGCAACAGGTTCGCGCGCCCGCTCTCCTCAGTTATGAGGAAGAGATCGGCGATGGAATCAGTGACGATGCGGTTTATCTCCTCCGGCATGGATCGATCGAAGCTGCGCAGACCGGCCTCGACGTGTACCACATCGATGCCCAGCTTCTTCGCCACCATCGCCGCCGCCGCGGTGGAATTTACATCGCCGACCACGACTACCGCAGTTGGCCGGAGTTTCTCGAGCACAGGTTCAATCCGCCGCATGATCTCAGCAGTCTGTTGAGCGTGGCTGCCAGAGCCAACTTCGAGATGGTATTGCGGCGCGGGGATTCCGAGGTCGCGAAAGAACTGGCCCGACATGTTGTCGTCGTAGTGCTGGCCGGTGTGGATCAGGATCGCTTCGAAGCCGGGATCGCCCGCGAGCGCCTTCATCAACGGCGCAATCTTCATGAAGTTGGGGCGGGCGCCGGCGACCATCGCCAGCCGGATTGGGGTTCCTGGATTCGTCACGAGTCGATGCGCCGCAAATCTTCCGCTTGGTTCTCGTCATTGTAAATGACCGGCGGCAAATGAATTCTGCTAGTCTGTTGCCGCGCGAGACTCGCGATGGAAGCTGAGGCAATCGAAGCGGTGCACGACGCCAAACCACATTTGATTATGATTGCCTACCACTTCCCGCCTGCCCCGGAGATCGGGGGGCTGCGGCCATTTCGCTTTCGCAAATATCTCCAGCGCATGGGCTATCGCTGCCACGTGATCACTGCGTCGCCGCAAGCGCAAGACTGCCCTGCCGATACCATTTTTGTTGCCGACGAATTGCGGGCGGTTTGGGACGAAGGTCCGAGTGGACGGTTGTCGTTCGAGGCTTGGCAGGAGCTGCTGATTCGCAAAGCGATGTTTGCCGGGCATAACGGCTTCATTTGGTCGCGGAAGGTTGCGGCGAAGTGCAAGGAGATCATTCGCGACCATCCGGGCAAGCGGTTTGTCGTGTATTCCACCTACCCCCCGATGGGCGCGCTGCCGGCAGGTCTGATTGTGCGCTTGCGGGAGAAGATTCCCTGGATCGCAGACTTTCGCGATCCGATCAGCGGGACGGCGATGGAGCTTCTATCGCTGCGGGGGCGCTTCTGGAACCGGCTGCTGGAGGGGTTCTGCTTTCGTAACGCTGATGCGGTGGTCGCCAATGTGGAGGCTGCCGCCATTGTCTGGCGTAAACGATATCCCTGGGCCCAGCGAAAATTGCACGTCATCTATAACGGGTTCGACCCGGAAGACGTGCCGCAGCCGCGCGAGATACCTCCTCGCACGTACAAGCTGATCGTCCACGCCGGGGCGCTTTATCACGGCCGGAACCCCAACGTAATCATCGAGTCGCTGGCGCGATTGCGCGCAACGGGAACGCCCGAGGCTGGCTCGGTTCGCATCCTTCTGGTGGGTTCGATCGACGCGAAGGCGGGTTTCAATCAAGCTCTGTACGACGAGGCAAAGCGCGACGGTTGGCTGGAGCAGCGGCCCAGCGTTCCGAGAAGCGAAGCTCAGCGCTTAATGGAAGAAGCCGACGGGCTGCTACTGGTCCAACCGCAGAGCGACACGCAGGTACCGGGCAAGCTGTTCGAATACATCTGCATTGGCAGGCCGATTCTCGCGCAGGTGTTGAGGTCGTCGGGAGTGGAGCAGCTACTTCGAAAGGCCTCGACGCCGCATGTGTGTATCTATAGCGACGAGCCGCGCGAGGTCGTAGACGGGAAGTTGTTGGAGTTCCTGCGCATACCGAACACGCCGACTGCGCCGAGCGAGTGGTTTCAGTCCAGCTTTGACGCCAGGAAGCAGACGGAGGAGTTAGCAAAGATCATTGAAGGGATTGGGTGAGGGTGGAAGCGCCGGGCTTCAGCCCGGCGAGATGGAAACCACCACAAATGGCTTTAGCCATGGCTCACCGTGGCTGAAGCCGTCTCTAGGGAATGTCTGATTCGCCGGGCTGAAGCCCGGCGCTTCCATTCCTCTTCAATTACGAATAACGCTGCGCCCTATTCGGCTGGCTTGACTACGCCTGGCTCGCGCGGAGCCCGGCTGCGCTGCCGCACCGGCTGATAGGCATAGAAGTACCACTTCAAATAATGCGGCAGCCAGTGCAGAATGCGGAAGCGCGAGCTGCCTGCCGTGCGGTCTCGCCAAGTGCTGGGAATTTCGGAGATACGATAACCGCCAAGAAAGGCTTTGACAGTTAGCTCAAGACCGAGCTCAAATCCGGCTACACTTTCCACCTTGACATCGCGCACCATCGCAGCGTCGTAGAGCTTGAAGCTGTTGGTGGCATCGTGGGTCGGCACTCCGCGGAAGTAATGCAGAGTCAGTCCGCTGACCCGCGACATCAACTGCTTGAGAAACGGGCCGCCGATGAGCTGGCCGCCCTTCATGTAGCGGCTGCCGCAAACTACATCGAAGCCCTGCCGGTATAACTCGTACATCCGGTCGACCTGGGTCAGATCGTCCGACAGATCGGCCATGGTGACCAGCACCGGCCCCGACTCTACCGCTTCCAGTCCAGTCTTGATCGCGCCGGTCACTCCGCGGCCGTAGGCATTTTTGCGCAGAGTGAGCCGCCCTTCGCCGGATGCAATGATCTCCCGCGCGACGGGCAGCGTGTTGTCCTGATCGAAATCGTAAACGATGATCGCCGTGAAGGGAGTCTTGATGCTGGAAGCGATCTCGCGCCACAGGGCGGGGAAGTTCGCGCCCTCGTTATAAACCGGGATCACGATGGTGAGTGGCGGATTCGAAGGCATGATTCTCAGATGTGGGAACTCTGCTTTATATCAACCGCGGCGAGGTAAAGGTCGTGCCCTGTTACAAACCCTGCGTCGTCCCCACGCAGTTCTGCTCGAAGCCAATTCGCTGTTTGCTAATCGCTAGTTGCTAGTTGCTAGTCGCTTCCCTCACATCTGTCCGACGGAGATTTGTTCCTCGATCCAGGGGATGATCTCATGGAGAATCGTATCCAGCGTGGTCAGAGCTTCAAAACCGAGGACCTCGCGCGCCTTGGTTACGTCGGGCGAGCGCTCCTGCACATCGTACTCATAAGGAGGATCGGAGACGTAACGGAACGGCTTTTTACCTTTGTGAATTTTGTTCCAGATCACCTCGGCCAGTTCGAGTACGTTGGTTCGCGCCGGCGTAGAGAGATTGAAGTCGTTGTTCTTGGCGGCGGGGTGTTCGATGCAAATGCGGATGCCCTTGGCCAGATCGCCGCCGTAAGTGTAGTGGCGAACCTGGTTACCTTTGCCCAGAATGTGCAGCGGGTCCTGGCCCTTGAGAATTTTCTGCACCAGGTCAGGGACGACGTGCGACATGGCAAGTTTGACGTTGCCGCTCATGATGTCGTGGTCGGCCAATGCGCGCCTTTCGCCGACGCCGACACAGTTGAAGGGCCGCGCAATCGTGTAGGGCAGCTGGTATTGCTCCCATGCGCCTTGCGCGAAATACTCGGTTGCCAATTTCTGGAAGCCGTAGGTTGAGCTGGGAGGCGGACAACGGCGCTGCGCGCCCTCGGGCGTTGGATACTCCTTTGTGTTTTCGAACACCATGCTTGAAGAGATCACGGTGATCTTCTGCAGGCGGGCGTGCTTGTGCGCGTGAAGCGCAGCATCGAATGCAGCGGCGGTGATGCGTTCGTTCTCGGCGATCAGATCGTAGGCGAACTCGTGGAAGTAGCTGATGCCTCCGATCATGGCCGCGGCGGCAACGAAGTGGTCGCAGTCTTCCAGCAGTTCCTTCAGTAGCGCGCCGTCTCTCGCGTTGCCCTCGACGAAACGATAGTGGGGATGCGAATCGTAGCTCTTCGCGACGCGTCCGTACTTGCTGAAGTTGTCCAAGCCGACGACAGTGTAGCCGGCGTCCAGAAGCTCTTGTACGAGATAACCATTGATGAACCCGGCCGAGCCGGTGACGAGTATTTTCATGGATTAGTGTGTGCCCTCTTGATCTCGAATCATGATCATTAAGACTACGCGATTGTATTTCGGCTTCCTATTGAATGGTCACATTCAGCAGCATTCGCGTGCCGCTATCGAGCTTCACCTCTTTGCCGCTCGAGGTAAGCACGCCGCCCGGTCCGAGCTGCAGGCTACTTATTCCGAGCACGCCAGTCGACTGCTCATTCAGAAGAGGAACGGAGGGTGCGTTAAGCGTTGTCGCGACGCTGGCCGTAGTGGCCGCGGCGAGATCCACCCCATACAAATCTCGAATGGTACCGGGTGGAGTCGCCACGTTCGGATTTGGTGCGACCGCCCGGATGACGCCTTTGATCTTCGTCTCTCCACCTCCCGGCTGAATGATCTGGTCAAAGACAATTCCCAGCACTGATTCCGCGTTGCTCTTCGAGCGGGCTTTCGCCTCGGTAACGTGGCCGAGTACCTTGGTACCGCGAGGCACTGTAGCGCCGCTGGGGAGAGTAATGCTGCCGGTCAGCTTGGCCTCCACCATATCCCCTTCTTTAAGCTTCCTGGAATCGAAGCCTTTACCAGCTCCACCCTAAAAGTGCCGTGTCGACCAGCCGCTCCGGCAGCCGGCGTTGTCGAAGATTGGGTTGCGGCTTGTCCCGCAGGAGCACCGGAATTTGTTGCCAGGCCCACAGACATTGAGACTGCCAGCAAGGCAAAGAGTGTAGCGAGAAACCATGGCCTGATAACCACCCCTTCCAAAAGCAAGGATCGATACAGCACCATCACTCCGGAAATGGCCTCCCGGACCTCAATACAACTCTACTTAAACAAAATTCTAGTCCTTCACACCGTTGCCGATGCAAGTTGTCTCGCGGGGAAAAAGTTCCAAGGATCGACCAGAACTTTCTCTGCCGGAATCTCAACGTCGCGATAAACTGCGTGCGGCGCGCCGACGATCACGATGTCCGCTTTGCGGATTGCGGTCTCCAGCGGGACAAAAGAGCTGTCGGAAACGTAGGGATCGGTGCAGAGCACTTCCAGAGCTTCCACCTCGAGCAGCTTCTTCAGCTTGTAGGAAAGGCTGTCGCGCTTGTCGTCGGATTCGGCCTTAAAGGCCATTCCCAAAATGGCAACTCGTTTGTTTGCAAGATCATACGCGCGCAATTGTTCCACGTGGAACATTGGGAGGCCCTCGTTGATCAGCATGGCCGCATGGCCAAGAAAGAAATTGTTCTGGGAAAACGCGGCCAATTGCAGCGTGTCTTTCAGCAGGCACGGCCCGGCCGCGAATCCCGCTTTGGCGAAGCTTCGCATTCGGGGATAGTCGCGCGTCACCGCATCGTGGATGCGGTAGAAGTCCAGGCCGCGGCTCTGCGCGAGAATATAAAACTGATTGGAGATGGCAAAGTTCGCATATCGCCACGCGTTGGTGAAGAGCTTGGCGAGCTCGGCCTCGGGCGGAGTCAGCTCGATCAGCGAAGGCGCGATCAATCCGAACAGCCGGCTGGCGGCAGCGGTAGCTTCGGGCTCAAAGCCGGAGACGATCTGCGGCAACTTGATCAGTTCCTCAACCGCGTTGCCTTCGGCGATGCGTTCCGGACAAAACGCCAGCAGGATCTTCCGTTTGAGCCGACGCAGCCGCTCATAGACAAGCTTGGTGACGCCGGGATAGACCGTGCTGCGCAGAACCAGCAGCGCGCCATCCTGCATGTGATCGAGCAGAGCGTCGATGCTACGGTAAACGTCGCCGACCGTGGGAATGAGGTGCCGGTCAACCGGCGTGCCCACCACCGTAATGACGGCGTCCGCGGAGTTGATGCATCTGGGATCGAGGGTCGCACGCAGCGATTTTCCCGCAACGTCGCGTAGCAATTCGTCCGCTCCGCGTTCCATGAACGGCATGACGCCGGAGTTGACGGTTTCGACCTTGGCTGGATCTATGTCGAGCAGGTCAACCTGCAGCCCGGCTTTGCTGGCGAGCACGATACCCAACGGCAATCCGACATGCCCGCACCCGCCTACGATGGTTATTCTTTGCAGGGTTTTCATTTGGCTACCATTCTAACTGGGGTTCGCGTTTTGCGGCGTATTTGTCGACAAGCTTTTCCGGCCCGGCCAAAAATGGAAGCCCGCTCGGACAGTGCGGCCCCGTGCCCCGGCGGCCGCGTCTTGCATGCCCTTTGCCGTTTGCATATATTTGGTTTTGATCGTTCACATTGGACAGCCAGCGAGTCCGCGTAATACGCGGCGTTTACGCATCCGGCCACTCCCCTAAGGTAATCGCACAGTGACCATCACCGAAGCACTGAGGATCACGCAAAGTGTGCCCCGTGATGCCCGGCCGTTCGCCGTCACTCTGGTGTGCGGCTTCACTCCTCTGCACCTGCAGACGTTTCTCGGGGCACACTTGCAGCAAGCGCTGCCCGATCGCAAAGTGACGATCACGCTCGGCCTTTACGGAAACCTGGTGGGAACGCTGGAAAGTATATCGGATGCCGCGCTTCCCGATGCCCTGGTGATCGCGCTGGAGTGGCCGGACCTCGATCCTCGCCTGGATTACCGCGGCGCGGGGAGCTGGGGTGCGACTGCAGTGAATGACATCGTCGTCAGCGCGCGGAGCATGCTGGATCGTATCGCGGCCGCGCTGCTGCGGATTCCCTCCGGCCCGCGGACCGCGCTCTCGCTGCCTACTCTTCCTTTGCCGCCGCTATTCCACACGCCGGGATGGCAGGCTTCGCAACACGAACTGGCGCTCCAATCCAGCGTCATGCGCTTCGCCGCCGACATCGCGCAAGAAGGACGAATCGCCGTCATCAACCGGCAGCGGCTGGCCGAACAGTCGCCCGCGGCTGGGCGGCTCGATCTCAAGAGCGACCTCTACACTGGGCTTCCTTATACGATTGAGCATGCAGAGCGCTTGGCATCGCAGCTTGCGCTGGTGCTGGCGCCGCCGGCTCCGAAGAAAGGCATCATCTCCGACCTGGATGATACGTTGTGGAGCGGAATCGCGGGCGAAGTGGGGCCGGACGTGGTTACCTGGGACCTCGCGAGTCACGCTCAACTGCATGGCCTATATCAGAAGCTTCTAGGCTCGCTCGCCGATTCCGGCACGCTGATCGGCGTTGCCAGCAAGAACGATCCTGCGGTAGCGGCGAAAGCCTTCGAACGCAAAGATCTGCTGCTTCGCCCTGAGCAGGTGTTCCCAATCGAAGTGCACTGGAACGCGAAGTCGGGCAGCGTGGCGCGCATTCTGGAGACATGGAACATTGCCGCCGACAGCGTGATCTTTGTCGATGACAGCCCGATGGAGCTCGCCGAAGTGGCCGCTGCACATCCTGGCATCGATTGCGTGCTGTTTCCCAAGAGCGACTACCAGGCCGGCTTGGCGATGCTGAGGCAGCTTCGCGACCGCTGCGGCAAGGAACGGATTTCGAAGGACGACGCGCTGCGTCTGGAAAGCATCCGGCAAGGCGCGGCGTTTCGCGAGCAAGCCTCTGGCGGAGCCACGCCGGAGAGTTTTCTGCAACAGCTCGGCGCGGTAGTGACATTCGACTTTGCCGCCGCCGGCGAGCCCAGAGTGCTGGAGCTGGTCAACAAGACCAACCAATTCAACTTGAACGGCGGGCGATACACGCAACCGGATTGGCAGAAGTTGCTGTCATCTCCGGGAGCGCTGCTGGTTGCAGTCAGCTATGAAGACAAGTTTGGCCCGCTAGGCACGATTGCGGCGATTGCAGGCCACGCAGATGGCAAGCGCCTGACCATCGAGACTTGGGTGATGAGCTGTCGCGCGTTTGCGCGGCGCATTGAGCACCAAACGCTGAAGATACTGTTCGAAACCACCGGCGCCAGCGAGATCGGCTTCCGCTTCACGACGACCGCGAAGAATGGACCGCTCCGGGACTTCTTCACGACGTTGTTGGGCGAGGAGCCGCAGTCGGAGTTCCGCCTGACGCGTTCCCAGTTCGAAGCGAAATGCCCTGCGCTGTATCATGAAGTACGCGAGATGAGGAGAGCTGAACCGCATGGATGAGACCAGGCAACGGCTGACCAATTGTTTCCAGGTGGTGTTCCCTGATCTGCCGCAAGAGGCGATCGCGACCGCGTCCACTGCCACCGTCGCTGCCTGGGACTCGGTCGCCGCCATCACACTCATGAACGTCATCGAAGATGAGTTCGGCTTCGAGATGGACCTGGATGATCTGGCCGACCTGGATTCGTTCGAGAAGCTCTACGCATATCTTCAAAAGCGCCATCGGGTGGCTTGATGGCCCCACCGCTCCGTCTGCATCACGTGGGTTTCGTGGTCGCCAACATCGAGACCGCGATGCCCGGATTTCTGCGCTCGCTGGCTGCGGAGTGGGATGGGCATGTCTTCCACGATCCCCTGCAAAAAGTTCGGGTGGCATTTCTCGCCACGCGAGCGCAAGATCCTGCTATCGAATTGGTGGAACCGGCGGGCGACGGCTCGCCGGTGTTACGCTTCCTTCAAAAACGTGGAGGCGGGCTCCATCATGTGTGTTATGAAGTGGCCGATCTCGAGGAAGAACTCGCCGCGTTTCGTTCCCGCGGTGCCTCGATCGCCAAGCGTCCGCTGCCTGCCGTGGCCTTCGGCGGACGCCGAATCGCCTGGGTGATAACCTCTGAGAAGCTTCTGGTCGAATTACTGGAAGAAGCGATAAGGGAATAGCGGTAAACTAGAGCTTGCTTCATAGTCGTCCTGCAGCGCTCGGGGTGATACGTTTCAGTGGAAGCTCAGGGTGGAAGCTCTTCGGATGGAAGCGCTCTGGGTGGAAGCGCGGGCCTTTAGGCCCGCGAAAACCGTGCTCGAGCAAAGGGCTTTAGCCCCGGTGTAGTTCCTCTGCGCCAAGCTAAAAGCACGCCCATGACTCGCGCGGCGAAAAGGTATCTGGCTCAGTGGGGTGGCAATTCATTAATGTCCGACGACCAAGAAAGAGAAGTATTCCACTCTTGAAGTTTGAAACTCGCAATTCGAAACTCCGCATCGCCCAGATTGTCCTCATCGCACTGCTGGCCATGGTGTTCCTTGGCGCTGACACCGACGCCCGCTTCAACAAGCTTGGCCATCAGCTCATGTGCATGTGCGGCTGCAATCAGATTCTGCTGGAATGCAATCACGTCGGCTGCACGTATTCCGACCGCATGCGCAATGAGCTTGTCGCCGGCCTCGCGCGCGGCGACAGCGATTCGCTCGTTTTGCAGAGCTTCGTGCAGAAGTACGGCAACACTGTACTGGCCGCGCCGACGACTACCGGCTTCAACCGTGTCGCGTGGATCATGCCTTTCGCGGTCTTTGCGCTCGCCATAATATTGACCGTGTGGCTGGTGCGCTTGTGGAAGGCGCGCGCCGTCGCCCAACCCGTGCCAAGTCCCAAACTCGACGCCGAACACCTCGACGACCTTCGCCAGAAGGCCCGTCACGAGACGGAGTTTTGATGTACGCCTTTATCGCTGTCGCTTTATTTGCCATGCCGGAGACACCGGCACGTGCCGCTGTAGGACTGGTTGGGATGATGGGACAGGAAATGGTATTGGTGCTCTTCGGCTGTGCGCTGTTTGCGGCGGCTCTCTTCGTTTATGTGTTCTATCAGCCGGATCGGGTCGAAGCCGGCGAGGAGAAGACGCGCCACATGTATCTGCTGGAGCGCAAGGAAGCCACCTATGAAAACCTGCGCGACCTGAACTTCGAATACAAAGCCGGCAAGCTGAGCGAGAAGGATTATGCGGTCCAACGCTCCTCGCTGGAAGACGAAGCCGCCGCAATCCTCGCCGAACTCGAGTCGATCGAGAAGGCGCGTGTGGTCGTCCGTCACGGCACGCGACGCGCCGGCATACCTCCTAACGGAGGCCGCGCTTGAACAAGGCCGCACTCCACCTGGTGTTCTGCTTGTTATGGCTCACCTCCTTCGCCGCCGCCCAGAACATCACCGGCACGGTGACAAACGGTACTACCGGCAAGCCTTCCGCCGGTGACGACGTCACGCTGCTCTCGCTGTCGCAAGGGATGCAAGAGATTGCCAACACCAAGAGCGATGCCCAGGGGCGGTTTTCATTTCCCGCTCCGGCCGACAGCCAGGCGCCGCACATGGTTCGCGTTAATCACCAGGGCGTGGGCTACTTTCCCCAAGGCGGACCGCTGATGCCCGGCAGCACGACTGCGGAGCTTACGGTGTATGACTCCGCGAAGAAGGTCGATGGCCTCAGCCAGACGGTCGAGGTCGACCGCTTCCAGAGCGATGGCAAGCAACTGGACGGAATCTCGCTGTACGCGGTGACCAATAAGTCGGAACCGCCGCGCACCGTCGCCAACGACAAGGGAACCTTCGAGATCGTGCTGCCCAATGGCGCGGAGATCGAATCGGCGCAGGCCAAGGGTCCTGGCGGACAGCCGATCGCTACGGAAACAACTCCCGGCGCAGAGAAAAATCGTTACCTGCTGAGCTACCCTCTGCGTCCTGGTGAGACTCAATTTCAGATTTCGTATCACATACCTTACAGCGGCGAGGCCAGCATCTCGCCTAAGCCGCTTCAGGACGTGCAGCACTTTGTCGTGATGGTGCCTAAGAGCATGACCTTCACGGCCGCGAACCCGCAACAATTTCAGGCAATGTCAGACCCACAATCGACCGTGATGGTAGCTACCAACGTCAAGCCGGGCGTGGATCTTAATTTCCGCGTCGCCGGCACGGGAATTTTCCAGTCTGACAATCAGCAGGGCGCTCAGGGTGCGGGTGATTCCGGCGGCGGTGCAATGGGCGGATCGCAGGCCGCGGCCAACGATAACCGTCCGGGCGGTGGCTTGGGTGCTCCCATCGATGCCCCCGATCCGCTGCATGAATATCGTGTCTTCATTCTCGGTGCGTTCGCCCTGGTGCTGGTGATGGGCGGCGCTTATATCGTGTCACGGTCCAACCGGCCGTATCCGGCAACTGCCGCGGCTGGCATGTCCGGCAAGGTCGAGGCCGACTCTCCGGACGCAGCCGCCGCCTTCGCCGACTACGTTGAGCCGTCAGCGCCCGTGCGCGATCGCAATGCGCTACTGCTGGAAGCCATGAAAGAAGAGCTGTTTCAGCTGGAGATCGATCGCCAAAAGGGCAAGGTCACGCCTGAGGAATACACCAAGGCCAAGGCCGCACTGGACGAGACGATCAAGCGCGCGCTGGCCAGAAGCAAGAGCAGCTAGCGGCGGCGAATCAGAGGGCTCCGCAGCTCCGACTATTTCGCCACACCCTTGGCGTTCATGAACTCGCTGTACTGCGTTCATGCGTTGGCCAGAACTGTCGTCAGCAGCCTGACCGACCTCGATGAGTAGAAATGTCCGACGCACAGACAGAAAATATTCACCACGGAGACACGGAGATCACGGAGAAATTTGAAAGGAAGACCTCCGTGCCCTCCGTGTCTCCGTGGTGAAGCCTCTTCTTACCACGCGAAGGCCTTCGTCAGAAACCGCGAGATGTGCCAGGCGTCCATGTACTTGTATGGTGTTTCGCCCAGCGAATAGTGTCCGCACGGCAGCGCCTTGATGGTGGTGTCCAGCCCGCGGCGCAGGAACTCGCCCGCCGTCTGCACTGAGAACTCCGGCAGAAACGTCAGGTCGTAACGGCCATAGATCATCAGCGACTTCTTCGGCCAGCGCTCGAACTTGTTGAAGTACACGATCGGGCTGATACACATCCACACTCGACGAAGCTCTTCCTGCGTCAGCACCGCCTCCACGCCCTGACGGATGTGCTGGGTCGATTGTCCCGTCCATGTCACGTCGCCGAACGACGTGGACGCGTGATTGAACACATTGACCCGGATGCGAGCATCGTGGGCGCTCGCCAGAAATGCGTAGCACGACCCCAGGCTGGTGCCGACAATCCCCAGCCGCGAGTAACCGCGCTGCTCCAGCCAGTCCATGCAGGAGCGGATATCGGCAATGCCCTGCCGCGTGGCGTCGATGGTCCGCCCCACATTGGCCGACACGGCGTAATCGGCGCGGGTAAGACCGGCGGGGCGCCGGATATCGTGATATGGCATGCTCAACCGCAGCGCCGCGATGCCCAACATGTTGAAGACGCGACAGAGCGCGTTTTGGCTGACCCCATCTGCGTTCCACTGCGGCAGCAGCACTACCGCACGATGTCCCTTAGCCGGGAACCAGCGCGCGTTGACGCAATTGTTCTCAGGATAGGGAGACTCGACCGGCGAAGTGAAGCGCAGAAACTTGCCCCACTCGTTCTTGGGCTGCTTCTTGGGAGGTTCGCTGCCGGTGTGGAAGAGCTCCACTTTGCGATGCTCGATGCGAAAGTCCGTCGGCGTCTGGTAGCGAAAAAACTCATCGCTGTTCTTAGCCATGGAATCGTTCACTGCCGTCATGTAGCGGAGCATGGCTTCGCGATCGCCCTGGTCGCTCGGCACTTGGACGTGCTCTATCCCCGGCCAGCGCGATGTCCAATCCAGACCCCACTCGAACGGCCGGACGACGCGGTTGTTGTCGCGCGACGTCATGCGCGATTCCCACTCATGGATCCAACGGCGATAGTGTTCTCGCATCACCCGTGATGTTATCCCACGGAAGCGGCAAGCATCGACAAAACCCCAATCAACATAAGTATTTACGCGCTGAACGGTGCTTAGCGATGTGCGAGTGGGGAAGCCGGCATGGCAACTTCCCAGTGGACGCCGGGCAGCGAGCTATCTAACCCAGAGGTTGTAGGGCCGATGCGACCGTTAGGGGATGATGGAAATTTCAGCCTCGGCTAATCTCCCCATCATGCAACTCATTCAGATTGGCGAAACCAAGCAGAAGACGGTCCTGGACATGATTCAGGAAATGGCACAGCGTCAGTTTGCCGAGATCGAACAGCTGAAGGCGGCAGCGCAGAACAGGTCGCGAGCCAGACGGCCCCGCCGCAGTCTTCGGCGTTGCACCTCTCCTAGCGTGGCCGCTTAGCTGCACGCCAGAGGCGCGGCACGCAAAGCCTCAGATCTGGTAGTCCATCTCGATCACTTGTTGCAGCTTGTCCTCGTCGTCAGTGAATACCAACTCTCGCCCTTTTAGTTCGCGGACTTCCTTCTTCAGCTCCTTGACCTCATTGGCGACCGCAGCCAGCGCTTCCGAGAGCGGATCGTTGATCTGCTTCGGATCGGTGATCACCACCCGTTTGCCATGGCGAAACACGATGTGGCCCGGCACGCCGACGATCGTCGAGTTGTCCGGCACATCGCGTAACACCACCGAACCCGCGCCCACCCGGCAGTTTTCGCCGATGGTGATGTTGCCCAGCACTCGCGCACCCGCGCCGACGACCACGTTGTTGCGCAGGGTGGGATGCCGCTTGCCGGTTTCCTTCCCCGTGCCGCCCAGGGTCACACCCTGGTAGAGCGTCACGTCGTCGCCAATGATTGTGGTCTCGCCAATCACCACTCCCATGCCATGATCGACGAAGAAGCGGTGACCGATTTCCGCGCCGGGATGGATTTCGATTCCCGTGATCAGCCGCGCCCATTGCGAAAGCGCGCGCGCCAGAAAACGCCAGCCGCGGATCCACAACCAATGGTGCGCGCGATATCCCCACAGCGCATGGATCCCGGAGTAGAGCAGCACGACCTCCAGTCCAGACTTCGCCGCGGGATCGCGATCCAGTACCGCGGCGATGTCTTCGCGCATGCAGGAAAACAGACTCACACAGTAACCTCGGCCGTGGGCAGGGCAAGAGCTTCGTCGCGCAGCTTCTGGAAGAGCACACTGCTCAAATATCGCTCTCCGTAGTCAGGCAAAACAACGACAATCAGCTTGCCGGCATTTTCTTCGCGCTGGGCAACACGCAACGCGGCCACTACAGCCGCCCCTGACGAGATGCCGACCAGCAGACCCTCTTCGCTAGCCAGACGGCGCGCCATCGCGATCGAATCTTCTCCCGACACCTGGATGATTTCATCGATGAAGTCGGTGCGCAGGATGCTCGGAACGAAGCCGGCTCCGATTCCCTGAATCTTGTGTGGACTGGGCTGTCCGCCGGAAAGCACCGGACTCTCCGTGGGCTCGACCGCAATCGCCTTGAACGAAGGCTTCTTCGGCTTGATGAACTCCGAGACGCCAGTCAACGTTCCGCCGGTGCCGATGCCCGATATCAGAATATCAACCTTGCCGTCGGTATCGTCCCAGATTTCCGGGCCAGTGGTTTCGCGATGGATCTTGGGATTGGCAGGATTGTCAAACTGTTGCGGCATAAAGCCGTTCGGAGTTTGCGCCAGAATCTCATTGGCTTTCGCGATTGCGCCCTTCATGCCCTTCACCCCAGGCGTCAGGACGATCTCCGCTCCAAAGGCGCGCAGCAGGACGCGACGCTCCGTGCTCATCGTGTCCGGCATGGTGAGAATGAGCTTGTAGCCTTTGACGGCGGCGACAAAGGCTAGGCCGATGCCGGTGTTGCCGCTAGTTGGCTCGACCAGCACGGTTTTGCCGGGCTGGATCTTTCCCGCACGCTCGGCTTCGTTGATCATGCTGACGCCGATGCGGTCTTTCACGCTGCTACAAGGATTGACGCTCTCCAGCTTGGCGGCGACGGTGGCGCGCGCGCCATTGGTCACTTTGTTTAGACGAACCAGGGGTGTGTGTCCGATCAGTTCCGTTACGTCATTGGCTATCTTCATTGGCTATCTCCAAACGATGGTGGCACGTTGGCCAGCGATATTAGGGTTGACTTTAGTGGAGGGCGCGAAGGAAAAGCTAGCGACAACAACAACAGCAGGGACAGAGGTGTGGAAAGCGGCTGGCGCCAATCTCAGCGGGGACATGCTGATTTGTATCGATGCGCATCATAGGTCGTCCGATTCCGCAACCTAGTTAGCTTAACACGCGTTGATCCTATCGCTCCACCGCCAGGCCTACAGCATTGCCTCCGCCGAGACAGAGCGCCGCGATTCCCTTGTGCACGTCGCGGCGAATCATCTCATAAAGCAACGTGGTGAGAATGCGCGCTCCGCTGGCGCCGATGGGATGGCCTAGCGCGACCGCCCCGCCGTTCACGTTCACTTTGTTGAGATCGATTCCCAGCTCGCGCGTGACGCCAATCGCGGCCACCGAGAACGCCTCGTTCAGCTCGTAGAGATCAACGTCGTCATTCTTCCAGCCTGTTTTCTTCCAGAGCTGACGGACAGTCTCAACCGGCGCCATCATGACCCATTCAGGAGCGATGCCGCTGCTGGCTTGTGCCACGATGCGGGCCATCGGCTTCAGCCCAAGCTCATTGGCCTTCGCCGCCGACATCACCCCCAGCGCCGACGCTCCGTCATTCACGCCGGGAGCGTTGCCGGCGGTGACGGTACCGTCTTTCTTAAAGGCCGGCTTGAGACTCCGCAGCACGTCGAGCGTTGTGTCCTCGCGTGGCGATTCGTCCTTGCTGAACAGCACCGGCGGCGCGCCTTTCTTCTTCGACGGCAGCTCGATCGGGATAATCTGGTCTTTGAAGCGGCACTCGTTGATGGCGCTCAACGCCTTGCGATGCGAGTTCAGCGCGTACTCATCCTGTTCCTCGCGCGTGATCTTGTACTTGTCGGCGACGTTCTCGCCGGTGTTGCCCATGTGATAGTCGTTGTAAGCGTCCCACAGGCCGTCATGCACCATGGAGTCGAGGACTTTCTGATCGCCCAAGCGGAAGCCTTTGCGCGCGTTCTGCAAAAGATAAGGCGCGTTAGTCATGCTCTCCATGCCGCCCGCAACGACAATGTGCGAGTTGCCCGTCTGGATCGCCTGCTGGGCGAGAGCCACGGATTTCAATCCCGAACCACAAACTTTGTTGATGGTCATGGCACTGACGGTGTCGGCGAGCCCGCCGCCAAGGGCCGCCTGCCGCGCCGGGTTCTGCCCAAGTCCCGCAGAGACGACGTTGCCCATGATGCACTCATCGACTGTCTTGGGATCGATGCCTGCGCGCTTCACCGCCTCGCGGACGACGATTGCGCCCAGTTGCGGGGCGCTGAAATCTGAGAGCGAACCTTGGAATTTTCCGATGGGAGTACGTACTGCCGACACGATGACGACATCTTCTATGAAGGCCATGGACGTGAAGCTCCTGAAGTAAGAGTGAGTACCCAACATTATAAGATGGAGTGCCTTGCCCACGGACGCACAAATCCCGCCTGAAACGCAACTCGTTTCCGCTGGCCGCAATCGCCTGCTCGCTCCCTGGTGGCACACTGCAATCCTGATCGCGGTCCTGTTGATCGCGTCGGTGAACGGCAACCGCAGCAAGCATCCACTGGCCGCCGGCAGCAAGATACCGCAGTATCTCTGGACGATGGCGTGGGAGTGGATCCTGACAGGCTTCGTCTGGCTCGGCATCCGCAAGCGCATCCGATTGCGTGAATTGATCGGCGGGCGCTGGGCGACGTGGGAGGATTTCTTTCTCGATATCGTGTACGCCGGAGTTTTTTGGGGCTGCGCGATGTTCGTGCTGGTTGGGACAGCCGTGCTGATGCATCTCGACCAGGCGGGCAAGATCGAAAGCATGCGCAAGCAGCTCGGGTTTCTGACCCCGGGAACGAACTTGGAGTTGGCGGTCTGGTTCTGCGTAAGCGTCACTGCCGGCTTCTGCGAAGAGATTATCTTCCGCGGATATCTGCAACGGCAGTTCGCAGCAATCGCCAATTCGATGCTGCTTGGAGTGCTGCTTTCGGCGGCCGTGTTTGGGGCGTTACACGGCTACGAAGGCGCCGCGCGGATGATTCTAATCGCAATTTACGGATTAATGTTTGGGGTACTCGCGTGGTGGCGAAAAAGCCTTCGTCCCGGAATGATGGCGCACGCATGGCATGACGCGCTGAGCGGAGCAATTTTACGGATGCTGAAGTAGCCAGTGTTTATGCGGCTTCCACGCGTGTGCGAAATTTACGATGCGAGTGCTTCGAGACATCGCGCCAGAATTGCAGCGATCAGGAGGCGACGATGCGGCCTCGCGTGTTGCGGTTTGGCAGCTGCGAGGCGCTTTTTTTGCTTGACTATTTTTTTCATTAACTCTATACAACTAACAAATTGCGATGAAATTGAATGTCGCAATATTCCATGACAAATGGAAAGGGAGAATAGAAACCATGGCAACTAAGAAGGCTGCAAAGAAGGCTAAGAAAGCTGCAAAGAAAAAGAAGCACTAACTTGGTCTTTACGTCAACCGAGGGGGCGCGCAAGCGTCCCCTTCGCTTTTGCTCAGGAAACCGCTGATCCTTCCGCTGCGCTCCGCTCCGGTCGGGATGACAAGTCGGCGGCTACTCACCACACTAATTCACTTGGGCAGCGAGTTTGGCGGCGGGACGCGGCAGCGGCTCCTCGTGTTCCGGGCAAATGCTGTGATAAGAACACCACGCACAGCCAGCGCCCCTCTTTGGTTCGAACTCTCCGGCGGCAATTCTGGCGGCAATCGACGACACACAAGTTTCGGCCTCGCGGAGCTGCTCCGGTGTGCGCGATGATTCGATCGCGGTTCCATTCTTCAGATTGATGAAGACAAGCGACGACGGCGTGTACCCCATCTCTCTGGCAGCCAGGGCATAAATCGAAAGCTGCAGGCTGTCGTCGGCGTCTTCCTGAGTCTTCGGCCTGCCGGTCTTGAAATCGATGACGGCGACTCCGCCGTCCCCCAAACAATCGAGCCGATCCAATCTGCCTCGCACCCGCGCCCCGCCAATTTCAATCTTGAAGCGGCGCTCAGTCTCGAGTACCCGGTCCGCGGGACGAGCCGGCTGCAAACGCACGAAGGCAATGAGCTGCTCGCGACCCTCTTTCGTGTAGAGCTCGCGCTGCAGCGGCTCGTCGATTTTCGCCTTTGCGAACTCATCGAGGAAACAGGCAACCACGGTCTCCTCGTCGGGCGGCCGGCCGGCGCGAACGCCGTCGGAGTAGGCTTTCAGGGCCAGGTGCATGGCGCTTCCAAATTGCAGAGCCGCGCTCGCATCTTCGGGCAGCCGCCAGTCATAGCGCAGCTTATAAGCCAGCGGGCAATACTCGTAGCCTTGGATGGCGCTGGCGCTCAACTCCAGCAGGCGGGCATCCTCGCGCGGCGGAAGCTGCGTCCACTGCGAGACCAGCGGCAACGGCTCGGCAGCGGCGTGCAGTTGCGCAATCTGAGCGTCGGGTGGCAACAAGTGACACTCGACCGCGCCCTTCAATGCTGCCTTAGCCTCGCCGACGAGTTCGCGAAGGTATTTGGTTGGAATCGGATTCTTGCCGCGTGGCACTTTGCCGCACAGATACAGCTCGTCCATGGCGCGCGTCATGGCGACGTAGAACAGGCGGCGCTCTTCCTGTTCGTAAAGCGATTTGGGTGGGGTCTCGTCGGAAGTGGCCTTGCTGCGCAGTTGCTGCGGGAATTCCACGAGCGACTCTTTGTACGAGCTGGGAAACGACTGCGAGACGGCGCGCAGTACGAAGACGCTGGAAAATTCCAGCCCCTTGGCGGCGTGGACAGTCATCAACTGCACCGCGTCTTCTGCCGGCGCGCTGGCCAATTCGTTGGGCGCCAACGCGGCCACAGGATCGTCTTCATCCGTCTCTTCGACAAGAGATCCTTTCGCCTCCTGCTGAAAGACCAAGACGTAATCCAGAAAATCATGCAGTGTGCCTCGGCCGACGATTTGCTTCGGCTTCTCGAGCCAGCGATCGGCAAAGTCGCGAAAGCGCCGCAGCGGCATTGAATCGGGTAGTCCGAAAGCTCGCTGCGCAATCTCTACCGCTGTGGCCAGCATATTGTTAGTGGCGGCTAGTTCCCTGCGCGCGGCGCGAATGGTTTCGACGACATGCAAGCCGCCGGGAACGTTTTCCAGCACGGCTTCGGCAGAGAAGTTTTCCCCGGCCAGCGCCAGCTCCGCGCGAAAGCGTTGGGGATCGATCTCGAACTGCGGCAGCGCAGCCACGCGGAACAATGCAACGGGATGAGAAGAATTCAAAATGCGCAACACCGCCATGGCATCGCGCAGCTCCGGCGTGTGAAACAGATCAGCGCCCCTGACGTGGACAGGTACGCCGCGGCGTGTCAGCTCCGCCACAAGCTCTTCGCGATGGTGATGACTGCGATACAGGACAGCGAAGTGGCTGAGCCTTGCCGCGGGCTGCTTCGCACGCATGGCCTCGATGGTGTCGGCGACAAACGCGGCCTCTTGCTCGTGGCCGTTGTGAACGATTCCCTGCACCGCGGGAGCGGCCGCGAGAAGGGCTTCGCGTTCCATACGGGCGCAAGTGAGCGGCTCGCGCGGCCAGCCGCCATCCACGCTGACGATCGCAGGGTTGCACCTGATGGCCTGATAGGCGCAGCGCAGGATGGGCGGCGTGGAGCGCCGGTTAGCCGACATGGTGACGCGCTGCACCCAGTCTTTGCCAAAGGTCTGCAGGAACTGCTCGAAGGCATCGCTGGTGGCGCCACGAAACTGATAGATAGCCTGGTCGGGATCGCCCACCGCGAAGACGTTGGCGGCTTCGCCGGCGAGCAGGCTAGCCAGCTTGATCTGCGCGACGTTGGAGTCCTGGAACTCGTCGATGAGAATGAAGCGCGCTCGCCGCTGCGCGCGCTCCAGTACTGACTTGCGGCGGGTCAGCACATCGACCGCGCGCGTCATAATGTGGCCGAAGGTGCCGAGGCCTTCCTTTTGCAGCAGCTCCTCGGCGAAGCGGAAGGCACGCGCGACCTCGCGGCAGCGGCCTAGGGCTTCCTCGTCGGACATGGCGGCGGCATCCTTGGCCTTCGCCATACGCGGCAGCGGAATCTCGCCGCGCTCCAGCTTGGCAACGTAGGCATCGTAATCGGCTGGAGTGCGCAGCTCATCGTGACAACTGCTGAAGAACTTCAGCAGATCTTCCAGGAACTTTCCCAGCGCGGCAGCCTTTATGTAGTGCTGAAGCTTCAGGTCGCCGATACGGCGCCGCAGCAGGATGAACAGGTCCTTGTCGTCGAGCAACTGAAACTTGGTGCCCGCGTCCTGCAAGAGCCGATAGCAGTAGGAATGGAAGGTGTGCGCCTGCAGCCCACTCTGAAGCAGCTTCTTTGCCGCCTGGGGACGTTCGAGTTCGGGATAAAGCGACGGCTGCTGGTCGAGATTCGGATACAGGATGGCGGCCACGCGATGAATCAGCTCGGCGGCCGAGTTGCGAGTGTAGGTGACAGCAAGGATCTCGTCGGGCCGCGCGGCTTCGCTCTTGATGAGGTGCGCGATGCGGCGCGCCAAAACCGTGGTCTTGCCCGTTCCAGCGCCGGCGACAACCAGCATTGGCCCGTGGATGTGCTCGATGGCCTGGCGCTGCTCGGGGGTGGGGATGAAATTGTCGCTCTGCACGGGGCCACTTGGATTGCGAACAAAAAGCGAAGAATACAATATTTTGCATCGGCCCGCGAGATAAAGCAAGGACCACCCTCACTTATTTCGGCCGGAACGGAAGCCTAACTCACGGGAAGACATGATTCGGGCGGCGATGGGGCGGTGGTTCGGCGTAAACGCTACAGCTTCCGATGTTAAGATTTCTCATTCATGGTTACTTTCGTGGTGCTGCGCATCGTAGCAGTGGTCTTGCTGATCGCGGCAAACGCGTTCTTCGTGGCCGCTGAATTCGCGCTGGTGAGCGTGCGCGAGACGCGACTGCAACAGATGATTGCGGCGCATCGCATCGGCGCGCGCACTGTCCAGAAGCTCCATCAGAAGCTCGACCTTGTCCTCAACGCGGTGCAATTTGGAGTGACCGTCTCCAGCCTGGCCTTGGGCTGGATCGGTGAGGCGTCGATAGCTCATATCCTGGAGCCATTATTCCTGCCGTTGCCGCACTCGCGGCTCTACGCCCATGGTTGCGCTGTGGTGCTGGCCTTCGCACTGATGACCTACCTGGTGGTCATCATGGGAGAGGTAGTTCCCAAGTCGATCGCGTTGCAGCGGACCGAGCGAGTCGCGCTCGCCGTCGCTGGGCCGATGGATTTCTTCATCACCGTGGCTGGGCCGTTTCTGGCGTTTATGACGGCTTCCACGCGGACTGTGCTGAAGGCTTTCGGCATGCGGCAGGTCCGCGAAGGCGGCGTGCATTCGCCGGAAGAGCTGAAGCTGATCGTCTCCGCCAGCCGGCGGCTGGGCATACTGGCGGCGCCGCAGGAGGACCTGATTCTCCGCGCCCTTGACCTGGAGAACATCACCGTGCGCGAGATCATGGTGCCGCGGCCCGACATTTTTTCACTGCCAAGTAATCTGTCGTTGGAGGAGGCACTGCAAAAGGCGGTAGACGAGCAACACTCGCGCATTCCAGTTTATGATCCGCAGCGCGGCCCCGAGCACATCATCGGTGTGCTCTACGCTAAGGACCTGATGCGCTGGCTGCGCTATCGTATGAACCGCACGGCTTCGGGACGCCCCATAACCCGTCCCAGTGGGCTTGAAGTGCGGCATATCATGCGCGAGGTGCTGGTGGTTCCTGAAACCAAGCCGCTGCCGGACCTGCTGCTGGAGTTCAAGGCGCGCAAACGGCACCTGGCAGTGGTGGTGGACGAGTTTGGCTCGACCGCGGGACTGGTGACCGTGGAGGATGTATTGGAGCAACTGGTGGGCGAGATAGAAGACGAGTTCGATATCAGTGGAGAGTCATTCCTTCCCGGAGATCCTTCGATGACGCTGGACGGCGCGGTCAGCATTCGCGACCTAGAGTCGCAATACCGTATCGTGCTGCCGCGCGACGACGGCTTCGAAACTCTTGCCGGATTTGTACTCTTACGGCTGCAACGGATCCCCAGGCCCGGCGACACCTTTGAGTATGAGGGCCGCCGTTATACGGTCGTCGGTATGGATGGACTTCGGGTGGAAAGCGTCAGGATTGAAACCGCCCAGCCCGCTCAACCGCCTTCAACTACTCCGGCACTGCCGGCCCCACACTGATGCCGCGCCACCTCCTCTCACGCCTGCTCTACACGTTGCCGGTTGTCTGGCTGGTGGTGTCGGTTGTATTTCTGCTGATCCATCTGGTTCCGGGCGATCCCATACAGCAAATGTTGGGCGAAGGCGCGGCGGCCACGGACGTCGCGGCGGCGCGTCATGCTTACGGTCTTGATGTTCCACTTGGGCAGCAGTATGTGAATTACTGGCGCGGCATTGTGCACGGCGACATGGGACGCTCGCTGCGCCTGAATCAGAATGTCGGGCACATCATCGCGCAAGCGTATCCCTTCACGATGGAGCTGACGCTGGC
>Ga0181505_10369753_pt1 | contig 49059 bp, 35 predicted proteins | sample PEATcosm2014_Bin_5_FD_127743 | JGI IMG/M metagenome (GOLD analysis project Ga0181505, IMG submission 127743) | Metatranscriptome of peatland microbial communities from MTU Mesocosm Facility, Houghton, MI, USA - PEATcosm2014_Bin05_30_metaT... | ecosystem: Environmental > Terrestrial > Soil >...
CTGCACCTCTTCCGATTGCGGTGCCCCGGCTTCCCGGTGCTGCACCTCGAAGCTCAGCTTGCCGTCCTTGGAATCCACCACCACATGATCGCCATGCAGCACTTCGCCATCGAGGATCTTCATCGCCAGCGGGTCCTGCACGATGCGCTGGATCGCGCGTTTCAGCGGACGCGCCCCGTAGTTCGGATCGTAGCCTTCGGTGAAGACCAGCTCTTTTGCAGCCGGCGTCAGCTCCAGCGAGATCTTGCGATCGGCCAGCAATCTCCGCAAGTCTTCCAGCCGCAGATCGACGATCTTCGTCAACTGCTCCTTGCCCAGCGGATTGAAGATGATGATGTCGTCCACGCGGTTGAGGAACTCAGGCTTGAAGTGCGCGCGCAGCGCCTCCATCACCTGCTTGTGCGCCTCGGTTATCTGTTCGGCATCGTGATGCACACCTAGGTCCTGCAAATACACCGATCCGATATTCGAGGTCATGATGAGGATAGTGTTCTTGAAATCGACATGGCGGCCCTTGCCGTCGGTGAGGCGACCGTCGTCCATGATTTGCAGGAAGATGTTGAACACCTCGGGATGCGCTTTCTCGATCTCGTCGAAGAGCACGACCGCATACGGCCGGCGGCGCACCGCCTCGGTCAACTGCCCGCCCTCGTCATAGCCCACATATCCCGGAGGCGCGCCGATCAGCCGCGACACCGAGTGCTTCTCCATGTACTCCGACATGTCGATACGGATCATGGCGTGCTCGTCATCGAAGAGAAATTCCGCCAGCGCTCGTGCGAGCTCAGTCTTGCCCACGCCGGTCGGGCCCAGGAAGATGAACGAGCCGATAGGACGCCGCGGATCGCTGAGTCCCGCACGCGAACGGCGGATCGCGTTGGCCACGCTCTGGATCGCTTCGTCCTGTCCGACGACGCGCTCCTTCAACCGCTCTTCCATCGTGACCAGCTTCTTCACTTCGCCTTCCAGCATCTTCGACACCGGAATGCCGGTCCACTTGCTGACGATCTTGGCGACATCTTCCTCGTCAACCTCTTCCTTCAACATGCGCGACTGCTTGCCGTCCATGGCCGCGCTCAGCTTCACCACTTGCTGCTCAAGCTGCGGAATCTCGCCATACTTGATTTTGCCGGCGCGCTCGAAGTCGCCTTTGCGCGTGACTTCCACCTCTTCCGTCTTCAATTGGTCGATGCGCTCTTTCAGCTCGCGGACCTTGGCGATGGCTTCCTTTTCCTGCTTCCAGCGCGCCTTCAGCGCATTGGCTTTTTCTTTGATTTGCGCCAGTTCTTTCTCGACGATGGTCAGCCGCTCGCGCGAGTTGGCATCGTCTTCGCGCTTCAGCGCCTGGCGCTCGATTTCGAGCTGGATCGCGCGTCGCTCCAGCTGATCGATCTCGGTTGGCATGGAGTCGATCTGAATGCGCAGCGAGGCGGCGGCCTCGTCGATCAGGTCGATGGCCTTGTCCGGCAGGAAGCGGTCGGAGATGTAACGATGCGACAACGTCGCCGCCGCCACAATGGCGGAGTCTTTGATGCGCACGCCGTGATGCACCTCATACTTCTCGCGCAAGCCGCGCAGGATGGCGATGGTGTCTTCCACGTTGGGCTCGCCCACAAACACGATCTGGAAACGGCGCTCCAACGCAGCATCCTTCTCGATGTACTTGCGGTATTCGTTCAGCGTGGTTGCGCCGATGGCGCGTAATTCGCCGCGGGCTAGCGCCGGCTTCAGCATGTTGGAGGCGTCGATTGCGCCCTCGGCCGCGCCCGCTCCTACCAGCGTGTGCAGTTCGTCGATGAAGAGAATGATCTTTCCTTGCGACTGCTCGATCTCTTTCAGCACAGCTTTCAGGCGGTCTTCAAACTCGCCGCGATACTTCGCACCCGCAAGCATCGCGCCCAGGTCGAGCGAGACCACGCGCTTGTTCTTCAACTGCTCGGGAACGTCGCCGGAGATAATGCGCTGCGCCAGCCCTTCCACGATGGCCGTCTTGCCGACGCCAGGCTCGCCGATCAGCACCGGATTGTTTTTGGTGCGGCGCGACAGCACCTGCACTACGCGGCGCACTTCTTCATCGCGCCCGATGACGGGATCGAGCTTGCCCTGCCGCGCCAGTTCAGTCAGATCTTTGGCATACCGCTCCAGCGCCTGATATTTCGCTTCGGGATTCTGGTCCGTGACTTTCTGATTGCCGCGCACCGCGGTCAGCGCGCGCAGAACGTTGTCATAGCTTGCGCCGCCTCGGGCTAGGATCTCCTGCGCCGGGTCGCGCTTCAGCTTGGTCATGCCGAGCAGCAGGTGCTCGGTGGAAACGTATTCGTCCTTGAAATTCGACGCCTCTTTGAAGGCGTTCTCCAGCAGCTTCGAAGCGGCGTCGGAGAGGTGCGCCTGAGTGGCTCCGCTGCCGGAAACTTTCGGCAGCTTCTCGATCGCGCCCATCGCTTCGGCCTGAACCGCGTTGGCATGTAGGCCCACGCGCTCCAGCAACGGCGCAACAATCCCTTCGGCGTCTTCCACCAGCGCCGCCAGAATGTGTACCGGCTGGACCTCAGGATTGCCGTGCTCGCTGGCGAGATCGTTCGCCCGCTGCATCGCCTCCTGCGCTTTAACGGTTAATTTGTCCCAACGTATTGCCATGGTTCACTCCAGCAATTAGCATTTAGCATTTAGCAATTAGCCGAAACCCAAGAACCCAACGAATGTTCGTTGTCAGGGAAACTTACGCCCGAATCTCAGTTGCAGGCCTCGGCTAACAAACCCTCAATTTTCGCATCCAGATCCTGCGCTACTTTCAGTGCGGCGGCATTCCTGTAGGGAGCGAGAAAACTCGCCATCCTGTCATAGGAGACATGCACGCCATCGGAGCGCTCGTCGATGAGAATCGTCACCGGCGCATAGGCGGCGGCGTCCGGCACATGCTCGGCCATCTGCTTCATGATGAGGGGATTTCCGATCAGCAAACGGAAGCACCGCGGGGCCTTTTCACCATGGTACATCCGCAGAATGGTGCCCATGTCGAAGCGCGCGAATTCCATCAGCCCGGTTGGGCCGACGGCCTCGCCGACCAATGTTTCCAGGTCCGCGGTCGTCTTCGTCGCCGCTACCATGTGAAAGAAAGCGCTCATGTCGGGATGACCCACCGCTGCGTCCAGGCTCGCCATCACGTCGTCGATTGACTTGCCGCTGACTAAACTGAAGCGCTGAACCTCGACCTGCCTGATTCCCATGTGCCGAGACTCCTCAGATCGTCAGATTTCGGCCACGCTTGGATTGCACGGGACAGCGAACGGGGTACAGCAGACCAAGACCAGAGTCTATTCGCAGCGAATCGTGGCCAGTGGTTTTGATTCGCGGGAGCATGTTGCGGCTCGCAAAAAAAAGCACGAATCCTAGGCTGGTCCCAGGTCTCTCTCGATCCCAGGTAACTTCCACTGGCCACGATCCACTGCTCTCGCCCCCCGGAGAGTTCCCTTTGGTAAACAAAAGGGAGGCAAGATTTGCACCCGCCTCCCTCGAACTCCCCAGTTCGTCTCCCTCCAGGAAATTTCTCCCGAGGGGCGAAACCTGCGTCAGGCCGCCTGGGTCTTGCTGTGCGCCTGACCTTCAACTTTCTTGCCTTCGATCGGCTTGTGGCCGCCGACGCTGACCTTGATCTGCTTCGGCTTGGCTTCGGCACGCTTGGCCAAGCGGATCTTCAGCACGCCGTGATCGTAGTCGGCCTGGATGTCGTCGGTCGAAACCGTGTTCGGCAGCGTGAACGAGCGAGTAAAGCTGCCGTAACGGCGCTCCACGCGTTGGAAGTTCTCTTCTTTCTCTTCCTTTTCGAGCTTGCGCTCACCGCTCACGCTCAGAACGTTGTTCTCGACCTTGACGTCAAGGTCTTGCTCCTCAATGCCGGGTACTTCCAGCTTCAACTGGATGCTGTGCTCGTCCTCGTAGACATCGACGGCGGGCACGAACGCCCCGGCGGTCAACGATTCCTCGCGGCCACTGCCGTACTGCTCCTCGAAGAGCCGGCCCATACGATTCTGCAAAGCACTCAATTCACGGTAAGGGTCCCAACGGGTCAAAACAGTCATGGTTCGTTTTCCTCCAGTCAAAACTTAATTCTCTTCCTCGCAAGGGACGTGGGTCTGTACGTTCCTGCTCGCTGACAATTAGACGCATTTATCAGCTAAATGGAATCATTAAATATGAGTTAACTATTGTAAAGTAATTGGCGATGCAGCAAGGCATATTATGGTTAAAATGTAGTATAACTACTGTCACACTTGGACGCGTAACTCTTACATGATGTCAATACTGAGAAACGCAACAATAAGCCGCAATCGCATGATTCTGCGGCAGATATAAACTCGGCATGCACTGAACAGATCCCATTCTGGTGTGATACAATGAAATTAGAATTGAAGTTGAGAGATCCTCAGCTGCCCCAGCCGAAATCGGCTGGGTTTTGTGTTTCTGGATCATTCGAACGGGGGCTGTCTTAGGATTCTGCCTGGCAGATCATGCACTTGAGGTACGCAGTCTCCGGAACATTCAGGAGGATGGGATGATCGCGCGCCGCTCCACGTTTTTCGAGCACGCGGACGACTCGGCCGGCGTCGGCCGCCGCCGAGCCAAGCATCTCAAGAAACTCCTCCTCGCTAACGTGAAACGAGCAGGAGCAGCTCACCAGGACGCCTCCCGGCCGCAGCATCTTCAGGGCACGCAGGTTCAGCTCTTTATATCCCCGCAGCGCGGTCGGCACTGCGCGCTTGGTCTTGGCGAAGGCGGGCGGGTCGAGGACGATGGTGTCGTACTGCCGACCGGCCACGGCATAGTCCTTCAGCAGGTCAAAGGCGTTGGCCTCGATCCACTCGATCTCCCCCGCGCGATGCCGCTCGCGATTGAGCTGTTCGTTTTGCTCGGCGACCTCAAGCGCGGACCGCGACGCGTCGACGGCGGTGACGCTGTCGCACACGCGCGCCAGTTGCAGCGCAAATCCTCCCTGATAGGTGAAGACATCGAGAGCTTCGCCGTGAGCGTATAGCGCTGCGGCGGTGTAGTTCTCGCGCTGATCGAGAAAGGCCCCGGTCTTCTGCCCGCGGAGTCCGTCGAAGTGAAAACGCACGCCATTCAGCGTAAAGATCGTGCTCGACCGTTCTCCGCACAGCAGTTGCGATTCGCGCGGCGGCAACTCCTCCAGCTTGCGAATGTGCGCATCCACGCGTTCCAGCACGCTGGCGTCGGGAAAATGTTCGGATAGCGCGGCCAGCACGACCTGGCGCAGATCGTCGCGATCGAAGGCCTGCGTCACCGCCTGCATTGCCAGGACATCGTTGTACTTGTCGACGATCAGGCCGGGCAGCAAGTCGGCCTCGCTGAAGATGACACGGTAGGAGTCGGTATCCTGTGCGGTCCGCCGGCGAAACTCGACGGCGCCCGTGATTCGGGCGCGCAGCAGACCCGGCAGCGCTTCTTCCGTGATCTCCTGGCTGCTGAGAAGCCTGATCGCAATCTGCGACGAGCTGCTGTAGAGCGCCGACCCTAGCCTTTTGCCGCGCTCATCCCGTACCTGAACCAGCGCGCCGGGCGGGGCCTCGGTCGGCAGCACGAGATCGGAGCGATAAACCCACACATGTCCGCCGCGTAGCCGGGCCGCACCGCGCTGGTTGACTACAATCCTCTGCATCAAAGTAAGCTGATTATCCTCTCTGAAATCAAAGACTTATCTTACGCTAGCATGGGTTTGGTCAAGACCCTTTGGGAGTTAATGTAAAATACACTTTACATTTAGTTCGTTATTTATTACATTATGTCCGTTTAACATTACTCAACCGGGGGGAAATGGAGATGGATCTGTCCTATCAGGAAAAAAGCATATTGGGATCTCTGCTGGCGATGGTCATCGTTTATGGATACTACTTTGCCAACGCTTTGCGCCATGCCGGCGAATCTGAGTTCGGTGGCGGCGCCATCGGCCGTCTCATTTTTGCCGTGATCGCCATTGTCGTGATCCAAATCGTGTATCAAATCATTCTCGCTCTGGACTCCAAGCCCGAGCCCAAGGACGAGCGCGATGTTCTGATCGAATGCAAAGCGTATCGCAACGGCTATTTTGCCCTGGGCACCGGCGCTTTTCTGGTGATTGGCGGCGTTATCATGGCCGTCCTGGCACGCGATGCCGCTCCCACGCGAATCATCGTCACGCCGTTTCTCATCGTCAATCTCGTGCTGCTGTTCATGGTATTGGCTGAACTGGTGAAGCTCCTCACCCAGCTGTTCTATTACCGGCGAGGCTTGCGATGAGCAAGGGACGGATCACGAACAACGTTCGCACATTGCGCTTCCACCGTTCGGAGATGACGCAGCAGGAGTTGGCGGAAAAGGTGGGCGTCACCCGGCAGACGGTCATCGCGATTGAAGGCGACAAATATTCGCCATCGCTGGAGGTAGCTTTCCGCATCGCCCACGCCTTCGGAGTACCGCTGGAAGAGGTGTTTCAGTATGAATCGAGCGATCCGTAGAGCTTTCAGCTATCAGCCGTCAGCTTTCAGCTGAAGCCATCTGTTCAGAGTTTTGAAAGGGCACGCCTTCAGGCGTGCCGCCAGCGCCCATCATATTCTTGTCATTCCGAGCGGGCTTCAGCCCGCGAGGAATCTGCTTTTCGGACTTTTCAAACAAACTGTTCAGCCGCGCCTAGCGAACTTCTCTAGATGTGTCATCTAAGGGCTGAGAGCTGACAGCTACCTTCCATGCTGCCGCTTGTAGATCTCCTCCGCCTGTTCCACCGTGTCGATCTCTTCCGGCAGCTTGTCCTGCCGCACCCGTACGATGCGGGGAAATCGCAACGCAAAACCGCTGTCGTGCCGATCAGAGCGCATGATGGCATTGAACGCTACCTCAAGCACGATCTTCGCTTCCACTTCGCGCAGATGTCCGTGATCGGCGGTGGTGTGCGTCAGGAACCATTCGGTCAGTTCGGCAATTTCCTTGTCCGTCAGCCCCGAGTACGCCTTGCCGATGTTGACTAGCTCCTCGCCCTTGCGCACCGCGAAGGTGTAATCGCTGAGCACATGGATGCGCTTGCCGTGGCCAAATTCCGCGGCCGTCACGACGACGTCAAGCGTTGCCAGCTCGCGCTTTAACTTGAGCCACCAGCGGCCACGACGTCCGGGCACATAGGGCGACTCGAGGTCTTTGATCATCAGCCCTTCATTACCGCGCGCCATCGCCTGCTCGAAATATTGCTCGATTTGCTCGACCGAATCGGCACTCACGCTCGGCGCGCGCAACACCCATCCCGACACGGCGGCTTCGTCCTCAATCTGCGACTCGAACAGCAGCTTGCCTTGCGCGTTGACGACCGGACGCGGCGCGACCCGATTCGCGCCGGCGAAGACGTGGTCGAGAACTTGCGCACGTTCTGCAAGCGGCTTGTCGAGCGTGAGTTCGCCGGCGGCGTAAATCACGTCGAAGACGACATAGGCGACCGGCACTTCGGCGATGAGCTCCGGGCTCACCAGCTTGCGGCCGTGGCGTTTCTGGATTTCGCCGAAGGGCATCGCGTGTCCGCCGTCCTGGTTATCGCGCCAGGCGACGATTTCGCCGTCAAGGATCACCTCGTCGGCAAACTCACTCAACGGCCCTACCAGCTCGGGAAACGACGGCGTCACTTCGTCGAGAGTGCGCGAGAACAGCCGCACTTGGCCGCCGCCGCAATGCGCCTGCGCGCGAATGCCGTCGTACTTGTCCTCCACCAGCGCGTGCTCGAAATATTGGAACGCCTCTTCCGCATCGGCCGCCGGACTGGCCAGCATGAAGCCGATGGGATGAAACAACCTTATGCGCGCTTCGTCCAGACGATGCTCAGCCGCGAGTTGCAGCGTAGCGCCAATGTCGCCCAGCAGCATATTGGCGCGCTGCACGCGGCCCAGCGGCTGGTCATAGGCCTTGGCAATCGCTTCTTCCACCAGGCTTTCTTTCAGGCCAATGCGCAGTTCGCCGGGGATGATCTTCAGGATGTACTTCGCTTCGAGTGCAGTCGCGCGTTCCAGTAGCGACTTGAGGACCGCATCTTTGGCGGTCGCCGTCCGCGTCTCGGCGATCTGGTCGAAAGTCGAGCGGACTTCCTGCAAAGTGATGGTCGACGACGCCGGCGCGTTCGCCAGCAGGACATCGTAAGCGGCCGCGCCTAAATCGCCGCGCTTGCGGTAAGCAGCGGTAAGCGTGGCATCACGTGCGCCGGTGATTTCAGCGACCAGCTTCCACAGGAGCGATCCTCCGATTTGCAGCGTGCGCTCGTCGAACGCGGGAAAGGCGCGTCCGGAAAGAAAGATTGCGGAGATCCCGGCGTCCCGCAACTCCCGCGAGAGGAAGTACTCTGCCAGAAACGCGACCTTCTCGGTCTTCTTGGTGGTGGCGGCGATGCGTTCGCACAGCTCGGCCAAACGTTGCATAGGTCAGCAAGAGCCTTGGATGTCTTGACGCGAGATTGAGACGCAGCTGGAGCCGGACATCATGGTGGAGCACGCCTTCAGACGTGCACAACAGGCGGAAAATTTTCTGGCTTTAGCCGCTGAGGTGCCTCTGCTGCCTCTACTGCCCGCCGGCCTGGGCGGAGGCACGCTGCTGGCCGGCATAGTATCCGCTTCGCGTGCGCACCTGGAGCTTCTTGTAGCCCTTGGCCTGAGCTTCGACCTTCACCGTGCGATAGCCGCCGGCGCTCTGCGGCGTCGATGGCTTGTACCCGATGGTGTACTGGTTGCGAATGTCGTGCGCAATCTGCTGGGTAATCGCTTCCACTTCATTCAGGTCCTTGGGAAAGAAGGCGACGCCGCCCGTGTCCTCCGCCATCTCGCGCAGGGCACGCCGGGCACGCTTGCCGTGCTCTTCGCTTAACAGGCCAATCGTGTAAATCGTCGGGCCATTCTGTTCCTGCAATCGGCGGAGGGCCTGCTCCAGCGACTCGCGGCTGGCATTGTCTTCGCCGTCGGTCACCACCAGCAGCACCTTTTTCTCCAGCTCGCCGCTTTTCTTCAGGTGATCGGCGGAGGCCACGACAGCGTCATACAACGCGGTGCCGCCGCGCGACTCGATCCGCTCGAGTGCGTCCTTGAGCTTGGGGATGCTGCCCGTGTAGTCCTGATCGAGGAAATATTCCTCGTTGAAGTTGACGACAAAAACCTTGTCTTGCGGATTGCTGGAGCGCACCAGGCTGACTGCGGCGGCATTGACCTGCGGGCGCTTCTCGCGCATGGAACCGGAATTGTCGATGACGATGCCCATCGCTACCGGGATATCTTCGTTGTGAAACGAGGTTATCTTCTGCGGCTTGCCGTCTTCAAGAACGTTGAAGTCGCCCTGGGTGAGATTGGTAATCAGACGATTGCGATCGTCGACCACGGTGGCATGAAGCGTGACTTCGTCCACTTCCTTCTTGAAGATGTAGACGTCATCATGCTGTGCAGAAGGCTCTTGCCCTTGTGTCGCCGGCGCCTGTACGGTGTCGCCGGACTGGTTGGGAGCTTTGGGAGGCGCCTGTTGCTGCGACTGATCCTGAGCTCCCGGCTGAGCGGGAGGACCGCCGGAATTCTGGGACATCAACCACGTGCCCGCCGTCAAAACCAAAGTAACCAGGAAAAGGTTGCGTTTATTCCGTAGGTGCATAGTATCCAGTTTTGGCATACACGTGCAGCGGTGGCAAGCCTCTGGGAGGATTCAGCTTAACCTTGATCTTCCGCCACTTGCCATCCCGTCCCGGATTGGTTGGACGATATCCGAGGACATATTGGTTGCGCAGTTCAATGCCGATCTTGGTGGCTACGTCCGCCAGTTCGTTGGGCGAATCGATGACAAAGGTCCTGCCCCCGGTTACTTCGGTAACGTCACTGAGCAGCATCGGACCTTCCCGTTCCTCCGGAGTCTTGAAGTCGCGATCGAAGAGCCCGATGCCGTAGATCTGAACATCCGCTTCCCGCACCATCGACTTGATCTCACCCTCGGTGTAGCGGCTGTGGTTGTCGCCGCCATCGGAGATGATCAACAGGGCCTTGCGCTCATAGTGCGCTTTTCTCATGCGGTTCATGCCCAGATAAATGGCATCCAGCAAAGCCGTCCGCCCCTTGGGAATTGCATACACCAGCTTGTTTTGGATGTCCTCAACGGAGGACGTGAAGTCCACCAGCACTTCCGGCTTTTCCGAAAAAGTGATCAGGAAAAACTCGTCCTGCGGATTAGCAGTGCGGAAGAACTCAACTACAGCCTGGCGCGATTTGTCGATCTTGTCGGCCATGGAGCCGCTGATGTCGAAGATGACGCCCAGCGAGATCGGAGCGTCTTCGCTGGAAAAGTGCCGGATCGTTTGCGGCTTACCATTGTCAGTAAGTTCGAAGTTCTCTTTTTCCAGGCCCGTTACCAGCCGGTTCAGAGGATCGGTAATGGTCACCGGTACCAACACCAATTCCACATCTTTTTTCACCGGCTTGGTGTGGGTGCGCAGCGAGGGATCGCCGGGAATGTCTGGTACTGGCGCGGCGTCGGCCTTCTTGGTCTCGCGCGGAGTGATGTGGATGTCATCGTTCTGCGCAAATGCGGGCAGCGTCGCGCAGCAGGCGACAAGGCACAAGCCAAGCAGCAGGAGCAAGGTCTGGGAAACGCGCACGGCTGATTGGACGGGCTGGCCGGAAAAAAGTCCCGCCGAACGATTGCGATACCGAGGCTGGATGGCCGAGCCACTTGACCCGAATGCCGTACTGCTACCGCGGGCCATAGGATCCTCTAAAGCTTGTGCTGCATGTTATCACAGCTTGGGGCGACCGAATCAGGCTCTCGGCGCTGACTCCAGCGCTTCGCCGCCGGTTGGCTGAACCTTTGGATGTGATTCACGTCATTCTGGTTTCCCAATTGTTGTTGCTACAATCACCTTTCCCGAGGCTCATCTCTCATAAAAATTTCGTCTCGGGAGCGGGGACTCTTATATATGGCAGACATACTTCCTTTTCGTGCTCTTCGTTATGATCCTTCGAAAGTAACAGCGGGCGAGGTAATGACTCAGCCCTACGACAAAATCACCCCGGCAATGCAGGACGGGTATTATGCGGCCAGTCCTTATAACCTGGTGCGAATCATACTGGGCAAGTCTCAGCCCAACGACAATGATCGGGAGAACGTGTACACGCGCGCGGCCGCCAGCCTGCGGCAATGGCAGGCCGAGGGCGTCCTGCTGCGCGATGCTGAACCCAGCATTTACGTTTACGTCCAGAGGTTCACAATTCCTGGCGATGCAACCGGAGCCGAGGGGGAGCGGCGCGGCTTCATCGCCCTGGGCCGCGTGGAAGACTACGACGGCAAAGTGGTCTTTCGCCATGAGCAGACGTTGAGTAAGCCCAAGGCCGATCGCCTGAACCTTCTGCAGGCGACGCAGGCGCATTGCGAGCAGATCTTTATGCTCTACAGCGACCCGGCGGACGAGGTTGGTAAGCTGTTGAAGGCGGACGGGCCGCCTACAGTCGAACTGCGCGACGAATACGGCGTGCTGCACCAGATGTGGAAGGTCTCCGATCCGGCGACTTTAGCTGCTGCGAAGGCCAAGATGGCGGACAAAAAGCTGATCATCGCCGACGGCCACCATCGCTACGAAACCGCTCTCAACTACCGCAATCAGATGCGGCAGCAGTCGAAGGGTGATCTCGATGCCCCCTACGAACACGTCGTGATCACCTTCGTCAACATGGACGCGCCCGGGCTGGTGATCCTGCCCACCCATCGCGTGGTCTTTGGGCTGGACGACTTCAGCATCTTCGAGACGGTTGCCGAGCTGCGCCATTACTTCGAGGTTGAAGACATCGGGCCCGTGTCGGACGTGCAAGCCGCGGTCCGCCGCTTGCGCGAAGCTGGCAAAGACCGGACAGCATTGCTGGCGGTAACCGCGCACAGCGGCTTTCTGCTGCGTGCCCGCAGGGATGTGCAGCCGGCGCGGCTGAAAGACCTGTCCGAGCAGCAACGCGGGCTTGATGTGGTGCAGTTGCACAGGCTGGTGCTGGAAGAGATCCTCGGCATGTCGGAAGAGGACATCCGCGCGCAGAAGCACCTGAAGTACATCCGCGACGCTGATGAGAACGTGGATGAGGTGCGCAGCGGCGCCGCACAAGTGTCGTTCCTGATGAATCCGGTGCGTATTGAGCAGATGCGGGACATCGCATTTGCCGGCGGCGTGATGCCCCAGAAATCCACCGACTTCTATCCCAAGATGCTGAGCGGGCTCACCATCTATTCACTGCAGCCGGCAGCGCAGGGTACGTCAGGTGGTCAGTAGAGGGCATCTTGAAGGGGCGCAGCTTTAGCTGCGCCGGATAGGGCTCTTTTCTCTTTGCCATCACGAGCGGGCCTTCAGGGACTGTGTCGCAACCGGCAATGGAGTTTTGCGGTGGACTACACCGCTCGAAAATCGACCAACCGAGCCGCGAAGCGGCGGGATGATGTTAGGCGTGGGCGTCAGCCCACGCTCGAAGGAACAAAACCTGAGCCGCAGAGCGGCGGCAAACGGTTGCGACACAGTCTCTTCAAGCCCGCGAGGGATCTGCTGTTGGCACTTTTTCCACAGAATCTTCGCGGCTTTGTCGAAGCCACTTTCCACTGCTCTGCATTGCATATATCGTTGAGGGAACCCTGGTACATCGCTCATGGATCGATTGGATGACTTCAAGGTTCCCGCTGGCAGATAACCGTTCTCGCCTCTGGCTCGGCCTGATTCTGCCTGCATTGGCGTTGGCCGTCCTGATTGCGCATCTCGCGACGGTGCATGCGCAGCCGGCAGACCAGCTCACCGTCTACTCTCCGCAGACCTCGTACTCCGTTCCACTGCTGGATGTGAAGGGTCTGCCCTACGCCGGGCTGGTCGATTTGCTCGAGCCGATGGGCTCCATCGACGCCCGACCCGACGGCAAGAAATACAAAGTGAAGTTCACACCTCCCGGCGGCCGCGCGGTCGAGGCGCAGTTCAATGAGGGCAAGGACAAAGCGAAGCTCCTGGGACAAAACTACAAGCTACCGGCGAATTTTGTTTTGCAGAACGACCGCGGCTACGTGCCGTTGAGTTCTGTTGCGGAAATCGTGAACAAGCTGCTGGCGAAACCTGTCCAACTGCACTCTGCGGCGAGGCGCCTACTCGTCGGCGACGTGCCCATTCGCTACAGCCTGGAGCTGGACAAGAGCAACCCACCGAAGTTGGTGGTGAGCTTCCCCAGCCCGGTCAACCCTACGGTTGCTACTGAGCCGGGACGAGTACGCTTCACCTTCCACCGCGAGCCCGTTGTCTCCAACGGACAAGACAGCGCCAACTTCGAGGACGCCGTGATCACCGGCGTGGTCTTTGCCGAGCACGACGGGCTGGCCGAGCTCGACGTGATGGGCACGGCTCCGCTGATGGCCAACTTCGCCGACGGCGGCAAGACCATCATTGTGACCCCCGTGCCTCCTCCGGCTCCTGCGCCGCCAGCTCCAACGCCGGAGCCACAAACTCCTGCGCAAACCCAAGCGCCACAGCCGAAGGCGCCAGCTGGCCCACGCTTTCTGGTGTTGATCGATCCAGCCCACGGTGGCGCCGACAGTGGCGCGTCGATCACTCCGTCGCTGGTGGAGAAGGACGTCGTGCTGGCTCTTGCCCGGCGTCTTCAGCGCGAGCTGGCCAGCCGTGGCATTGCCGCTGGAATGCTGCGCAACTCCGACGTGGCCATCTCGCTGGACCAGCGCGCCGCGTCGGTCAATGCTGCGCGTCCGGCGCTGTACATCACGCTGCACGCCGCCAACACCGGACGGGGCGTGCATGTCTTCACCGCGATGCTGCCCCCGACCAGCCAGTCGCGTGATGGTGGATTCTTGCCGTGGGACACCGCGCAGGCGGCGTTTCTCGAATTGAGCGGCGTGGCCGCGGGATCGGTAGCTGCAGAGTTGGATTCGCGCAAGTTGCCCAACACCACGCTGGTTGCACCCCTGCGCCCGATGAACAACATCGCCGCACCGGCAATCGCGGTTGAGATCGCACCTCCTGACGACAACGTAGACAACATCGCCAGCGCGGAGTATCAGGAGCAGGTGGCCCAATCGATCGCCGCCGGCATTGCCGCCGTGCGCTCCAAGCTGCCGGAGGTGCGGCCATGACGCTGCCCCAACCTGATCCCCCTCCAACCAGGACAGCTTGGGCGCCCCGGTACATCCCGGTCATGTTCGCCATACTCGCAATCGTTGCCATCGGGCTGGGCTTTTATGCCTTGCATCTGAAGCGCAAGGTCGCACGTGACGCGCAGGCAGCTGCCGAACAGCAACTGATCGTGACCCCTCCAGTGAACGGGCCTCCCGAGCCGGTGACTTTGTACGTCGCCAACGACAGCGACGGCACCCTGCGCAAGACGCAGCTTAACGTCGCCTTGCCCGCCGAACGCAGCGAGCGTGCCCGCGCCGTCCTGCGTACCCTGATGGCACAATACTTGAAGTCGCCATCGCCGCATCCCATCGGGCCGGCCTCCGATGTGCGCTCGGTTTATCTGCTAAGTGAGGACACGGCCGTGGTGGATACGAACTCGGCGTTTGCTGACGCGCATCCTTCCGGCGTACTCGCTGAGGAGCTCACCGTCGCGTCGCTCGTGTTGACGCTGAACGCGAACGACAGCAAGATCGCGCGCGTGAAAATCCTGGTGAACGGACAGGGGCGCGAAACCCTCGCCGGACATGCCGATCTGAAGCGCTTCTACGAGGCCGGCAACATCGGCCAGGTGGTAAAGGACATGCAGTGACATTGCCTCGCATAGGAGTCTTCGACTCGGGCGTCGGCGGCCTTACCGTCCTGAAGGCCATGGCCGAGCGGTTGCCCGCGCACTACCTCTACTTCGGCGACACCGCACGCCTGCCGTATGGAACCAAGTCGGCCGAAACGGTCGCGCGCTATGCCATCGGCGCGACGCACTTTCTGGAGAAGCAGCATATCGATCTGCTAGTCGTCGCGTGCAACACCGCAACCGCGCTGGCACTGCCGCAGATCAAAGCCGCGGCGCACGTGCCGGTTGTCGGGGTTGTCGAGCCGGGAGCGGCCATGGCAGCCGAGATCAGCAGGAACCGCGCGGCCATTGTGATCGCGACAGAAGCCACCGTCAGCAGCCATGCCTACCGCGATGCGCTGCAACGCCACGGTCTGGCAGCGCTGGAGAAAGCCTGCCCGCTATTTGTGCCGTTGGTCGAGGAGGGATGGATTGAGCATCCCGTGACCGAGCAGGTGGCACGAATTTATCTGGGCGAGGCAACTGCGCAATCTCCCGATGGCGCCGACGTTCTGGTGCTGGCCTGCACGCACTATCCGCTGATCGCTCCGCTGCTGCGCAGGGTCGTGCCGGAGTCGATGCAGATCGTGGATTCGGCGGAATCGACCGCGCGGGTGGTGAAGCAAATGGTCGACGAAAATTTGATGTGTCATCCTGAGCGCGGTGAGGACAGCAGCAGTTCGACGTGTCATCCTGAGCGGAGTGAGCCGGTAGGCGAACGGTGTCGAAGGACCCCTATAGTTGCAGGATCGTCGCAGCATCGCACCTTCCGCTACTACGTGACGGATTCGGTAGATAAATTCAAACGCTTAGCCACACTTTTTCTCGGCCGGCAGGTCGATAACGTCGAACACGTGGATTTGGAAGAAGGAATTAGGGATTAGGATCTCGTTTGTGGATCGGAATGCTCCAGGATTCCTTGAGATAATAGACGTCCTTCGACTCCGGCGCGCAAACGAGGCGCGCCTGCGCTCAGGATGACATCGTAATAACGGCTGATGGCTGACATCTGTTAACTGACCACTGGCCACTAGCCACTGACAACTTCTTATGATCTTTCGCTCCGACAATCGCTCTCCTGACCAGATGCGGCCGGTGAACATCATCCCCGACTTCATCTCCACCGCCGAAGGCTCGTGCCTCATCGAGCTGGGCAACACGCGCGTCATCTGTACCGCGACCATCGAGGATTCGGTGCCGCAGTTCCTGCGCAACAGCGGAAAAGGCTGGGTGACCAGCGAGTACGGCATGTTGCCGCGCTCCACGCTGACCCGCACCCCGCGTGAGGTCACCAAGGGCCGCGCCGGAGGACGCACGCACGAGATCCAGCGGCTGATTGGTCGGTCGCTGCGCGCCGTCACCGACATGCAGAAGCTGGGCGAACGCACCATCTTCCTCGATTGCGACGTCATTCAGGCCGACGGCGGCACGCGCACCGCATCCATCACCGGAGCGTTCGTCGCCATGGGGCTGGCGATGCGGCGCATGGTCGAGACAGGCACGATGACGGTCGCGCCCATTCGCGATTACGTTGCCGCCACCAGCATCGGCATCGTCGATGGCGAGATCATGCTCGACCTTTGCTATGAGGAAGACGCGCGCGCCGAGGTCGACATGAACGTGGTCGCAACCGGCAGCAAGAAGCTTATCGAGATTCAGGCCACCGCCGAGCGCCGCCCCTTCGACGATGCCCAGTTTGCAAAGATGCTCGCTCTGGCGCGCCAGGGTATCGAGTCGTTGGTGGCGCGGCAGCAGGCGGTGCTGAGCGGCCTGCCGCTGAGGCAGTGAGAGCCAGTCTCAGCGGTACTCTGCGCATGGGGACATCGGCAGTTGCCTTCGCGCCCGCCAACTACCGTTTAGCCGTTCCTGCGCCCTGCGTGAAATAGGTCTCTCTGGCCGCTTTTAGTAGAGGATCTTCGAGTAGAGCTTTCAGATAGTCAGAAGGTACGATCATCGCTACGCCGCTATTCGCGCGACCGATTCCCTTAACTGTTGTCGCTATTTCAAGGTTGAAATCCTCGTCCTCGTAGTAGTACCCACTGACAACGCCGAGAAGGTGATAGCCTCCCATAGCTAGCCAGCTGTCGGTAACCATGACGGGAGAACCGCTATTCCCGCCGAAAATGTGGACGTCGGCCAGGTATACGGTCCCGGGCTTACCCGTGGTTGTTTCCAGAGTCCGCATTGAGCCTCCTCGAAGACCCATCTTTCGCGTTCACACGAATCGTTAGCGACCGAACGTCTCTCGGGTGATTGTGTCCGTCCCAGCACTGCGCTACGTGGCGGTTGGTCACTAAGTATTCGAAGATGGTATCTTTCGGCAATCGGGGGTCGGCATAGCCCAGGAGAAAACCCGTGCCAGCGCCAGACACGAGCGAATTCCCCTCTTTGCACAGCAGCTCTACATTTACGACTGACCTCTTCAGCTGCACCCCAAAGGGGGGCACCGACGGGTCCGGCTTCTTATATGTGAGCACCGACCGCGTGCTCGCAAGAGACGCTGAAGGAAAAGCAACGCGAGCATTATTGGCTGGCGCATGAACACCTCGCTTTCTGTCTGATTATAGGAACGCCCAAGAAGAAAATTCTTGCAAAAAATCGCTCCTTGGCGCTCCCTTGTAACGGCAAGGGCCCCTATCCCCTCGCGTGCGTCTCCGTATTCATTTAGAATTTCCTGTCCTGCACTTCTCGGAGCCCAGCCGCTCTCTGCGGGACTGCACTTTAATCTTTTATCTATCGAACCGGGCGCGTCTGCCCGTGGAGGTCTCATCATGAAACTGACTCCTGGAAAACTCGCGGGCATGAAGAATGTTTCCAACGACCGCGGTGTCATTGCCGCCGCGGCCATGGATCAGCGCGGCTCGCTGAAGAAGGCCCTGGGCGCCGATGCCGGCGACAAACAACTGGAAGAGTTCAAGATTTACGTCACCGAGGTCCTCACTAAACATGCCAGCGCCATCCTGCTCGATCCCGAGTGGGGCCTGCCGGCCGCGCGCTGTCGCGCCAAAGGCTCCGGCCTGCTGCTGGCCTACGAGAAGACCGGCTACGACAAGCAGTTGCCTGGCCGCCTGCCCGACCTGCTCGATCTGTGGTCGGCCAAGCGCCTGAAAGCCGGCGCTGATTGCGTCAAGATCCTGCTTTACTACACGCCCTACGACGATCCGAAGATCAACGACTTGAAGCACGCCTGGACGGAGCGCACTGGCGATGAGTGCCGCGCCAATGATATTCCGTTCTTCCTCGAACTCGTCGGCTACAAGGAAGGCATGGACGAAAAGGGCGCTGACTTGGCCAAGCTGAAGCCCGAGGTTGTCGCGAAGTCGATGGAGGAATTCTCGAAAGACCGTTATGGTGTGGACGTGCTGAAGGTGGAAATTCCTATCAATATGCAGTTCGTCGAGGGCTCGCGCTCGTTCAAAGGAACGAAGGCCTACAGCAAGAAGGAAGCGCTCGATCACTACCGTGCCGCGGCGGGTGCGACCAGCAAGCCGTTCATCTATCTCTCGGCGGGAGTCAACAATCCGGAGTTCATCGAGGACCTGGAGTTTGCAGCCGAAGCGGGCGTGAAGTTCAACGGCGTGCTCTGCGGACGCGCGACGTGGAAGGACGGCATTCCGATCTACGCGCAGCAGGGCGGCAAAGCTTTCGAAGCGTGGCTGCAGGACGAAGGCGTGAAGAACATCAACAATGTGAACAACGCGCTGAAGGCCGCCACACCGTGGTACAGCATCTACGAAGTGGGCGAGGCAGTAGGCACGCGATAGTAGTTGGGAGCGGACCTTCGGTTCGCGTCATAAGGTAGATCCGGCCTTTAGACCAAGTGGCTGGTAGAGCTGGCCTTTAGGCCAGCGTCAAGGTAGCTATTCAAATAGTGAGCCGGCTTTAGCCGGCGGCACTCAGCGCGCAGAGTTCTTCTGCGCGCTTTCTTCTTTTGCTAACTTCAGATGTTTGCTGAAAGCCAGCAGCTAAGAGCTAAAAGCTAGCCGCGAGAGGTGAAGCGCGAACAGTTGCTACTCATACACCGAGCACCCGCATCCCGGCGACGGCACGTGCACCTTCAGGAAATCCGACACTCGCTGATACGCGTCGATCTGGTTTTCTACCCGCGCGAAGCCGTGGCCTTCATCGCCGTAGATTTTCAACTGCGCGACACCGCCCTTCTTCTTCACGGCATCGGCCACCTGCTGCGCTTCTGACGCCGGACAACGCGGATCATTCGCGCCTGCCAACACCAGCAGCGGCGCCTTGATCTGGTCGACAAAGTTGATCGGCGAGCGGTCTTCGTATAGTGCCTTGTTCTTCACCGGATCGCCCATCGTCGCCAGATCATATTCGCGCAGGCTGGGATCTTCATTGGCGATCTCGGTAAACCAGTTTACGAATGGCACAATCGGAACCGCCGCAGCCCACATATCCGGAGCCTTCGTGACCGCCATCATACTGAGATAGCCACCGTAGCTGCCACCCATCACGATCAGCTTCTTGGGATCGACGAAGCCGCTCTTCTTGATCCACTCCCCCGCGTCCAGCACGTCGTTCAGTTCCTGGCCGCCCGCATCGCCCATGTTGGCGTCGACAAACTGCTTGCCGTATCCGGTCGAGCCGCGATAGTTCGGCGCGATCACCAGGTATCCCTGGTTCACGATGTACTGAATGAAGCGATTGAACGAGTCGACCGACTGCACCGCCGGTCCACCATGAATGTAGACGACCGCCGGAAACTTGCCGTTGCGTTGAATGTTGTTTGGAATATAGGCAAATGCGGAGATCGTCCACTTGCCATCGCGGCTGGGATAGTGCACCAGGTACGGCTGAACCATGTCGGCACTGCGCAGCCCGCCGACCAGTGAGTGCGTAATCTGCTGCGATTGCTTGGACGCGACGTCATACACCCACAGATCGCTCGGGGCGTTGACGCCATTGTGGTAGTACAACAGCCGCGATCCGTCTCGCGTGTAAGCGGTCGGATCGCCGCCCAGCGAATTCACTCCAGGCTGGAGCGGCAGCGCCTCGGCCCGGCGGACGGCAATGTCGTAGGAATAAATACTCGTCATGCCATCGACGTTTGCTGTCCACGTAAGCGACTTGCCATCAGGAGAAAACCCGCCCGCACTGAGCTCCCATTTCTCATCGGTAAGCCAGTCGATCTTTTTTGTTGCAATATCGACGAGTCCCACATTCTCGAAGCCGTTGTTCGCGTCGGAGGTAATCAACACAGTCTTGCCGTCCGGCGAGATATCGGCGGCGATGTAATTGTGCCGGTCCTCATGCGGCGTCAAGTTCGTGCTCTGGCCGCTGGTCAAATCGAGCACGAAAACGTTGGCGTCTTTCCCGGTGGCGTGCGACTGCGTGTAGACGATGAACTTGCCGTCGCGCGAGAAGATTGGGTGATGGTTGCTTAGCTCTTTGGGTGTGCCCTTGGTCAGATGGCGAATGTGCCGCGTGGTCACATCCATCAAGTCGATCTCGTAGCTTGATCCCGTTTTCGGCTTGGTGGTGTAAGCGAGCTGTTTGCCGTCGGGCGACCACGCCGGATCGACTTCGGCTGAGTCCGGCGAGATGGTCAGGTTCACCACATCGCCGGTCTTGGGTGAAACCAGGAAGATGTCCCACTGCTCGTCGCCATCGTGATCGGAGGTATAGGCGATCCACGTGCCGTCGGGCGACCATACGGGCTGCGCTTGTCGCTGGTTGCTGATGGTCAATTGAATCGGCCAGCCGCCAGTTGCCGGCACCAGCCACAAATTATTCCTCCCGCTGATGTTGGAGATGAAGGCCACCTGCTTGCCATCGGGGGACCAAGTTGAGCCACCCATCTGGCGCGTCATGTAGAGCTTCTCGATGGAGAAAGCCTGCATGTCGGCAACGGTCTTGCTCTCGAGCTTAGTGGGATCGGTGATGGCTTGTGGCGCAGTGAGCGGTTGCTGGGCAAGTGCGGTGATCGTCATAACGAGAATGATTGCCGGAATAAGAAGTTTCAAGTTTCGAGTTTCCAGTTTCGCGGAAGCTGGGATCACAGATTTCTATTGTAAAGGTGACGGGCCGCGCGCATCAGGTGTGTACTGCTGGCCATGTCATTGCCCGCGACCTGCTCCGGAGTTTATAGTCAAGGGTTTGGTTACCCGTCCGGAGTTCCCTGTGCCGGACATAATGCACCCCAACTGGCGCGGATTCTCCGCCCCCGGAGTCCTCATGTTGAAAAGAACTGCTCTTCTGATCTCTCTTCTTGTGCTCTTTCTCGGCAACTCAATTTACGCCGATGAAGGCATGTGGCTGTTCAATGCATTTCCCAAAGATAAAGTACAAGCGAAGTACGGATTCACGCCAGATCAGGCGTGGCTCGATCATGTTCGGCTTTCCTCTGCCCGCGCCCCGAATGGCTCGTCGTCGTTTGTCTCGCCGGACGGACTCATCTTTACCAATCACCACATCGCACAGGAATGCATTCACGACCTCTCCACCAGCGGTAAGGACTACATGAAGATGGGTTACTACGCACCTACCCGCGCCGACGAAGCCAAGTGCCCCGGCATGGAGTTTGTGGTGCTGGAAGATATCTCCGACGTCACCGCGAAGGTGAACGCCGCGGTGAAGCCGGGAATGGCCGCTGCCGACGCCGGCAAGGCGCAGCGCCAGGAAATAGCGTCGCTGGAGAAGCAGTGTTCCAGCGGCGACATCCGCTGCGACGTCGTCACCCTTTATTCCGGGGCGATGTACAACCTGTACAAGTACAAAAAGTACGATGACATCCGGCTGGTTTTCGCGCCGGAGTTCGATATCGCTTTTTTCGGCGGCGATCCCGACAACTTTGAATATCCTCGCTACGATCTCGACATCTCGTTCTTCCGCGCCTACGAAAGCGGCGCGCCGGCGAAGATCCAGAACTACCTGAAGTGGTCTCCCAATGGTGCGAGTGACGGCGAACTGGTTTTTGTCTCTGGACATCCTGGCCGCACGGGCCGCTTGCTCACCATGGACCAGCTAGCGTTCCTGCGCGACTACCAGTACCCGCTCCAACTCAAATCCCTCAGCAGCCGCGTTGATTTACTGCAGAAGTTCAGCGCGCAATCGGCGGAAAACGAGCGCGAAGCGCAGAGCGACGTATTCGGACTGCAGAATTCCTTCAAGGCCATCACCGGCTACGAAGATGGATTGAAGGACAAGGATGTGATGGCCACCAAGGCTGCCGACGAGAGGAGCCTGCAGGAGTTCGTCGAATCCAATCCGCAGCGCAAGCAGGAGTTCGGCGACCCCTGGGCGCAAATTGCCAAGGCAGTCGATGTCCAGAAGCAGATTTACAAGCAACTGTTGTATCTCGACAATATGGGCGGTTTCCGCGGCGATCTGGCGCGCTACGCTCGCTACATCGTGCGGGCTGCCTATGAAAAGCAGATGCCCAGCAATCAACGCATGCACGACTATCAGGATTCGCAACTGCCAACCCTGGAGCAGCAGCTCTTCTCCACCGCACCGGTCTACAAGTCCCTGGAGCAGGTCTTGCTGGGCGAGAGCCTGGCGGAAATGCGCGATGAACTCGGCGCCGACGATCCTGACGTCTGGAAAGCGATGGCCGGCAAGACTCCCGACGAGCGTGCCAAAGTATTGATCGACGGCACCAAGCTGCAGGATGTTGCCGTGCGCAAGCAGCTCTATGAAGGTGGCGTGGCAGCGGTGAATGCCAGCACCGATCCGCTGATCGTGATGATGCGGGAAGTTGAGCCGGACGCCTCCGCCATCCATAATCGCGGTGAGAACCAGGTACAGGCGGTACTACGGCAAAGTGGCGGGAACATCGGTAAGGCGCTGTTCGCGCAGAAAGGCCTAAGTGTGCCGCCGGACGCGACCTTCACCCTGAGACTGAGCTACGGCTCGGTAGAAGGCTACAAGCTCGACGGCAAGGATGTATCGTGGTTCACCACCATGGCCGGAGCCTACGAGCATGCCGCCGAGCACGGCAGCAAGCCGCCGTATCAGCTTCCGGATAGCTGGATCACGCACAAGTCAGCCATCAACCTACAAACGGTCTACGATACGGTTTCCACGCCCGACATTATCGGCGGCAACTCGGGAAGTCCCGTCATCAATAAGGCGGGCGAAGTTGTCGGCATTATCTTCGACGGCAACATTGAATCGCTGGTCTGGAACTTTGCGTACAGCGACAAGGTAGCGCGCGCGGTGGAAGTCGATACCCGCTCGATTACCGAAGCGCTGCGCAACATCTATCACGCCGATGGGCTGATCAATGAGCTCATGCCGGCGCAGACGGGTGCGCTGAAGCCGAACCCCACAACCAAGATGAGGAGACCGGTCGCCCGGCCGCAACAGCAATAGTTCCTCGCCTCAAGCGGCCAAAAGCAAACCGGCGCGACCTTGGTCGCGCCGGCGTTATTAGTATGCGACTGTGATTGCCTTACGCCGCCGTCGCTTTCTGCTCTTCGGGCTTTTGTTGCGCCGGCGATGGGACGGACACCAGCGGGCTCGCCTGATGCATTTCCCGATATCGTTTGGGGGTCGCGCCTACCAGACGGCGAAACACGCTGGTGAAGTGGCTTTGCGTTTCGAATCCGACCTGGGTGGCAATTTCGGCCAGTGCCATTCGGCTCTCGCGCAGGTGTTCCTGAGCACGCTCCACTCTTTGCCGCATTACATATTGATGGGGAGTTATACCGGTGCTCATCTTGAACAGCTTGGAGAAGTAATACTGACTCATGCCCACCACTTGCGCCAGGTCGTTCACCGACAAGCCGCGGGCTACGTTCTCCCGGATATGGGCAAATACACGCTGCAAGCGACGAGGAGGCAAACCACCAACCACCTCAATGGGGGCGAGTGTGGCATTCAGGTAGGCATCGACCACTTCCCGTGCGTGATCGTCCTGCAACGAATGCAGCGCCAGCACCAAGACGTTCATGCCCTCGATTTTGGCGCCCACGTGAGCGGAGTGGGCGTCGCCGCAAAGCGCAGCCCGGACTCCGGGCACGCGATTGGCGGCAACCGACGCGCCAACTGCCCGGCTGCTGATGATGATGCCGCGCTCGGTGTCGTGCCGCAGCACTGACAGCGCAACCTGCTCGGCGTAATCGGTGCGGCCCTGACCCTGCACTGGCGGCGCAGCATCCGTCACCTCGTGTCCCGCGGCAATCAGTTTCGCAGTGAGCCGCTGTTTAGCTTCATGCCCTGCTTCATCGGAAGCGATCGCGATCTGCACTTTGTTAGCCTCCATTTCCTTTCTAAACTGGTCCGCCGCAACAGCTCAAATGCCGTTGCGTCATATCGGCGCACTTCGTTCAGAGAACCTGAAGTATTGCGCCACTGGCGTCGTCGACCGCAGACCCGGGAATCAGCGCCGGGTGCTGGCAACCAGATGCATCGACTTCACTCGTCATGACGACTTGGCGCACAGAGAAAAAGGCCCCACGAGCCTATGGCGGTTCGCGGTGGGAGAGTATTACTCCTGGCCAATACCCACACGGGCAAGTTGGAAGCACTTTCTTGCCACATCCTGCTTATGTTTCATGATAGCAGAACCAAAAGTTCCAGATTTTTCCCGGCAGTCCAGCGTGACATCAGTTTTCCTGCATGCCAGCCAAATTTCACCTGCTCTTGACGCTCGCGGTACACTGCCAACGCCCCTGTATGGGCTGCCGATGCGGTCTGGGGAAGACATCTTTCCGGGTCCCTGGACTTGCCGATGGGTTGTGAAGTTTCCGTGACTCCGCTAGCCGGCTAATGCTGACGCGGGGTAAGAATAGAGAGTGCGCTTAACGCGGATCTCCTGCTTTGCCCTGACCAGGCTTTAGGCATCCGCAGCCTTGCGCGAGGGAACATTCATCTTGACTGGCAAGAATCCAGCCCCGGGTGGCCCCGGCATCGAACCCCGTTGGACAGCCGGCGCCAAGGACGCTGTGGGCACCGCATACGCTGTTTCCAGCCGCATCTGGTACACCTTGGCCAAGGGTGTCAACACGGAGATCTTCTACCCGACCATTGATTGCCCTCAGATCCGGGATTTGCAGTACATGGTTAGCGACGGGGAAACATTTTTCCACGACGAACGCCGCAACACCGTCAGCACCGTTGAGCTTCTCGATCCTGGCGCCCTGGGCTTCAAGATCACCAACACTGATCCTGATGGACGCTACTCCATTGAGAAGCAGATCATCTCTGACCCCCACCTCAACTGTCTCCTCATTCATACCAAGTTCAACCCTGCGCCGGAGTGGCAGGGACGCCTGCACCTCTATGTGCTTTGCGCCCCCCATTTGAACATTGGCGGATGGCATAACAACGGAGAAGTATTGGAAGCGAAGGGCCGGCATTTTCTGATTGCATATCGCGACAATGTGCACATGGCGATTGGAACGAAGGTAGGGTTCAGCAAACTTTCCTGCGGCTACGTTGGTATCAGTGATGGCTGGACCGACCTGGCGCACAACTTAAAGATGGATTGGGAATACGATTCCGCATTGGACGGAAACATCGCGCTGACGGGAGAGATCAACTTGGTGCACGGTAACGAGTTCACTCTCGGCCTGGCCTTCGGCCGCACTCCCCACGCAGCGGGCGCCACCCTCTTCCAATCCTTATGTGTTCCGTTCCAAGCCAACGTAAACAGCTTCATCGAGCAGTGGCACCGCACCCGCAAGCGGCTGGCTGTCATCGACATGAACCATGACAAGATCTCTGACGCAGCCTCCTGTTTATTCGCTCGCAGCATCAATCTGCTGCTGGCGCACGAGGACAAGCTTTATCCCGGAGCCATGATCGCCAGCCTGAGCATTCCCTGGGGCGAAGACAAAAGCGATGACGAACTGGGCGGCTATCACCTGGTCTGGACCCGTGATATGGTGCACTCCGCCGACGCCCTTTTAGCTGCGGGCGATGTCACCACTCCCTTGCGCGCCATGATCTATCTGGCAATAGCCCAGCGCGAAGACGGCGGTTTCTACCAGAACTTCTGGATCGATGGCAGTCCCTATTGGACGGGCGTGCAACTGGACGAGGTTTCGTTTCCCATCGTCCTGGCATGGCGCCTGTGGAAGGCCACCGCGCTCGCCGAGTTCGATCCTTACATTACGGTTTGCCGGGCCTGTGCCTATCTGATCCGCGAAGGTCCGGCCACGCCCGAAGACCGTTGGGAAGAAGCGGGAGGCTACTCGCCCTCCACGCTCGCCGTCAATATCGCCGCCCTGATCTGTGCCGCCGAGATGCTGGAGTCCCGTGGTGACAAGCATACCGCGGACTTCGTTCGTACCTACGCCGACTTCCTGGAATCGCACATCGAGAAGTGGACAGTCACGAACCAGGGCACGCTGCTGCCGGCAATCAAGCGGCATTACATCCGCATCAACCCCGCCGTCAGCCGCGACGGCGCGGTGGGCGACGAGGACCCAGACAAGGGCGAACTGATTCTGGCGAATCAGAAGCCTGGCGACCAGTATAAGTATCCCGCAAACCAGATCGTGGACCACGGCTTCCTGGAACTGGTCCGCTTTGGTATTCGCAAGCCGGGTGACCCGCTCATCGAGGACTCCTTGAAGGTGATCGACGCCGTCTTGAAGGTCAATACTCCCATGGGACCTTGTTGGAAACGGTACAACCATGACGGCTATGGTCAGCGCGACGACGGCACCTCCTTCAAGACGTGGGGAGTCGGCCACGCCTGGCCCCTGCTCATGCTGGAACGTGCAACCTACGAACTGGCCGCCGGTCGCAATATCGACATCTATATCCGTGCGGCCGAGGCGTTTGCAACCGGCGTGGGGTTGTTTCCTGAGCAGATCTGGGACCTGCCGGATATCTCGCACGAGCACATGTTTTTCGGCAAGGCGACGGGAGCGGCTATTCCTCTGTTGTGGGCGCACGCCGAGTATGTGACGCTGCTGCGCTCGATGCTGGACAAGAGGATCTTTGATCGAATCGATCCGGTTGCGGCGCGTTATTGCAACGATAATCCGCGCCCGGTAATCGAAGTATGGAAGATGAATCGCCAGGTTCAGAAAGTGCCGGCGGGAGCTTTACTCCGGGTCCAGGCATCGTCGCCCTTTGTGCTGCACTGGAGCGACGATGAGTGGAAAACGCCACGCGATACCCAGTCCACTCCCACTGCTTTAGGTGTCGAGTATGCCGACATCCACGTCGATCCCGGGCAGAAATCGCCGCTGCGATTCACTTTCAACTGGCCCATGGACCACCAGTGGCAAGGCACTGACTACGCGGTCGAGGTCGAACAACCGACGCAACCTGAGACGGAAAAGTCTCTTGCGAAATCAAGCTCAGGATAGCTCTGGACCTTGGAATCTGGGTTGCGTGAAACTAAGATTGGGAATTTCGATCCACGAGTTGTGGCGAGAAGATATTCAGAGTTGCGGTGAGACGATACTTAAGACTCGCCGCAAGTACAGCCCGAAGGGCGGAACATTGTTAGCCCAGCGCGGAAGCGCTGAGTGTAAGCACGATATAAAATCTTGAGTCTCGTAGGAACGGCACACATCGGTTTTCCTTATTCACGACATTGGAGAAAGGCGGCAACGGGTGAGTAGTCCAGCAGACATTTCTGTTCAAGGTAAGGAGCAGGTTACAGCTCAGAAGCATCTCGAATCCCTCTGCATTAACACGATTCGTACGCTGGCGATGGACGCAGTGCAGAAAGCCAATAGCGGTCATCCCGGCACTCCCATGGCGCTGGCACCGCTGGCCTTCGTGTTATGGGACCGTTTCCTCCGACACAATCCGCACGATCCGCACTGGCCGGGCCGCGATCGCTTCATCCTTTCCAACGGGCATGCCTGCATGCTGCCGTACGCCATGCTGCACCTCACCGGCTATGACCTCTCGCTTGATGACATCAAGCAATTCCGGCAGTGGGGATCGAAGACGCCGGGGCATCCCGAATACCATCACGTGCCCGGGTTGGAAGTTACAACCGGCCCGCTCGGACAGGGCGTCGCCAACTCGGTGGGAATGGCGATGGCCCAGCGCTGGCTGGCCTCGAAATTCCACAAGGACGACTACACGCCCTTCGACTACCGCATTTATGCGTTCTGCGGCGATGGCGACCTGATGGAAGGCGTCAGCAACGAGGCAGCTTCGGTCGCCGGACATCTCGGGCTGTCGAACCTGATCTGGTTCTACGACAACAACCACATCACCATCGAAGGCCACACCTCGTTGGCATTCACCGACGATGTCGCTACCCGCTTCCTCGGCTGGCACTGGAATATCCTGCACGTCAGCGATGTCAACGATCTCGGCCTGCTCGACGTCGCCATCAAGGCCGCACAGAGAGAGCCGGATCGGCCATCGCTCATCATCTGCGATACGCATATTGGGTGGGGCTCTCCCGACCGTCAAGACACCAAGGAAGCGCACGGCGAGGCGCTGGGAGTCGAAGAAGTTCGTCTGACGAAGATCGTCTACGGCTGGCCGCCCGATGCGCAGTTCCTCGTTCCCGACGAAGTGCGGAACTACATGGGCAAGGCGGTGGAGCGTGGCGCGAAGTGGGAGCGGGAGTGGGACGGCAAATATCAAGCATGGGCGTCCCAGAATCCTGATCAGGCCAAGATGTGGCAGCAGATGTCGAACCAGGAGCTACCCGCTGGTTGGGACAAAGATATTCCGACGTTCCCCGCCGACGCCAAGGGTATAGCCTCGCGCGATTCCAGTGCCAAAGTAGAGAACGCCGTCGCCGCAAGAGTCCCCTGGCTTATCGGTGGCGCTGCCGATCTCTATCCCTCAACTAAAACGCTCATCAAGGATGGCGGCGACTTCGAGAAGGACGACCACTCAGGCCGCAACTTCCACTTCGGCATCCGCGAGCATGCCATGGGCTCAATCCTGAGCGGCATGGCGCTCTCCTGCGTGCGGCCCTTCGGAGCGACGTTCTTCATCTTCTCCGACTACATGCGGCCAGCGATTCGACTTGCCGCGATGATGGAACTGCCGGTCATCTACATCTACACTCACGACTCCATCGGTCTCGGTGAGGACGGCCCAACCCACCAGTCGATTGAGCAGCTCATGTCGTTGCGGGCCATGCCCCGAATGATGACCATCCGCCCCGCCGACGCAAACGAAGTTGCCGAGGCCTGGCGCGTTATCATGCCAATGAAGAATCAGCCGGTGGCGCTGGTGCTCACTCGCCAGGGAGTGCCAACCTTCGATCGGACCAAGTACGCGTCGGCCGCAGGCGTGGCCAAGGGTGCTTACGTTCTGGCCGACTCTGGTGGCACACCGGACATCATCCTGATGGGCACTGGCTCCGAGGTGCAGCTTTGTGTTGGGGCATACGAGCAGCTCACAGCCGGACGAGTGAAGGCGCGCGTCGTCTCCATGCCGTGTTGGGAGATCTTCGAAAAGCAGCCCGCCGAATACAAGGCACAAGTATTTCCTGCTGCGGTAAAGGCGCGGGTGTCAGTGGAAGCCGGCGCCAGTCTTGGCTGGAGCAAGTATGTTGGTGACAACGGGTATAGTGTCGCCCATGACGACTTCGGAGCGTCGGCCCCATACAAGATCATCATGGAGCACTTTGGCTTCACCGTTGACAACGTTGTTGCCAAGGCGCGCGAAGTGATAAAGAAAACGAAACAGTAACAATTCAGGCTTACAATTGAAGGGTTCCTTGGCGCCGGCACCGTGTGTCGGCGCTGTGTTATCTGTCGTGAAAAGCACGCGCTGGCGCAGAAGCGCGAGGAGGCAGTCATGGGCAGCATTCCTTTGTCAGAGACCCAGCCGAACGATGTCACGAACAACATTCTTGCGCGACATACAGCGTCGCTCGGCGACTACGAGGCTGTCTTTCGCAGCGCACTGGAGCGTCTTGAGCGGGACCAATCCGCGTCGCGCTTGTGGAAGAAAGATTTCACACTCTGGAAGAGCGAGCCTGAGCGCGAGGCAAGTATCGCCAATTCCCTTGGCTGGCTCTCTGTTGCCGAAGCCATGCAGCCCCAACTCGCGGAACTTGATGCCTTCACCCAAGAAGTCAAGAATGCCGGATTCGAGTTCGCCGTGGTCCTGGGTATGGGTGGCCCCAGTTTGTGTCCGGAGGTGCTGGCCCGCACCTTCGACAAGCAGGAGGGTTATCCGCAGCTCTACGTACTCGACTCAACCGTGCCGACAGCGATTCGCCACCTTGAGCAGAAGATCAACATCGGCAACACGCTCTTTATCGTTTCATCGAAATCGAGCACGACCACCGAGCCGCAAATGTTTCACCGCTATTTCCGCGATCGCGTGAAGCGCGTCAAGGGTGATGCTGCGGGAGAAAACTTCATCGCCATCACGGATCCGGGAAGCCAGCTTGCCAAGGATGCTCTGCATGGCCACTTTCGCCGCATCTTTCTCGACATGCCGAACATTGGCGGCCGCTATTCGGCGCTTTCGTACTTCGGCATGGTGCCTTTTGCCCTGATGGGCGGTGACGTGAGCGCGTTGCTTGATACCGCCAGGCAAGCGGCCCATGCCTGCGCCGATTCCGTGCCGTTAAACGAGAATCCCGGCGCGCGGCTGGGAGCATTTCTGGGCGCGCTCGCCGGCGCCGGACGCAACAAGCTGACACTCATCACGCCTCCGCCACTGGCCGCGCTCGGCCTCTGGATAGAGCACCTCATCGCCGAGAGCACCGGCAAGGAAGGCAAGGACATCGTCCCAGTCGTTGGCGAGCCGCTGGGTGCGCCCGAGGTTTACGGCGAGGATCGCATTTTTGTCTACATCCATACACCGTCGTCAGACAACGCAGACATGGAGTCGAAGCTCGCCGCTCTCGAAGCTGCCGGGCATCCCGTACTGCGCCACACACTTCGTAACCCACTCGATCTTGGCGAGGAGTTTTTCCTGTGGCAGTTCGCTGCCGCGATGGCCGGCTCACTGCTCGGCGTCGATCCCTTCGATCAGCCCGACGTTCAGGAGTCCAAAGACTACATCGTGCGGGTCCTGGCGGAGTATGCGCAGAATGGCGTTCTGCCCCAGCAAAAGCTTATCGTGGCGGAAACCTCGCTGCGTGTTTTTGGCGATGCGGAAAACTGCGAGGTCTTGCGCCGCGGCGGCTCATCCCTGCAGGCGATGCTGATGACCCATCTCGCTCGGCTGAACCCCGGCGACTATCTCGCCATCACGCAGTTCGTCGAGGAACTTAAAAACTACGAATCTCTTTTGCAGGAAATTCGCCTTGCCGTCCGCGATCAGAAAAAGGTCGCTACCACCATGGGCTACGGCCCGCGATTTTCGCATTCAACCGGACAACTGCACAAAGGCGGCCCAGATAGCTGCGTCTTCCTGCAATTGACGTCGGAGGATATCAACGACATCGAGGTGCCCGGCGAAAAGTTCAGCTTTAGTGTCTTGAAGCAGGCACAGGCGATTGGCGATTTCGAGTCCCTGACGAAACATCATCGCCGCGCCATTCGCGTTGACCTGGGACGTGACATCGAGAAGGGGTTGCGACGCCTTCTCGTCGTGGTGAAGGAAGCCGTCGCCCAGCCTGCGGACGCCGCAGCCGCGGTTAACAAGTGATTCGGCATCTTGCACCGCCGGCGAATCCTTTCACCGCGAGATGGCATCTGCAAATGAGCGCACTCGCGTTGGAGCCAATCGCATGACCACTCTCGTACAGCCCACGCCCCACAAAATCGAAACTCCTCATTTGCCGCAAGGCGATTCCTGTCTGGTCGTAATCTTCGGAGGCTCGGGCGATCTTACCCGGCGCAAACTGATTCCTGCTCTGTATGATCTGGCGTGCGTAGGCTGCACCAGCCGCAATTTCGAAGTTCTCGGCATCGGTCGCTCCAAGTTTGACGACGAGGAGTATCGCTCGCGCTTGCGCGAAAGCGCCGCCGATTCCAAAGACGCTCGCAACTTCACCGACCAGGGTTGGGAGGATTTTGCTCAGCGGCTGCATTACCTCGTCGGAGACGCCAACCGGCGCGACTTCTATCCTCTCTTGAAGGCGCAGATCGAGGAGATGCAGAAAAACGGCGCCAGCAAGAACGTGATGTTCTATGTTTCGACGCCAGCCTCGCTCGCCCCGCCGATTGTCGACGGCCTGGGCGAGGCCGGACTGACCCAGAACAGCGAAGGCTGGACGCGCATCATCCTGGAGAAGCCCTTCGGCCGCGACCTCAAGAGCGCTCAGGAGCTGAACGAAATCGTCTCGCACGTCTTCGACGAGCGCTCGGTCTACCGCATCGACCACTATCTCGGCAAAGAGACGGTGCAGAACATCATGATGTTCCGCTTCGGCAACTCCATGTTTGAGCCGGTATGGAACCGCAATTACATTGAGTACATCGAGATCACCGCCGCGGAGACGCTCGGCGTGGAAGGCCGCGGCGCTTTCTACGAAGAGACCGGAGCGCTGCGCGACATGGTTGCCAACCACATGCTCCAGTTGCTGATGCTGACCGCGATGGAGCCGCCGGTCAGCTTCGATGCCGACGCGGTGCGGGGCCACAAGGTGGAAGTGTTAAGCGCTATCGCTCCCATGTCCAGGGAAGAGGTCGCGAAACGCACGGCTCGCGGGCAGTACGGCCCGGGCCAGATCGATGGTAAACCAGTTCCGGGATATCGCCAGGAACCGGGTGTCAATCCCAACTCGCTGACCGAGACCTACGCCGCGGTCGAATTGCACATCGATAATTGGCGCTGGGCAGGAGTTCCCTTCTACATTCGCGCCGGCAAGCGGCTGGCGAAGCCGTTGACAGAGATCGCGGTGCATTTCAAGCGCACCCCGCAGGCATTGTTTTCGCGCAATCCTGAAGATGTACACCACAACGTCATCACCCTGCGCATTCAGCCGAATGAGGGCATCGCGCTCAGCTTCGGCGCTAAACAGCCGGGCCAGGAGATGCGCGCCACTCGCGTCGACATGGACTTCTCCTATCGCGAGGCCTTTGGGACGGAAACGCCGGCCGCCTACGAGACACTGCTGCTGGACGCCATGCGCGGCGACCCAACGCTGTTCACTCGCCGCGACGAAGTGGAAGCGGAGTGGCGCATCATCACCCCTATCGAAGATGCCTGGGCCGAGCTTCCGCCGCCGCAGTTTCCCAACTACCCTGCTGGCAGCGAAGGACCGGAGGTCGCCAACAGCCTCATCAAGTACGATCATCTGCGCTGGCGCTCTTTGCAGAGTTCTGAGGACATCGTTCGTAGCTGTCGTTTGAGGTATTGACCCTTTGCGGGAAACTGCACAGTGCGCATAATCATTTACGGGCTGATCGTCGGACGCCCTCTAAGAACAATGCGCATTCCAATTTTCTTTCTACTGGTCGTCGCGCTTTGTGTGCTTCCTCTGCTGGGGCAGTCCTCCATGGAGACTATTGCCATCGATGCCTCTGCGCCGTCTCACCCCTTTCCGCACTTCTGGGAGCAGTTGTTCGGCTCGGGGCGTGCCATCCTGAGCTTGCGCGACTCCTATCGTCGTGACTTGCGGGCCGTGCATCAGATCACCGGATTCAAGTACGTCCGCTTTCACGGCATCCTCAATGACGATGTCGGCGTATACGACGAGGACAAACAGGGCCGCCCGATCTACAACTTCTCCTACGTCGACCAGATCTACGACGGCTTGCTGGCCGCTGACGCCAAGCCTTTCGTCGAACTGAGCTTCATGCCGAACCAGCTAGCGGCGCGACAGGACCTGCAGGCCTTCTGGTATCACCCTAATGTCTCGCCGCCCAAGGACTACGCCAAGTGGGACGACATGATTACCCAACTCGCCAGGCACCTAGTCGAGCGCAATGGGATCGAGGAAGTCTCAAGCTGGTACTTCGAGGTGTGGAACGAGCCGAACCTCGATTTCTGGACAGGCACGCCGCGGCAGGAATCCTATTTTGAGTTGTACGACCGCACCGCGCGCGACATCAAAGCGGCAAATCCCAGGTTGCGGGTTGGCGGCCCTGCTACTGCGCAGGCAGCGTGGGTTGGCGACACGATCAAACATGCCGACCAGTCCAATGTCCCGCTCGACTTTGTCTCCACCCATGTCTACGGCGACGACAAGGCCAGCGACGTCTTTCATACCAACGAAAGCATTCCCCGCGATCAGATGGTTGGCCGCGCAGTTAAGAAAGTCCACGACCAGATCAAGGCGTCAGCACGGCCGGACCTGCCGCTGATCTGGAGCGAGTACAACGCGGCTTACGACAACGAAGTCGGCGTCACTGATTCCATTTACATGGGGCCTTGGCTGGCCACCACCATCTCGCAGTGCGATGGGCTTACGGAGATGATGTCACTCTGGACTTTCTCCGATGTTTTCGAGGAGCAGGGCGTGGTGAAGATGCCCTTCTACGGCGGCTTCGGACTGATCGCTGCCGGTAACCTTCCCAAACCTTCTTTTTATGCCATGCAGTTGCTGCATCGACTGGGCGAGGAGCGTATTGAGAACAGCGATCCCAACGTGCTGGTGACGAAGGCAAGCGATGGATCGCTGGCGATCGCCGTTTGGAATCTCGTGAATCCCGGCTCCGCCGGCGCGCCGAAGTCCGTGAAGCTGCAATTCAGGAGTGAAACCCGATGCCCGCGTTGCTATTCGCCGGGTAGATGAGGACCACGGAAACACCCTTGGCTTGTGGGAAAAGATGGGCAGCCCGCGATATCCGACCTTAGGCCAGCTTGAGGATCTGCGACAGGAATCGCGCCCAGATCGGCCGGACAATGAAAGCCTGACCGATGGCAGCCTGACACTGGAACTGCCAGTGAACGGATTGGCGCTGCTGCAGGTTAGGTGAGCTGACATGGCACCCTCATGATCTGGCGGAATCATCGTGCGCGGCGTTCACGCGTCCAAGCTGTCTCAAGAACTACCTAGCACCTTCGACAAACTCCTGCGGTTCTTCACCGGCAGTAATTGCAAGGCTGCGCCGGCCAGCGCGACGTACACGGCCTTCGCCTCCGGCAACTTCTTGAGTTCGGCTAGATGCTTGCGTACGGTCGCCACGTCTCCGCGGACGAGCGGCCCACTGAAAGCGGAGGCTGCATCGTGCTTCAAGTAGTTGCGCAGCGTCTGCCACAGCAGCGGCGCCATCAACCGCTTGATGTCCTTTTTGCGGATACCTGCCTCCAGCGCCACCTGCTCCAACGAGGTCATCAACGCAATCGCCAGCGGCGAAGCGAAACTTCCGAAGACGTGGTACAACACCTTGTTCTGTTTCTTGATGACGAAGGCGTCTCCGCCCAGGTCTTCGACGATGGATCTGGCAGCCCGTACCGCCGCGGCATCTCCCTCAACCGCGAAGGCCACGCCTGCCATCTCCGGCACGGCGCCGCGAACGAAGGTCATCATGGGATGCACGGACGCAACGCGCGCGCCTTTGTCTCGCAGGGAAACAAGTTCGTCGCTGGTGAGAGCTCCGCTGGAGTGAAATACAATCTTGCCTTTCCAATCCTGAGACTGCGCGAGTAAGCGGGCCACGCCTGCAATTGCATCGTCGGGGACTGTGATCCAAACGATCTCGGTATCGAGCGGTCGCTTCCCTATCTCGACCACGCGCGCCTTAATTCGGCGTGCCAGCGCTATCGTTTGAGGCTCGCCACTTCTCTTTCCACGTACCGCAAGGAATCGCACGTCGTAGCCTGCTGGAGGCAGAGTCAGGGCCAGTGCGCTGCCCAGATTTCCCAGGCCGACAATGCTGATCGCGGGACGGCGATTCGAAGACAGTGGTTTGGACACGGCGGGCAGAATACCAGATTTTCGACGCTTCGGCGGACGGTGCTCCAGTTCGGCTGCGGCGACTGCCGATGACCTCGCACGCAATTTACAATGTTATCTAAGATGAAGTTGAGGCTCCGCCTATCCTCTGCCCCGATTTTCGTACTGCTTCTCATCACTTTCAGTGCTGGTTGCAGTCAACAGCAGCAAAAGCCCTCCGAAGCCATGGCTACGGTCAAGCCATCAGCCGCGTCCAGCGTCCCGGCGGCTACTCAGCCCGTCGGCACGCCGGCAAGCCCCGCGAGCATGGGCCCCCAGCCGAGCGTTAACGGCAATCAGGTCATGCAGTATGTGAAGGAAGTGGTTGCGTTCGGCTCGCGTCCGCCGGGAAGTTCGGGTCACGCCAAACTGGAGCAGTACATCCTCTCCAAGCTGAAGGGAGTGGATGTGGAGCAGGACAAGTTCACGGCACAGACGCCCGCGGGCCAGTTTCCCATCAACAACATCACCGCGAAATTTTCCGGCAAGAAGGACGGCATCATTGTCGTCGCGGGACATTACGACACGAACTATCCATTGCCGAAGTCCTACGTCGGCGCGAACGACGGCGGCTCTACGACCGCGCTGCTGCTCGCTTTGGCTGACCACTTTCGCGGCAAACAGCTTGATGGCTACAGCGTTTGGCTGGTGTGGACCGACGGTGAAGAAGCATTCGTGAAGTGGACTGACACGGACAGCCTCTACGGCACGCGGCAGCTCGCGCACAAGTGGCAGCAGGATGGCACGGCGAAGAAGGTGAAAGCCTTCATACTGGTTGACATGATTGGCGACGCCGATCTCGATATCCAGCGCGATACGAACTCTACGCCCTGGCTCACCGACGTGGTATCTCAGGCGGCCACCGATCTTGGCTACCAGTCACACTTTTTCCAGCAGACCATTGCCATCGAGGACGACCACATTCCGTTTGCCAAGATCGGCGTGCCCGTGGTGGACCTGATCGACTTTGACTACGGCTACAACAATGTCTTCCATCACACGCCCGAAGACACCATCGATAAGCTCAGCCCGCAATCGCTGGCAATCACAGGCAACGTTGTGCTGCAGACGATACAGCGGCTGAATGCAAGGTAGATTCCCACGAAGGATGTGCCACCGTTGCAGCCTCCTCCAGCCTGCTCGCAATTTGGTTTGGGTGGAGCATCGCTTCAGCGGTGCATTTAGAGTCTTACAATCAATCGGCTTTAGCCGCTGAGGTAACAAACATTCCCTCAGGCGCTAAAGCGCCCCTGATCATCTCACTCGTCGATGCCCGCCTGAAAGAGGCTGCGGAAAAAGTCGAAGCAGGGCCCGGTGCCGCCGGCTAAAGCCAGCTCGGGAAGAAAAATAAACAGCTTATCGGCACGACTGGAGTCAAGATTATACCCTTGACTCAAACCGTGTCAAGGGTCACACTTCCCTTATCGGGTGGTGCCCGACGACGCGGGGGTGTGTGCAGTGGAGGAACAAGGAAGGCCAAACAGGCGACAGCGTAGAGCAGCGGCTAGGGAGGCGGAAAAGCAGATCATGGTCGGCAAGAAGAATATCCCAGAGCAAGAGACGCATTGGGGCACCATCCTCACATACTGGGGGACGTTGCTTGGATGGGTCGGGGTGGGATGCTCTGTGCTGAACCACGAATACATTGCATCAATATTTTTTGTCTGCGCCATTGTGCAGATCATCCTTGGCATGTGGCTGTGGTGGGGGAGGCGATGGCCTGTTGCGGGTAGAATTTTTCTATCCGTTGTTCTTGTCGGACTATTCGCTTGGAGGGATTGGGATTGGCTAGCACACATGGTTTCTATATCCCCATCAAAGATTACGTTCAATGCTCCACTGGCTAACGACAGACACATCTTCACGATAACCAACGAAAAAGATGCAGACGTTTATGCCGTTACGTTTGCTCTCAGAGTAGAGTCTGCCGATATTCCAGGGAAGGACTTTTCTATTGGAGTCCCCAAGTCTAGCGACTCGACGAGGTCTGAAATAGGGGGAATGCGCTGTCGGGATACGCAAGGCAGGGCCGTATTCTATGTAGAGATATATCGCTTATCGCCGCATGAACGAAGAGATGTGACACTGACCCGCACCACATCAAAGCCAGCGACGGTAAGCGCTAAGGTCACCAATTATGTTGACGATGCTCCACAGATTGTTAACCCGAACATGACCATGACGCCATTTTATCTCGATAGAACTTTAACGTGCGAGCATGGGAACGAGGATATGTTATTCAAGAGCGATTGATTCTAGGCGGCTCTTGTTAATCTCTTGTATTCGAGATGCTCCGCTTCCAACATCTTCAGAAGTGTGTCACGGAAGAGAAAGCGGTTTTTGCGGTTATCGAACCGGAAGCACATTTCGTCACAGTAGGCCTGTAGATGTTTGGCGCTGATCTGATGCCACGTACCTATAATCCCGCGCTTGAGCAGAGAGAACGCCGATTCAACGGTGTTCGTGTACACGTCACCAATGGCGTAGACACCATCCTTGTGCTTAATGGTCTTGTGCTCACACAGGACGCCAGCGTCATGCAAAGCCTTCGGGTATCCGGCAAATTCATCTGTCATTATCACATCCACCTTCTCGCTCACGTTCTCACGGATGTATTTCGCCAAGGTGCCGGACTTAACGTCGGAAGCATGAAAGAACCGCAGTTCTCCGCCACGCTGCCGGATGCCGATGACGACCTGCTTCTCGCAAGCGGGATTGCCCGGCTTAAACTGGTGGCCTCGATTGCGACCGCCTACAAAAGTCTCATCAACTTCTATCGTGCCACCCAGCTTGGGGCGATCTGCGGCAGCAGCCATTGCAGCGCGAATGCGATGACAGAGATACCATGCGGTCTTGTAACTCTTCTTGCCAAGCATCCGGTAAATCTGGCTAGCCGAAATGCCCTTCTTGGATTCGGTCATCAGGTAGGTAACGAAGAACCACTTAGTCAGCGGCAAGTGGGAGTCATGGAACATCGTTCCCACAGTCACAGAGAATTGGTAATGGCATGAATTGCAGTCGAACACCTTGCGTTCGTTTACTGGCGTCACCTTATCGTGACCGCAGCGAAGGCACTTTACGCCCTTCGGCCAGCGTAGATGAGTCAAGGCTTCGCGGCACTTGTCATCAGTTCCGAACTGCTCAACCAGCGTCATCAGATCAACGGGAGTGGAGGTCATAGCGTCACCATGCCAAGAAGTAAGAAGCACCCAATCGAGATGACTAGTGACGAACTGGCGGCGCATGTTTTCCACCCCAAAGTCTTGAGGGCCGCAAAGAAGCATATTGAGCGGTTGAACGCACCGAAATCGCCAGTAAAATCAACCCGAAAGCGTGCCAAATGATTCATCTAGCACAATGTAGCACGGAGGGGAATTTGAGTCAAGTAGATAATCCTGACTGGAGTCGTGCCCTGTTACAAAGCGTTCAAAGCGGACTTTTTCCGCAGCCTGTGAAAGGCGTGCTCCGCCCTGAGAGCCATTATTAATCCAAGATCTCCGCCCGTCGGCCAGTGTTATGCTGGTAACAACTGGCTTGCAACAGCGAACGAGAGGCTCCATCGGAGCACTTGCCTATGCTCCAGAAACGAATCGACGATCAGCCGACAATCTCGCGCCAGATGGTGCGCGAGGCTGAAGCCGTGTTTCACGATCATCTAAAAAAAGTGGGTTTGAAGCGCACCGGGCAGCGGGATGCCATCCTGCGGGCGTTTCTCGAGACTCGCGACCATCTTTCCACCGACGAACTGTACCGGTTGGTCAAGAAAAAGGACGAGGGCATCGGGTTCACGACGGTCTACCGCACGCTGAAGCTGCTGGCGGAGTGCGGTCTGGCGAGCGAGGTAGCTTTCAACGACGGTGTCGCGCGTTACGAGCACCAGTATCAGCGGCGCAATCACCATCACATGGTGTGCACCGAGTGCGGCAGTTCGGTGGAGTTCTTCTCTGCCGACATCGAACGCATTGAACAGGCCGTGGGCCGCAAGAACAAGTATCTCCCTACGCGCCACACTTTCCAGATTTATGGCATCTGCGAGAAGTGCCAGAAGAAGCAGAAGAGAGCGTAAGTGGTAAGATGCTTCTCCGTGCTGACTCTCACCGAAGCAGCCGAACAACTTCGTTCCCGCCGATTGTCGCCCGTTGAACTCACGCGCGAGTGCCTGGCACGCATCGAGCGACTCAACCCCGGCTTAAATGCTTTCATCACCGTCACGGCCGATCTCGCGCTGAAGCAGGCTCGCAACGCTGAGTCTGAAATAAGCGCGGGAAAGTATCGCGGACCGCTCCACGGTATTCCCGTTGGACTGAAGGACCTATTCGACACTGCGGGCGTGCTGACCACGGCGGCCAGTAACCAATACCGCGACCGAGTATCGACAGAAGACGCCGAGGTCGTTCGGCGACTGAAGCAAGCCGGCGCCGTCATCGTCGGCAAGCTTAATCTGCATGAGTTCGCCTTCGGCGTCAGCGGAGTGATAAGCGCCTTTGGACCGACAAGAAATCCCTGGAATCTGGAGCGGATCTCGGGCGGGTCTTCTTCGGGCTCGGCTGCAGCCGTGGCTGCGGGACTGTGTGTCGCCGCTTTGGGTACGGACACCGCGGGCTCGTTCCGCTGTCCCAGCGCTCTGTGCGGCATTGTGGGACATCGCCCCAGCGCCGGTTTGATCAGCCTCAAGGGAGTGGTACCGCTGTCAACCTCGTTCGATACCGCCGGGCCGTTGGCAGCCACGGTGCGCGACGCAGCTACGTTAATCGATGCTCTCGTTCAGAAGTCCGGCTTAGCAGCATTGCTGGACGAAAACGTTGCCAGGTTGAAGGTCGGGATCCCCCGCAAGGCATTTTTCGAAAATCTCGATCCGGAGGTAACATCGTGCCTTGCAACCGCAATGCAAGTCGTCGGGAAGCTGACCTCGCAGGTTCGTGCGGTGGAGATTGCGGTCGATGGCTTTCGGACCATCTTTGACGCGGAGATCTACGAGTATCACGAAGCGATGGTGGCCAACAGTCCGCAGCTCTACGACCCGCGGACTTTGTACCGTATCCAGAGATGCGTCGGAATCACAGCCAGCCAATACATTCGCGAGCGGCGGCGACTGGCGGAGTTTCGCCGGGCCGCTGAGCAAATCTTCGAGCAGGTGGACGTGGTCATCTCGCCGACGGTCCCGGTCCCGGCGCCGAGGATCGCCGAGGTGGAGGCGCTGGCGATGGCAGATGTGCGACCCTTCGAGGTGAAGAATCTTCTGCGTAATACGTCGCCGTTTAGCGTAATGTTCTGGCCGACCACGTCGGTTCCCTGCGGCTTCACACGCGATGGGCTGCCGGTCGGTATGCAGATTTCCGGCCGCCCGGGCGCGGATTCGACGACACTGCGCCTGGCCCACGCCTACGAACAGGCGACGGAATCGCATAAGCGAAGGCCGCTGCAGAAGTGAGGCGCGAAACCGTACAGCGCTGGGTGGTCCGCATCATGAGAATTGAGCCCCTTCGGTGGCGGCAGCGCTGCCTTCAAAAGCCCACAAACACCGGCTCGGGATAGAGCTTAATGCCGAAGCTGTCCATTACGCGCGCTTGAATCTCGTCTTTCAATGCGATGATCTCAGCCGCACTTGCCCCGCCGCGGTTGATGATTGCCAACGCGTGCCATTGTGAGATGCCTACCCTGCCCTTGCGATAGCCCTTGGCGAAGCCCGCGTGTTCGACCAGCCACGCTGCCGGTAATTTGCGACCGTCTGCGGAGGGATAACTCGGCAGTTGCAGACCACGAGATGCGAGCCTCGCCGACAGCTCCTTGAAGATTGCCTGCGGTACAATCGGGTTCTTGAAGAATGATCCCACACTGTGGGAGTCCTTATCGCCGGGAACAATCAGCATTGCCTTGCGCTGACGGATTTCGCGAACTGCTTCACGCACTTCGCTCAGCGTCGGCTCCTTCGATCGCCCCGCGAAGAACTGCTCGAGGTCGGCATAACGAATATTTGGCCCGCCACCCTGCTGCAGAGCAAAGGAGACGCGCAGGATCACATAGCGCCCGCGCTCGGTTGTATTGAAGATGCTGCTGCGATAGGCGAAGCCGCACTGCGCATTCGAGAGCGTGATGATCTCCAGCGATTGGAGGTCAAGAGCACGCACTTCCTGGATCGTCTGAGAAACTTCCTGGGCATAGGCGCCGACATTCTGTACCGGCGTGCCTCCAACAGTGCCGGGTATGCCGCTGAGGCACTCCAGTCCGGCGCAATTGGCCTGCACAGACTCCTTCACCAGGGTGTCCCAGTCGTACCCCGCGCCGGCGATAAACATCACGTGACCATGTGACAAGGTGGAGTGCGAGACGTCGTTGATGCCGATCTTGAGCACCAGGCCGGCGAATCCCGCGTCCGAGATCACGAGATTGCTTCCACCTCCGAGCACGAACAACGGAAGCCCACGCGAGCGGGCAAGCTCGACCGCTTCCACCACCTCGGCTTCTGTCCGGGCTTCCCCGAAGTAACGCGCCGGTCCGCCCACACCGAGGGTCGTCAAGGGAGCAAGCGGAACATTCTCGCGGATCAGCATGGGGATGAAGACACTATAAATGTTGTGAAAAAGGTGCGCGTTTCTGACGGATCAGCTCCTTACGCGGGCCCCGTCTTAACAGGCCGCTGAAAAACTCAAAAGCAGATCCCTCGTCGGCCTAAGGGCCTCCTCGTGATGACAAATTTAAAGGACCTGTGACGGCGCACCGTTCGGCAAGCTCAGGGCGGGCTCTAAAGGTGCGCCCCTTCAAAACTCGCCACAAACGACTTTTTCAGCAGCCTGTTAAATCATGCGACGCTGTGACGCACGTCACAGGCTGTTGGCCCGTCCAAAAGCTATTCTGATTCTCGCTTATCCGCCGGAGTCAGCCCACCTCAGGCGGTTCGTCAAGCGCGAGTTGAACAACGGCAGCTTTCTTGACTTGCGCTCTTGGCGAACTCGATAATAAAGAGTTTGCTCATACGCTCCGCGTTCATAAGGAGTTCGCTTCGTGGCTTCCTCGGCCAGTTCTGTTGAAACCAGTGTCGCACGGATTGGAAAGGGAGTAGCTCCGCTGCGTGCAGGTCAGGGCTATTCTTTCGTATTGCGCCGGCTGCACTCGCTGTCCGGCATCGTGCCCATCGGCGCGTTTCTGATCGAACATTTCATCTCCAATTCCGAATCGGCCAACGGCGTTCAGGCCTATAACGACCAGGTAAAGTTCCTCACCAGCCTGCCTTTCGTGCACGTGCTGGAGTGGGTCTTCATCTTTATTCCGCTGCTGTATCACGCGCTCTACGGAATTTGGATCTGGTATCGCGGCGACTCGAACGTCAGCGAATATCCGTGGAGCGGCAACTGGCTCTATACTTCGCAGCGCTGGACCGGAATCATCGCGTTCGCCTACATCCTGTATCACGTCATCGACATGCGCTTTATGGGCGTGCATCTGATGGGCGGCGGCTATAACAATTCGTTTTCGAAGGTGTGGTTCGACTTTCAGAACCCGTGGGTTGTGGCCATTTACGTAATCGGAATCGTAGCCGCCTCGTGGCACTTCTCCTACGGTGTTTGGCTGTTCGCCGCCAAGTGGGGGCTGACGGTCGGCGACAAGGCGCGCCGCAAGTTCGGCTTTGTGTGCCTGGGCCTGGCGATTGCTCTAGTCGGCGTCGGCCTGTGGAGCGTAACTGGTTTTGTGCGGACGCCGGCTGACCAGGTTCCCTGGGTGGAGCACGATTAGTATCTGCGGGAACGCAGTCCTTCGGCGGCTGAAGCCGCCTAGGGATGACAATAGAATATGAGGCTTGGACGTGGGCCTGAAGGCCTGCTCTACCCTAGAACTTCTTATGGCACATCCTAATATTATCGTTGTTGGTGGCGGACTGGCAGGACTTGCCGCGACCATCAAGATTGCCGAGATGGGAGGTCACGTCGACCTCTTCTCCATCGTTCCGGTCAAGCGGTCTCACTCGGTGTGCGCCCAGGGCGGCATTAACGCGGCGAAAAACCTGAAGGGTGAGGGCGACTCCACCTGGATCCACTTCGACGACACCGTCTATGGCGGTGATTTCTTGGCGAACCAGCCGCCGGTGAAGGCAATGTGCGATTCGGCGCCGGGCGTCATCGACCTTCTCGATCGCATGGGCGTCCCTTTCAATCGCACGCCGGAAGGGCTGCTGGATTTCCGCCGTTTCGGCGGCACGCTCTACAACCGCACCGCCTTCGCCGGCGCGACCACAGGTCAGCAACTGCTCTATGCTCTAGACGAGCAGGTGCGGCGCTACGAAGCCGAAGGCAAGGTCACGAAATACGAAGCGTGGGAGTTCCTCTCCGCGGTAATCGATGAGAATCGCGTCTGCCACGGCATTTGCGCGCTGGACCTGCGCGGCATGGGGGTGCACACCTTCCCCGCTGAAGCCGTGATCATGGCGACCGGCGGTAACGGGGCGATCTTCGGCAAGTCCACCAACTCGGTCGTGTGTACCGGCTCGGCGCAATCGGCGCTTTACCAGCAGGGCGCGTTTTACGCCAACGGCGAATTCATCCAGGTACACCCGACATGCATTCCCGGCGAAGACAAGCTGCGGCTGATGTCGGAGTCGGCGCGCGGTGAAGGCGGTCGAGTGTGGGTACCCAAGCAGCCGGGCGACAAGCGCGATCCCAAGAGCATTCCTGAGGGCGAGCGCTGGTACTTCCTGGAAGAGTGGTATCCCAAGTACGGCAATCTGGTGCCGCGCGACATCGCCACCCGCGCCATTCACAAAGTGGTCTACGAGCATAACCTCGGCATCGACGGCCAGCCGATGGTCTATCTCGACCTGACGCACATCGACCGCAAGATTCTCGACCGCAAGCTGGAAGGCATCCTGGAGATCTACGAGAAGTTCGTCGGCGACGATCCGCGCGACGTCCCGATGAAGATCTTCCCTGGTATGCACTACACCATGGGCGGCCTGTGGGTTGATTTCGATCAGCGCACCAACATCGAGGGGCTGTATGCCGCTGGCGAGTGCGACTATTCGATTCACGGCGCCAACCGGCTGGGCGCAAATTCGCTGTTGTCGTGCATCTATGGTGGGTTCATTGCCGGACCACACTCGGTCAAGTACGCGCACGGCGTGATCAAGGGCGGAAAACATCCCGGCCAGCACGTCTTCGACTCCGAGCGCAAGCGGCAGGAAGAAATTAATGCTCGCCTGATGAAGAACGACGGCACCGAGAACCCGTTCCTGCTGTGGCGCGAGCTGGGTGAGACCATGACCAAGAATGTCACGGTCATCCGCTATAACAAAAACATTCAGGAGACAGACGCGAAGCTGGTTGAGTTGCTGGAGCGCTATCGCCACGTCAACCTGAGCGACAAGTCAATGTGGGCGAACACGTCGTTCGTCTTTGCGCGGCAGCTCTACAACATGCTGCAACTGGCCCGCGTGATTACACAAGGCGCGGGAATGCGCGACGAGTCGCGCGGGGCGCACTATAAGCCTGACTTTCCCGAGCGCGACGACGCCAATTGGTTGAAGACGACAAAGGCCTACTTCGCCGCCGATGCCGACGAGCCGCGCTTCGAGTTCGAGCCGGTGGACACGTCGCTGATCAAGCCGCGGCCAAGAAGGTACGACGCGGCGACGTAAAAGAGCAGTTGTCAGTTGCCGGTTGTCAGTTGTCAGTTGTCGATAACGATGGAGCGTCAGTGCGACTTTGCGCTTTGCTGGCAGAATAGGGGTCCTTCGGCTCCGGCGCGCAAAAGAAGCGCCTCCGCTCAGGATGACAAGTCCTTATTTGCGATTCTGGCAAAGAGTGAAGGGCGAAAGCGAATTGCGATTTTGCTGACAGCTGAGAGCTGAAGGCTTCTTAAAACATGGCAAACTCTAAGACCGTACTCATAAAAATCAAACGGCAAGACACTCCCGATTCGAAGCCGTACTGGGAAGAATTCGAACTACAGTTCCGGCCGGGCATGAACGTGACTTCGGCGCTGATGGACATTGCCGCCAAGCCGGTGACGCGCCAAGGCAAAGCCACCACGCCGGTTACCTACGATTCCAATTGTCTGGAAGAGGTGTGCGGCTCGTGCGCCATGATCATCAACGGCACTGCGAAGATGGCATGCTCGGCGCTGATCCACCAACTGAAGCAGCCCATCACGCTGGAACCGTTCTCCAAATTCCCGATCATCCGCGACCTGGCGGTCGATCGCAGCGTGCTCTTCGAGAACCTGAAGAAAGTCAAGGCCTGGGTGCCGATGGATGGCACCTACGATCTCGGTTCCGGCCTACGCCAGTCGGCGCTGGAACAAGAAGAGGCCTATCCGCTGTCGCGCTGCATCTCGTGCTGCTGCTGCATGGAAGCCTGCCCGCAGTTTAACGATAAGACCGGGTTTGTGGGCGCGGCCACCATCTCGCAGGTGCGGCTCTTCAACTCCCATCCCACAGGCAAAGGCCTAAAGATCGAGCGCCTACAGGCGCTGATGGGCGATGGCGGCATCCAGGAATGCAGCTATGCGCAGAACTGCGTCGAAGTGTGCCCCAAGGACATCCCGTTGACCAAGTCCATCGCCGATGTCGGCGGCCAGGTGATGTGGCAAGCGATTAAGGATTTCTTCCGAACGTAAGGATCAATGTCGCCGCTTCGCGCCTAGCAGTGTAACAGCATAGCCGGCGCTCCGCGCCTTGATATTCAACGGGGAAATGCTATCGCGTGCCCCGTGCAGATTTCACCATCTCCATTCCTCAGAGTCAAATTTGTTGCGAGGTGCCGATGTCAGCAGAGGCCTGTCATTCTCTGCAACACCAGCAGAGCGAAACGCCTTCTCCCAACCATCCCGTGGCGCACAATTCGAAGAGATCACGAGGCGGGGTTCCTTCGATCCACATCTCGATGCCATCGCCCAGCCTACACTGCTCAAGGATGCGCTTCGGGATGCGAACGCCGCGCGAGTTACCAATTCGGACCAATTTCGTTTTCATGATTCCGTACTTGCATTGTACTTAATCTCTCGAACCCCTCCTTCATCACTTCGGTTACAATCCAAGCGCACCTAATTCTTCCGGGAGCTTCCCATCAGCTGATGCCAAGTGCATACCGACTCATCTTTTTCCTGCTTCTCTCTGTCGCGATTGCTCCGGCGCAAGCTACACAATCGTCCTCGACACCGCAAGCCAACGCAAAAGCCCTCGCGATCCACGACTCCGCCATCATCATTGACACACACGCTGACACGCCAGGCCGCTTCGTCGACGAGAATTTCGATCTGGCGCAGGACGCGGGCACCGGTTATCTCGACTTCAACAAGATCAAGGCCGGCAATCTGGGCGCGGAGTTCTTCTCCATCTGGGTTGAGCCGAAGGGCAACAAAGGCCACGAAGCCAAGCGCGCGCTCAATATGATCGATTCGGTTTACGAGCAGGCGCGCCGTCATCCTGACAAGATGATGATGGCGTTCAGCACACAGGACATCCTGACGGCGCATCGCGAACACAAGCTGGCCGCGCTGCTGGGCGTGGAAGGCGGCCACGCGATCGAGGGCGACATTCGCATCCTGCGCGACTATTACCGCCTGGGCGTACGCTACATGACGCTGACCTGGTCGAACACCAACGACATCGGTGACTCCAGCGGCGACATCAGCGATCCGAAGATCCAGCACCACGGCGGGCTGACGCCTTTTGGACGCGAGGTGGTGACCGAGATGAACCGGATGGGCATGATGGTTGACATTTCGCACGTTGCCGACTCAACTTTCTACCAGGCACTGGAGTTGAGCCGGGCGCCGGTTATTGCGTCGCACTCCTCATCACGTGCGTTGACGAGCGCGCCCCGCAATATGACCGACGACATGCTGCGCGCGCTCGCCAAGAAGAACGGCGTTGCTCAGGTCAATTACTACTGCGCCTTCGTCTCGCAGAAATATCTCGACACGGCCAAGCAGCTCGCTGCCCAGCACGATCCCGATTACGAGAAGGTGCAGGCGTTGTTTATCCAGCCGCAGACCCCGGAAGTCGTAAAGGAATTGGCCGACGCCAAGGCGCGGATTGCGTCCAAATTGCCTCGTCCGCCGTTGAGCGACTTGATCGACCACATCGACCACATGGTGAAGGTCGCCGGCGTGGACCACGTTGGACTGGGCTCGGATTTCGACGGCATCGATTGCTCGCCGCAAGGGCTCGACTCCGCGGCCGACTTGCCGAAAATCACGGAAGCGCTCTACCAGCGCGGATACAAAGCCGAGGATCTTGATAAGATTCTTGGTGGCAATCTGCTGCGTGTGTTTGGGGATGTGGAGAAGGTTTCGCAGCAGATGCTAAAAGACAGTGACTAGTGGCCAGTGGCCAGATATCCAATTCGCACTCGGCCTGCATGTCTAGTCACTAGCCATTGGCCACTATTCCTAGGAGGATTCATGAATAAGCTATTGATCGCGGTTCTATGTCTGGCCAGTTTCGCACTCGCGCAGACCGGCAGCACTGAAAAGAGCGCCCAAAAGGGAGGCGCGCCGACCGCCGTCATCGAGACCTCTGCCGGCAACATTAACTGCACGCTTTTCCCCGATAAGGCGCCAATTGGCGTCGCTAACTTTATTGGCTTGGCTACCGGCACCAAGGAGTGGAAGGATCCGAAGACCGGACAGACGATGAAGGGTGTGCCGCTCTACAACGGCACCATCTTCCATCGCGTGATTCCCAACTTCATGATTCAGGGTGGAGATCCAATCGGCACCGGCACCGGCGATCCAGGATATAAATTCAAGAATGAGGTCAGCCCGGGTCTAACGTTCGATCAGGCGGGGCGTCTGGCCTATGCGAACGCCGGACCTGACACGAACGGCTCACAATTCTTTATCACCGAAGTTCCCACCCAGTATCTGGACGGCAAATACACCATCTTCGGGCAGTGCCAGGACATCGACATCGTGAAGAAGATCGCGCGCCTTGCAGCCGACCCGCGAACTGCTCGCCCGTACGATCCGCCGAAGATCATTCGCATCAAGATCACCGATCCGCGTCATCCGGCGGCAGCGGCTAAGAGCACGCCAAGTCAGTAGGTAATTTCTGCCTGGGAGGGCGGGAATTTCTTACACGATGCTTGCGGCGGACACAGATCACGTATGGACGTGAGGTACGTCACAGCCGGAAGGTGCAACCTCGGACACAATGGCAGCAGGGATGGGCGCCGAAAGGCGTACCTGCCGGGGGAGTCGAGTATGTCCGAAGACAAGCGCGATGTGCTGGAAGTATTGCGTTACGAGCTGAATTTCCTTGAACAAGGGGGCTATGGAAATTGGTATAGCACGCCCTGGGGACCGGCTTCTGTCTTCCAGGATTCTTTGACCTGCCCCAACCATGGTGACCCAACGCGTCCGCACGCCTGCCACGAATGCCTGCTCTACGATTTTGTGCCTGAGGAGTACCGCACTGACGACGTGCCGTGCCATCACATTCCGCTGAATCGCCATGGCATAACCGTGGCCACACCTGGTCAGACGGAAGAGGAGCTTCGCGAAAACGTCAAACATTGGCTGAAGCGCACTATTGCCAGAATAGAAGCGGAGCGCGCGAAGCAAGCCAACGCCAAGCAGGTCGAGCAA
>Ga0181505_10108937_pt1 | contig 47735 bp, 46 predicted proteins | sample PEATcosm2014_Bin_5_FD_127743 | JGI IMG/M metagenome (GOLD analysis project Ga0181505, IMG submission 127743) | Metatranscriptome of peatland microbial communities from MTU Mesocosm Facility, Houghton, MI, USA - PEATcosm2014_Bin05_30_metaT... | ecosystem: Environmental > Terrestrial > Soil >...
ACCGGACCGCACAAAGTATGAGGCCGGGTTCGGTCTGCCGCCATTTGAAGATCGCGGGTCGGGCTATCATTTCGCGATTCTTTCACGTCACCAGCCAGCAACCTGAAAGTTGCAACACATCCTTGTAGGTTCGAGTCCTACCTGAGGAGCCATTCTTTCAATGACTTACGAATTCCCACAACAAAACTTACTTCGCAGAACATGAGGGCATGGACTGTCCCGGGAACGTACCCATCTGAGAAGGGCACCTGTTCATTCAATACATCACCAGGTCTTTCTCGTCACTTATTCCACGATTGTCCGCGGTCCGAGGTGATCCATTTCGAGCCAGTCTCGGTGAGGACGCTGCCTTGGGAAACGGTGTCGAAGTGAATGGAAACCACTGCGCCGGTTTCCGGATGGCCGTCGGCGCTCAGCACGGCCTGGGCCCAGTGCTCGCCGCCGTCAATTGAATGAAACAGTGCTCCGTTGTTGCCTCCCGCCCAGACATCATTGCCGACGACGGCCACCGCTCGAAACCGTATTGGCTGGTCCGCGAGCACCTGCGTCCAGTTATCGCCAGCCAGAGAGCGCTCCAAGTGACCCTCGTCTGTGATGCGCCAGTGCGACCGGATGGTAAGGGGACGATAGCTGGCGTCGCCGCTAATTCCAGAAGGAGCGGCTGCCTTTTTCATGCTTTGAAGGCTGGATTGACCTACTGCACCGAATGCCCGAGCCGACGGCGCTTGGCCGGCTGCAGCTTGCAACGGAGCGGCGGCGGCTGTCGCGGCAGACGAGGTCACGGCAGCATTGCGAGCAATTACAGGCGGGGATGAAGGCGGGAGCGATGGGGCTGCCTTGGCTAAGTCGGCCAAAGCCTCTCGCGTTTCGCTCGGAGTTTGCTTAGCTCCGGCCGCAGCCGCGACTTCGTCTTGAGCCGATGTCTTGTTGCGGCTGGTGAGGTTCGCTCGAATCTGCTCTTGTTGATTCGGCGCTGCCTGGGGAGCCGGGCTAAACATTAACGCGTTAGTCTGGTTCTCTGTCGCGGCTTGACTGCCGGCGGTCTGCGAGGGAAGAGCGTCGGCCTGGTGGTTTGCGGCCTGCATTGCGGCTGGCCGTGGAGCAAACAACTTAGGGCGTTCGACGAGAACGCTGGAGACGAGTGTGAGCAGCGCGACAGCAGGCACCAACCACTTCCAGCCCCTCCAGGTGTCAGCAGGCCCAGGGATCACAGCGTCCGAATTCTCAGAGGCGGCGCTGGCGAGGAACACAACCTCACGACAGTCTTCACAGACCGAGAGATGTCGCATTACTCCCGCCTTCTCCGTCGCGGACAGCGAGTGCTCGACATGGCCATTGAGCAGGTCCGGCGATGGATGCTGCTCGGCCGATCTCTTGTTGGCTAGAGCATCGCGAACTGATTTTGGAATTCCCTGAGTCATCCCTGCTCTGCGCCCTTCTCCTTATAGAACGATGCTTCCTGCGTTGCTTGCCCTAAAGTTTCGCGGATGTTCACTGGCAAATCGCGGACATCGACATCCTGTATGGCTTCCTCCGCCTGTCTTGTCGTCATGCCTGCTGCGATCAGCCGCTTGCGAATACGCTTCCGCAAGCCCGTGGCTGCGCGATCCAGCTTGCGGCTGATGGTTGACTCATGCACGCGCAGCAGTTTCGCAATCTCGGCCAGCGTCCGGCCGTCCAGATAGTACGCCGCCAACAGAAAACGGTCTTGCGCATCCAGCGCGTCCAGTTCGGATGCGGTTGCCACCGCAAGACGCGCATCGCTTGGCGGATTTTCCGCAGGCTCGACGGCACCGAACTGCTTGCCGTCTTCGATCGCCTTCTCCAGGCTGGTCTCGCGTCTGGTGCGGCGGTATTGGTTGATGTATTCCTGGGCCACCACCGTGCGCAGCCATCCCGCCAACGAGCCTCGGCCCAGGTAGTAATACAGCTTCGAGGTCCGCAATTCACCTCGTTGACCAACACCGTACAACTCCGCATAGATTGAGTCCGCAAGAGCGCGCGCCGTCGCTTCGTCGTGAGCAATCTTGTAAGCAGCCTCGTACATGGCGCTGCGATAGCGGTGAGAAATATCTCCCATGCGGCGTCATGTCCGGCCATGCAGGCCCTCGCCAGGACCAGCTCCTCCAGCCGCAAAGATGACAGAGCACTTTGCACATCGGCAGGTTGCGCTGCAGGGTCCCGTTGCTTCATCACCTCGGTCAGCAGCGTCGCCAGTCCAGCGACGTCGATCCCGAAGCGCCCAGCGCCGCTCTCCGCGTAGTGCTCGGAGGCGTAGCTCTGCACCGCAGCCGATGGCCGGGAACACGCGGGCCGCGAAATCGGGGCCGAGGCCATATCTGGGAATCGTATCAATTCGTCTGCAAGAAAAATACAGTTCTGCGTTCCTCCTCTAGAGACGCCCCAGAGGCTTCGGAGGTCAACCATGGATTCCAGAATCGTTGCCACGCTGTTCTTCCTGATTTCCAGTGTGATGTCGGGCACCGCCGGCATACCCGGTGTTGCTCCACTCCACGTTCTGCCACCGGTCACGCGCGGTAACCTGACCATCTTTCCGGTGGTCGGCGGCCCTGATCACGACACCTCACGATTTCTGACGCTCGACGAGGGCGTGCGGATGGGAACGGTGGTCGTTACCGAGCAAGGCTCATTGCAAGGGCTGGTCCGCCCGGGGACGCGCGTGCATCAGCAATCAGGCGCCGCCGTCAACCAGTTGGTGCTGATCAACAACTCCGATCGCCCGCTGCTGCTGTTGGCCGGAGAGATCGTTACCGGAGGCAAGCAGGACCGCGTCATCGGCGCCGACCGCCTGGTCCCGGCCAAGTCCCAACCCATCGATCTATCGGTATTCTGCGTTGAGCCCGGACGCTGGGTCGCGAGCAGCGAACAGTTCGGAAGTATGAAATCTCAAATGGCGCAGCCCAGCGTGCGCACGCCTGCCATGGCGGCGCGCGATCAGACGCAGGTGTGGAACATGGTGGGCTCCGCCAAGCGCGCGATGGAAGCAACGCTTCCTGCGTCATCGGCGCAGGCGCTTCAAGGAACCACCTCGTATGCGAAGGCGATGGCCGCTCCGCAGGTGCAGGACAGACTCGATGTTGTCGTGGCCGACTACGAAGGCAGTTTGCGCGAGTTGCGCAAATCCGGCGCCAAGGGCGTGGTGGTCGCCATCAACGGCCACATCGTTTGGGCAGACCTGTTCGCCAGCAGCGATCTTCTAGCCAAGTACTGGCAGAAGCTCATCCGCTCGTACGCCGCCGAATCCGTTACCTCGGTGAATGCCAAGGGCAGCGTCGATCAGAAAGAAGCGCAGCAGTTTCTCGATCGTCTGAGCGGCAATCGCGAGGTCATCGAAACCGAGCCTGGAGTCTACCGCCGCGCCGAAGTCACCGGAGATGGCTACAAAGTATTTACGCTGACCGCTCTTACACCCAAGGCGGACTTCGAGGTCCATGTTGCCAAGATGGCCTACGACGAGGGACGCCAGCAAGTGCGGCCCGCCATCCTGATAAGGTAACGCCAGTACCGGCAGGCGGGCTCGTTCGCCAGATGGGGATTCGACCACCCTCGGTCCCGGTGCGGCAATGGTCTTCGAGACTACCGGAGCAGAAAGCGGTATCCGTGGCAAGGCAGCGTCAGTCAACGTGCAGCCATTTAAGCGCCAGACACTCGCTGATACGCTGCCCAAAGCACACCGAGACCAGTGCTCCGGAGAGCGGCTGGTACACTGCTAGCGATTGCCAATGACATCTCCAATTTTGCGCCTGCTTGGGGCGCTGGCGGCAGCGGGCAGCGCTATATTGTGCTGGTTTTTGGGAGACGCGCTGGCGAGGCCGCTGCGGCAAGGCAGGTTGCTTTCGCTGGATGGCTCGCACTATGCGCTGCTTGCCTTCCTGCTTGTCCCAGCCTTGATCCTGGCGGTGGTTGCGCTGTTCTGGGTGCCACCGAGGGTGGCGGGCGGCGGTCCGCTGCCGGAAGGAAAGCGCTGGCGCCTGGCACTGGTGCTAGTGTTTGTTGCGGCCTTCGCGGTTGGGCTGGCGCGGTGAACTGCGGGACAGGCGTATTTTCGCGAGAGTTTCAAGCGAACACGTGGTCGCGGTTCTCGACGGTGGCGCGAACCAGTTCCACCAACTCGGCGATCACGTCATCCGGAAGGTCATCGTGCGTCAGGCTCTCGCATAGCGCGGTGAGATCGACCAACCGCGCAAGGTGTCGCCAGTCCTGCCGTAGTGTTCCGCCGGCATGCAGATATCCAGCCGAGAAGTGAGGTTCGGCGCAGGGTTGCGCAACGCGCTCATAGCGGAGAAAATGGCCGAGGTCGGCCAGCGGCGAGCCGGAGATTGCGAACTCCCAATCGAGAACTGCGGCCACTGTCCATCGGCCGCCGTCGCATCGCACCACCAAGTTGTGTTTACCGAAGTCGCCGTGGACGAGACAAGCCTGAGCGTCGAGTTCTGCAAGCTGCGGCGCTCTTGACCACAGCAAAGCACTGACGCGATTGCGCAACTCGGCGGGCATGCGGCGTCGCAGGTTCGGCGATGCCAGACACAAATCGACGAAGCGCAGAGTGGGATCCGCGCCGTCCAATAGCGGCGCGGTAACAGTCGGCCCGAGAGCGAGCCATCCTGACTTTGGGAACGTGATGCGGCCGATTGCCGCCGATGTTTCGCCAACGGAGAACGCTGCCTGAGCAATTGTCGCTTCAGGTCATGAAAGCTGATGCCTTCCACATACTGCATCAAGAGAAAAGGCGGAAGACCGTCCAAACCGGCCAGCTCAGCGAAGATTACTTGTGGAACAGGCACGGTAACACCGACCACGCGCAGCAGGTCAATCTCCTTCTGACACAAAGATGCATCGTGCTCATAGATGCGAACTACAATCCAGCCGACTCGCGTGTTCAGACGCACTTTGAAATTTGCGTTGCGGAAGCCCGCGGTTAGCGGCTGCACTTCTGCGACCGTGCAATCGCCCAGCGCGTGACGGAGAAGCCGATCCAGATCTGTCGCGGGCAGAGAGCGGCGCGGCTCCGAGCGAATCCAGCGAGCTTCACGAGGGGCGCCGGGAATCATGGAATTTCGATTAGTGGCTTTTAGTGGGTGGCTGCGACGTGGCCTACGCGGCCGGCAACTTCCAGCCGGACTTCGGCGCGGCGCAGGGCAAAATTCACCGCGTCGTAGTCCAGATCCGCGGACGCCTGCCGAAGCGCTTCTTCGGCTCGCGCCTTAGCCTCCTGCGCGCGCTTTACGTCGATATCCTCCGCGCGCTCGGCCGAGTCCGCAAGAATCGTCACCTTATCGGGCAACACTTCGGCAAAGCCCCACGAGACCGCGAAGTAATGCGTGGTCCCGCCGTGGCCGTAGCTGATTTCGCCAATCATCAACTCGGTGATGAGCGGCGCGTGGCCGGGCAAGATGCCAAGGTAGCCGCTCTTTCCCGGTACCTGTACCTGGTCGGCGTCGTCGCGTACCAGCAACTTATCAGGCGTCACGATTTGTAAATGCAGCGTGTCAGCCATGGCAGATTACGCTTGCGCCTTCATCTTCTCGGCGGCTTCCAGCACTTCGTTGATGTCGCCCTTCATGTAGAACGCCTGCTCGGGAATGTCGTCGTGCTTTCCGTCGACGATCTCCTGGAAGCTGCGTACCGTGTCCGCGATCTTCACATAGCGCCCTTCCAGCCCGGTGAACTGCTCGGCCACGTGGAAAGGTTGCGAGAAGAAGCGCTGAATTTTGCGCGCGCGCGCCACCGTGAGTTTCTGGTCTTCGCTGAGCTCGTCGATGCCGAGAATCGCGATGATGTCCTGCAGGTCCTTGTAGCCTTGCAAAACCTTCTTAACAGCCTGTGCGCAGTTGTAGTGCGCCTCGCCCACGATGCGCGGATCGAGAATGCGCGAAGTAGAAGCCAGCGGATCGACGGCGGGATAGATGCCCAGCTCGGAGATCTGGCGCGAAAGAACCGTCGTCGCGTCCAGGTGAGCAAACGTGGTGGCCGGAGCGGGATCGGTCAAGTCATCGGCAGGCACATAAATCGCCTGCACCGACGTCACCGAGCCTTTCTTGGTGGAAGTGATGCGCTCCTGCAATTCACCCATTTCGGTGGCCAGGTTGGGCTGATATCCCACAGCCGAGGGCATGCGGCCCAGCAGCGTCGATACTTCCGAACCAGCCTGCGTGAAGCGGAAAATGTTGTCGATGAACAGCAGCGTGTCCGAGCCTTCCTCGTCGCGGAAATACTCGGCGACAGTAAGTGCGGTCAGCGCCACGCGCAGACGCGCTCCGGGCGGCTCCGTCATCTGCCCGTAGATCAACGCCACTTTCGACTTCCCGGTCTCTTTGATGTTGACTACGCCGGCTTCCTGCATCTCGAGCCAGAGATCGTTGCCTTCGCGAGTGCGCTCTCCGACCCCAGCAAATACCGAGAATCCGCCGTGCTTGATCGCGACGTTATTGATCAACTCCTGGATGATGACGGTCTTGCCCACGCCCGCGCCGCCGAACAAGCCGATCTTGCCGCCCTTCAGGAACGGCTGGATCAGGTCGATGACCTTCACGCCGGTCTCGAACATTTCCTGCGACGTAGCCTGCTCGTCGAATGCCGGCGCCTGGCGATGGATGGGATTACGCTTGGCAGTGTTGACCGGGCCCAGCTTGTCCACTGGGTTGCCGATGACGTTGAGCACGCGGCCCAGCGTCTCGCGGCCTACCGGCACGGTGATGGGACCGCCGAGGTCAAGCGCTTTCATGCCGCGCACCATGCCTTCGGTAGGCTCCATGGCAACGCAGCGCACGCGGCCCTCGCCAAGCTGCTGCTCCACTTCCAGGATGACGTCCAGCGGCTGAGGCACGGTGAAGCCTTCGCTGGTAACGCGCAGCGCGCTGTAGATAGGCGGCAACGCCGCCTCGGAAAATTGCACGTCCACTGCGGGACCTGCGATCTGAATAACGCGTCCAATGTTCTCAGGCATATGAATTCCGCTTTTCGCTGCTCGCTTTTCGCAATGGGCTGTTAGCTCTTAGCCTCTAGCTCTTAGCAAGCGTGCGCGATCTTAAACTCGAAACTTGAAACTAATCCCTAACCCCAAGCCCCTGCTCCTACAGCGCTGCTGCCCCGCTGACGATCTCGATAATCTCTTTCGTGATCGCCGCCTGCCGGGCGCGATTCATGGTCAGCGTCAGCGAGTCGATAACTTCATTGGCGTTGTTACTCGCCGAATCCATGGCCGTCATGCGAGCCGCATTCTCCGCGGCAACCGACTCCAGCATGCCCTCAAAAATCTCGAAAGCCAGGTAGCGCGGCAGCAGATCGGCAAAAATCTCTTCCGGCGGTTGCTCGTAAATGTAGTCGACCGGCGCGGTGGCGAACTTCGCCGCCTCGGCTTCCATCTCTGTGGCTTGCGACTCCTTCAGACTGATTCCCGCGGCCCGCGCGGCCTCGCCCATCCGCTCACGCGCTTCCTGCGTGAACTCCTCTGCCAACGCCACTTCACGCCGGCCAAGCTCCTGTACAGGAAGAATTCGTTGCGCGATCAGCCGCTGCGAAATCACCGACTTGAATTCGTTGAAGATCAGATAGACGGAATCGATATCTTCGTTCTTGTAGGCCTTGGCGATGTGATCGGCGATTTCGGAGACGGGTTCATACTCGACTTTTGCCAGCACGTTCAAGTGCTCGCCAATGATCTGGATTTGTCCGGCGCGCCCTTCCCCATACTTGCCGATGGGATATCGCCGGCGCAGGAAATCGCGTCCCTTACGGCCGACGGCGAGGATGTCGATGGTCTTGTCCTTGAAGTGGTCCAGAAATTTGGTTGCGGCCTTCAGCACATTCGAATTGAACGCGCCCGCCAGCCCGCGGTCTCCGGTCACCAGCACCAGCAAAATGCGTTCCTCGGGACGAATCGCCAGCAGCGGGCTTAGCGGCAGACCAGTCTTGGGATCCATCAAATCGGCGCGGCTGCACGTCGAGCTCAGAACGTTGGTCAGCATCTGCGCATAAGGCCGCGAGGCCAAAGCGCGTTCCTGCGCGCGGCGCAACTTGGCTGCCGCCACCATCTTCATGGCCTTGGTGATCTGCCGCGTGTTCTTCACGCTGCGGATACGCCGCCGGATGTCGCGTATGTTCGCCATCGATCCTTAGCTTTGTACGACTTTAGTCGTGCCGAAAGCGCCATCTATTTTGTTTCCCGAGCGGGCTTCAGCCCGCGAGGGATTGCCGCACTCTTACGCGCTCGCCTTCGCTTCCAACGGATGTTCGCTGACGAAGCGCTCCTTGAATTCCTTGATGACCTTGGTCAGCGAAGCCCGCAAATCGTCATCCAATATCTTCTTCTCTTCAATTGCTTTCAGCACGCCTGGATTTGCGGTGTCGACGTAGGAGTAAAGGCCCTTCTCGAAGTCGTGCAATTGCTCGATCGGCATGTCATCGAGCAGGCCCTGCGTTCCGGCGTAGATGATCAGAATCTGCTTGGAAAACGGCAGCGGCTGATATTGCCCCTGCTTCAGGATTTCCGTGAGCCGCCCGCCGCGGGCAAGCTGAGCCTGCGTCGCTTTGTCCAGATCGCTGCCGAACTGCGAGAACGCTGCCAACTCGCGATACTGGGCCAGATCAAGCCGCAACGTCCCGGCAACCTGCCGCATGGCCTTGATCTGCGCACTGCCGCCGACGCGGCTCACCGAGAGTCCCACGTTTACCGCAGGACGGACGCCAGAGTTAAACAGATCGGTCTCCAGATAAATCTGGCCGTCGGTGATGGAGATGACGTTGGTGGGAATGTACGCCGAAACATCGCCCGCCTGGGTTTCGATGATAGGCAGCGCCGTCAGCGAACCAGCGCCGAGCTCGTTGCTCAGCTTGGCGGCGCGCTCCAGCAGGCGCGAGTGAAGATAAAACACGTCACCGGGATAAGCCTCGCGTCCCGGCGGACGGCGCAGCAGCAGCGAGATCTCGCGATAGGCTACGGCGTGCTTGGAAAGGTCGTCGTAGATGCACAGCGCGTGGCGCTTGGTATCGCGGAAGTACTCACCCATGGCGCAGGCCGCGTATGGCGCAATGTACTGCATAGGCGCGGGATCGGAGGCCGACGCCGACACGACGATGGTGTAATCCATCGCGCCGAAGTCATCCAGAGTCTTCACCACCTGGGCAACCGACGAACGCTTCTGACCGATAGCACAATAAATACAGATCAGGTCGCGGCCCTTGCTGTTGATGATGGTGTCGAGCGCAACAGCGGTCTTGCCGGTCTGGCGATCGCCGATGATCAGCTCGCGCTGTCCGCGGCCGATGGGAATCATCGAGTCGATGGCCTTCAATCCGGTGGCCATTGGCTCTTTCACCGGCTGGCGGTCAATAACGCCCGGTGCCAGTCGTTCAATGTTGATGAACTGATCGGTGTTGATCGGCCCCTTGTCGTCGATGGGCTGGCCAAGCGAGTCGACCACGCGGCCGACCATCGCCTCTCCGACCGGCACACTCATGATGCGGCCAGTGCGCTTGACCTCGTCGCCCTCTTCGATCTCGGTGTACTCGCCCATCAGCACCACGCCGACCTGGTCTTCTTCTAGGTTCATGGCGAGGCCGGCGACGTTGTGTGGGAACTCGAGCAGTTCTCCGGCCATGACCTTGTCGAGGCCATAGACGCGGGCGATGCCATCGCCGACGGACATGACCGTGCCGACTTCGTCGACGGCGATCTTGGATTCGTAGTTGTCGATTTGCTCGCGGATGAGCTTGGTGATCTCGTCTGCTTTGATCTGCGCCATAAGATTTTGAAGGGGCGCGGCTTTAGCCGTGCCGTCGAAACTCCTTAAAGTGTCATCCTGAGCGGAGGTTCGCCGCTCTGCTTTGAAGGGGCACGGCTTTAGCCGTGCCGTCAAAGCTCTTCATCTCTTATTCCTGAGCTGGCTTCAGCCGGCGGCAGGTCTTACGCCAGGCTCAGTTCCTGCCGCATCTTCTCCAGTTGCCCTCGCACTGAGCCGTCATAGATCGTGCTCCCTGCGCGCACCGTCACTCCACCCAACAACTCAGGAGTAGTTACGTAGCGCGTGCGGACCTTCTTGCCGGTCATACTCTCCACGCGCGACTCTAACTCGCGCTTCTCTTCTGCCGACAGCGGACGCGCGCTGGAAACTTCCACCTCAGTGAATCCCAACTGCGTATCGAGCTCGGTCTCGAACTGCCGCACCATGTCGTCCAGCATTCCGATGCGCCGATGATCGATCAGCACCGCGATGAAGTTTCGGATCGGTTTCACCGTCCCCATCTGTTTGGCAATCGCATCCAGCACGGCGCGCTTCTGCTCGGGCGAAATTGCGGGCGATTCCCACACGCGGCGCAGCTCGTCACTCTCGTGTACGGCCTCGACGATCGACCTTAACTGCTGGCGGGCAACTTCCGCATCGATCTTCTGCTCGAGGATGACCTCGACCAAGGCTCGGGCGTAACGGCTGGCGATGGCGGACATGGTCTACTTGCCGTCCTTTCCAAGCTGGCCGACGAAGTCGCGCACCAGCGCCTGGTCGGTGGGCTCGTCCACCCGAATCTCGCGGGTTGCCAAATCCACGGCCAGCGACGCCGCGTAGCCCTTCAACTCGCGCCGCGCATTGCGCGCGATGGCGGCAATCTCGGCCTCGGCAGCCTGCACCACGTTCTGCTTGTCCTCTTCGGCGGCCTGGCGGATGCGCTCTTCTTCCGCCGCAGCTTCGCGCTCGGCAGAGACACGAATCTCAGCAACCTCGCTGTCCAACTCACTCAGGCGCGACTCAATATCGCTGAGGCGGCGGGCGGCTTCGGCGCTGGCAGCCTGCGCCTCTTTAATTCCCTTCTGTATTGCAGTTGTGCGATCGCGGAATGCCTGCGGTAACTTCGATTTCAGCAATACATAGACGACAGCGGCGACGCCGCCGAAGTTCAGCAGTATCGACAGCAGGAAAGAGAGGTCTGGGCCCAAGCCCAGCTTGCCGCCAAACTTCTCCGCGCTGTGCGCGGACTGCTCCGTGGTCTTCGCCAGAATTGCACCCACACCGGCGTTGGCGTCTCCGGCGCCCGGTTCGGCCGCAGCATTACCTGGCTCGGCTTTCTGGGCCGTGCTGTGGTCGCCTGAATTCTGCGCGGAGAGACTGCCAAGCAGCAAGCAGGCAAGAAAAGTAATTGCGGCCCAGCGCCTCAGGAGTGGCCGGCTCATGCTGGACCACCTATTTCAGAAGCTGCACCAGCGGGTTTCAGAACGGTGCGAATGATGTCCGACGCCAGGCGCTGGGTTTCAGACTGCAGAGTGACGCGCGCCTCGGCCATGTCCTGGTCGATGGCGAGCTTGGCTTCCCGCAGCTGCTGTTGTGCGCGCTGCCGCGCCTCAGCCAACGCCTGCGTACGCAACTGCTGGGCTTGTTGACGGCGCGCGTCCTGCGCCTTGAACACGGCCAGCCGCGCTTCTCGCAGTTTCTGTTCGTATTCCTGAGTTCGCGATTCGGCGGAGGCCACTTCCGCACGCGCCTTCGTAACAGCTCCCTCAGTGCGCTCGCGACGCTGCGCCAGGACCCGCTCCAGGGGCTTGCGCAGTAAGTTCTGATAAATGGCGTAGAGCAACAACAGCAGCACCACCGTCGGGATGGCGTCGAGCAGTAATTGGCCTACTTGTCGGAGAGTGGTGTCCATCCTTATGTCGTTGAGTGCCTATGGCTGAAGATGCACTGGGGGCGCAGAGAAATAACTGGAACTATTGAAACTATCAGAGCCGATCAGGCGGTGTCAATGAAGAGAGTGGCGAAGTAGTAGATCGGTTTGATTTCCACGGCGTTAGACAATGGTAATTACCGCTGTGCTGGTCTTGTGTAGCGAAGCTTGAGCCATCTCGATGGTTTTGTCGTCAGCTCCCTTGCCCCGAAAGTACTGCTCTGTTTCTTTCCACGTGACGAATCGAAGTGCAGGAACCATTTTCGTATTTCCGGTTCGCGGGTTGATTTCGATTGCCGTGCCCACATCTGTAATATCGACCACCAGGATGGTGTGAGACAAGGAATGGAGTAAGAACCGATGTGTCATGACTATGAAACCTGCTCTCCGAGTGCTTCCAAGATAATCCTCTCGTCAATCCGCCGGGTGGCAATATGGGACTGCATTCGTGTCAAGGAAATGACTCGGGTTTGTATCGGGGCACGACTTCAGTCGTGCCGAAGAAGCATAACAACACAATTGAGCCCCTCGGGGCGGCACACCGGTCAACATAAAAGTTCAGATCCCTTGCAACACCTGGCAGGAATACGTCTTCACCACCAGCCAGACCGTTCGGCCTGATTCCAGATGCAGCGCTTCTCGCGCCGCGGGTGTGAGGTGCACTTCAAACTCCGCGCCGCAGTTTACCTTGGCAACGACCATGACATCGCGCTGCTGCAACGACGCAATCACGCCAGAGAAAACGTTGCGGGCGCTCAATCCCTGTGGCGCCGACGACGCCAGCAAAATGTCGCCGGCGCGAATTCCGATCCGCAGTGGCCGCGATCGATCGACGCGCGACAGCGGGGCTTCCAGATCAAGCGTGGAACCGGCAACGCGGCACGTCATCGTTCCCTGCTCGGGATGGTCGGCGACAAAGGCGCATTCGAAGATATTTTCGAAGCCTGCCAGCTGCGCCACCGTCTCCGATTGTGGACGCTGCAACACTTCATGCGGTGAACCGCTGGCCACGATCCGTCCTGCGTCGAGGGCAATGACGTTCTCGCCCAGCGCAAAAACTTCCTCGCGCTGATGAGTGACATAAAGAATAGGGATGCGATGCTGGTTGTTCCAAGCGCGCAAATCATACAGAATTTGCGATTTTGTCACGGCATCGAGGGCGGTAAGCGGCTCGTCGAGCAACAAGACGCGAGGATTCGTGACCAAGGTGCGCGCCAGAGCAGCCCGCTGGCGCTCGCCCCCGGAAATTTCTTCCGGACGCCGCTCAGCCATCGCCGAAATTCGAAGCAACTCCAGGATTTCTCCGCAGCGGGACTGGCGCTCCGATTCGTGAAGTCCGTCCAAGCCGTAATGCACATTCTGCGAAACTGTCATGTGCGGAAACAGCGCGAGCGATTGCATCAGGTAGCCCACGGAACGGCGGTTGGGTGGAAGGTTAAACCCGCTGGCAGAACTGAAAAGCACACTATCCTCGACGGCGATCCTGCCCGCTCCAGGGTTTTGCAATCCCGCGATGCAATCGAGCAGCGTCGTCTTGCCGGCCCCGGACGCCCCGAACAGAATCGTGAAGCCAGCAGCGGCTGTGAAGTCTACATCCAGCGCGAACAACGAGGCACTTTCGCCAGGAAAACTCTTCCGAATGCGGACGCTAAGGTCGCCATTTGGAGCTGGCGTGGGTGTGGCCGATCCGCTCATTTCCATCCCCAAACATCCCACGCCGCGCGCTTGCGCAAGCCGTAGAGCGCGGCCAGGATCGCAAAACAGAGCGCCAGAAGCAGCAGCGCAGTGCAATTGGCGGCAGCGTAGTCGAGCGCCTCCACCTGGTCGAAGATCAGGATGGAGATTGTGCGCGTGGCGCCAGGAATGTTGCCGCCGATCATCAGCACCACGCCGAACTCGCCCAAAGTGTGCGCGAAGCTGAGAACGAAGCCGGTGAGCACGCCCGGCAATCCCAGCGGCAGCACGATGCGGCGAAAGGTGCGCCAGCGCGACGCGCCCAGCAAGGCCGAAGCATCCAGCAGCTTGTGGTCGATGGAAGCAAACGAGGTTGCCATAGGCTGCACCGCGAACGGCAGGCTATACAGCACAGAACCAACCACCAGACCCTCGAAGGTGAATGCCAGCGGGTGTCCGGCGATGGCCTGATACCACCGTCCCACCGGACTGAGCGGCCCGATGGCAACCAGAACATAGAAGCCGAGCACGGTCGGCGGCAGCACAATAGGCAATGAGACCAGCGCCTCGACGAAGAACTTCCAGCGCTTGCGCGAATAGGCCAGCCAGTAGGCGAGTGGAACTCCAACGATCAGCAGGATGAAAGACACCGTGACGGCCAGCCGCAGAGTCAGCGTGAGTGCCTGAAGGATCATTGCCGTGACGGGACGCGGAAGCCGTATTGCTCCAGGACCGCCGTGCCCTCTGGCGAACTAATGTAATCGATAAAGGCCTGCGCCGCTTGCTTGTGTTTCGAGGAAGACAAGATGCCGACGCCCTGCTGAATCTCGGGATAGGCGTCTTGCGGCAACTCCCAGTACTTGCCCGCGTTCTTCATCGCCGGCGACATCGCCAGCGAGAGCGCGATGAGTCCCGCCTGGGTGTTGCCCGATTGGACGAATTGCGCTGCCTGGCTGATGTTTTCGCCGAGGACGAGTTTGCCGGCAACTTTCTCGTTCAGTCGAAAATGCTCAAGAGCAGCCATGGCCGCTCGGCCATAAGGCGCGTGTTGCGGATTGGCGATAGCAATGCGCTGCACCGAGGGATCGAGCAGTAAGTCCATCTTCAGCTTCTCAGGATCGAGCTTCGAACTGTTCGGGACCCACAGCACCAGATGGCCAATGGCATAGGTGCGCACGGAAGCGCTCTCAATCTTTCCGGTTTCGGCAAGTTTCTTTGCGTAGTCAAGATCGGCGGAGAAAAACAGGTCAAAGGGCGCACCATTCTGGATCTGCGAATAGAAATTGCCGGATGCGCCAAAAGACAGGTCCATTTTGTTGCCGGTTTTCTGCTCGAAGCGCGCAGCCAGATCGTTCATGGCGTAGTTGAGATCAGCAGCAGCCGCAACCCGGACGTCTTCTGCGATGAGAAGTGGCGACAGCAAGCTGAGCACCGGAACCAGAATTACCAAAACTCGCATATTCTCGCGCACCTCGATCTAGCGATTTGCCGCTCATCCTGGGTCTCACAAGTCGGTTTGTATCAGGACACCCTTCGACTACGCTCGCGGCAGGCACTTTCAGCCGTGCCGATGCAATCCCCTATTCTTGTCATCACGAACCGGCTTCATCCGGTGAGGGATCTGTTGCTCCGGCTCTTTCAGCAAGCTGTAAACCTCGCCCTGATGCAAGACGGGGGCAATTGGTCAGATCGTTCTAGAAACGAGAATTATAGGCGATATTGAGTGATTTCTGACTGCGCCCCGCAATTTGGTTGACCGACGGCGGTCGAACAACTGGATTCTTGATCCTGCGCAACAAAGTGATGCTCCGCATTCCCAAATTGGAACCCCACCCAACCTAACTTCGTCGAAAGCCCGCTCGTTCCCTCTCCACTCAATTAGAGTAAAAGTTAGTCATAAAACATACCCTTCCTACGGAGAATGCAAAAATGCTAACAATTGGCGAGAAATTCCCTGACTTCAGTGTTACCGCAACCGTCAGCACCAACAAAGACGCAGCATTCAAAACCATCACTGGCGAAGATTACTCCGGCAAGTGGAAGATCTATTTCTTCTGGCCCAAGGATTTCACCTTCGTCTGCCCCACGGAAATTGCCGCCTTCGGCAAGCTGAACAAAGAGTTCAAAGATCGCGATGCGCAGGTCCTGGGCGGCAGCACCGATTCCGAGTTTGTCCACCTGGCATGGCGCAACAACCATCCCGACTTGAAGGACCTTCCCTTTCCCATGCTGGCCGACATAAAGCGTGAATTGTGCGGGCAACTCGGTATACTTGACGAGAAGGAAGGTGTCGCCCAGCGCGCGACCTTTGTCGTCGACCCCGACAACGTCATCCGCTTCGTGTACGTTACGGATCTGTCGGTCGGCCGCAATCCGCAGGAAGTCCTGCGCGTGCTGGACGCGCTCCAGACCGACGAACTTTGCCCCTGCAACTGGCAGAAGGGCCAGGAAACACTGAAGGTCTAGCTGGCCAGGAGAGGGCTCCGTCGCGATACGCCGGCGGAGCCTTATTTTCTTTGACAGCCGATTCGAGGACGCTATGAATTTTGATGAACTGATCGAGACGATTCCCGCCTACGCCAAAGACCTGAAACTCAACTTCTCAAGCGTGGTCCGCCAGGCTGGCGATCTCACCGAGCAGCAGGCGTGGGGAACCGTGGTCGCGTCCGCCATGGCCTCGCGCAATCAGGAGATGATAGTCGCCGCACTGGACGAAGGCGCTACCCATCTGGGCCCTGAAGCGCTGGAAGCGGCCAAGGCCGCCGCGGCCATCATGGGCATGAACAACATCTTCTACCGCTTCCTGCACCTGACATCGAACGAGAAGTACCGCACCCTGCGCGCCGGACTCCGCATGAATGTAATGCGGACGCACGGCATCGATCCGCTCGACTTCGAACTCTGGTGTACTGCGGTATCGGCGATCAACGGATGCGGTGCCTGCGTCGACTCGCACGAGAAGTCGCTTCGCGAAAAAGGTTTGAGGGAAGAGACGATTTTGGCTGCGATGCGCATTGCCTCGGTGATTCATGGGCTTGCGGTCGTACTGGACACGGAAAAGGCCACTGCGTTGAAAACCGCGCCTCAGTTCGCCTGAGCGGGAAACACGCAGCAGCAATGCATCATTAAATCTCTGCTATCGCCCAAGGCTCTCGCCCTGCCGTGTCACGGCAAACTCAGTGGGTTAGCAGTTTGCGGAAAAACTCGGAAAGGCGGATTCCTCGCGGGCTGAAGCCCGCTCGGAAGGACAAAAACAAAGGGCCTGCAACTGCGCAGCTAAAGCTGCGCCCCTTCAAAAGGCAACGACATCGAGTTTTTCAGCAAACTGTTTGGCCCACGTATGGCCCGCCATAAAACGCTCTCTAACTTCTGTATGTGATCTGCGTCACAGACTTGTAAGTACCCCCGTCACAGCCCCCGCGCCATCCGCCGCATATCGTAGACATTACTGAGACGGACTTCATAGCGGACCGCGCTCGTGGCCGGTCCTGGGGGAAGAAAAACGTGAAAACAACTGAATTCTCTGCTTCGTCGGCTGCCATCCTCCATACAGATTCATCGGCGGCCGGCGGAGTTTCGCCGCGCACCTCGCCCAATGACGAGGAAGCTGCTGGAGGCACTATGCCCAGAATCAAAGTGACGCTCGACGGCAACGAGGCGGTCGCCTACGTGGCGTACCACGTCAGCGAGATCGCCGCCATTTATCCCATCACCCCGTCATCGCCCATGGGCGAATCGTCTGACGCGTGGTCGTCGGTTGGCGAGAAGAACATCTTTGGCACGGTCCCCAAAGTCATCGAGATGCAGAGCGAAGGCGGCGCGGCCGGTGCGCTGCACGGAGCGTTGCAGGCCGGCGCGCTGGGCACGACCTTCACATCGTCGCAGGGATTGCTGCTGATGATTCCCAACATGTACAAGATCGCGGGCGAACTGACGCCCACGGTGATTCACGTTGCTGCCCGCGCAATTGCGGCCCAAGCGCTTTCGATTTTCGGCGATCACCAGGACGCCATGTCTGTCCGCCCCACCGGAATTGCCCTGCTGTCGTCCAACTCCGTGCAGGAAGCCATGGATTTGGCGCTGATTGCGCACGCTGCAACGCTGGAATCGCGCATTCCCTTCCTGCATTTCTTCGACGGCTTCCGCACCTCGCATGAGGTCTCCAAGATCGAACAGCTCAGCCTCGACGATATGACGGCCATGATCGACAACGACCTGGTGCGAGCGCATCGCGAGCGTGCCCTGTCGCCCGACCATCCCGTACTGCGCGGCTCAGCACAGAATCCCGACGTTTACTTCCAAGGCCGCGAATCGGTGAATCCTTACTACCTGGCTTGTCCGACGATCGTGCAGAACACGATGGACAAGTTCGCCAAGCTGGTTGGCCGCGAATACAAGCTCTTCCAATATGAAGGCGCGCCCGATGCCGAGAAAGTCATCATCATCATGGGCTCCGGCGCCGAGGCGGTCCACGAGACTGTCGACTACCTCACCGCGAAAGGCGAGAAGGTTGGCATGTTGAAAGTCCGTCTCATGCGGCCGTTCTCGCTTGAGCACTTCCTGGAAGCGCTGCCGAAGACGGTCAAAAGCATTGCCGTACTCGATCGCACCAAAGAGCCCGGCGCTATCGGCGAGCCGCTCTATCAGGACGTCATCATCGCGCTGACCGAAGGCTTCACCGCCGGCAAGGTTCCGATGGCAACGTTCCCCAAGGTGATTGGCGGGCGTTACGGCCTGTCGTCGAAAGAGTTCACGCCCGCGATGGTCAATCGCATCTTCCAGGAGCTGACCAAGCCGAATCCGCAAAATCATTTCACCATCGGCATCAACGACGACGTCACTCACACCAGCCTCGCTTATGATCCGGCGTTTTCCACTGAGCCGGCTGACACCGTCCGTGCCATGTTCTTTGGTCTGGGCGCAGATGGAACCGTGGGCGCCAACAAGAACACCATCAAGATCATCGGCGAAGAAACCGAGTTGAACGTGCAGGGCTACTTCGTCTACGACTCGAAGAAATCTGGCGCGGTAACTATTTCTCATCTGCGCTTCAGCAAGACACCCATTCGCTCCACCTATCTCATCTCGCGCGCCAGCTTTGTTGCCTGCCACCAGTTCAGCTTCATGGAGCGGCTTGACGTTCTGAAAACTGCCGATCCGGGCGCGGTCTTCCTGCTCAACAGCCCCTTCGGACCGGACGAGGTGTGGGACAACCTGCCGCGCACTGCGCAGGAAACCATCATCAAGAAGAAGCTGCGTTTTTACACGATCGACGCGGTGGACGTCGCGCGCAAGGCCGGCATGGGCGGTCGCATTAACACCGTCATGCAGACCTGCTTCTTCGCTATCAGCGGCGTGCTGCCGCGCGAGGAGGCAATCGCCGCCATCAAGCACTCCATTGAGAAGACCTACGGCAAGCGCGGCGAGTCTGTCGTGCGCAAGAACTTCGCCGCCGTCGATGCGTCCCTCGAGAATCTTCATGAAGTGAAGGTGCCGCAGACCATCACTTCGAAATTTGAGATGCGCCCGGCGGTTCCAGCCAACGCTCCAGAGTTCGTCCGCAATGTGGAAGCTCTGATGATCACCGGCGATGGCGACCTGATACCGGTGAGCGCCATGCCGATCGATGGCACCTTCCCCACGGGTACCACAAAGTGGGAGAAGCGCAATATCGCTTTGGAAATCCCGGTTTGGGATGAACAGCTTTGCATTCAGTGCGGCAAGTGCGTCATGGTTTGCCCACACGCTGTCATCCGCGCTAAGGTTTACGATCCGGCGACCACCAACCACACGCCCGAGGGCTTCCAGACCGCGGTTCCCAAGTGGCGCGAATTCTCCGAGCTGAAGTACACCTTGCAAGTCGCTCCCGAAGACTGCACCGGTTGCGGACTGTGCGTCGCCATCTGCCCGGCCAAGAGTAAGAGCCAGGCCAAGCATCGCGCCATCAACATGGAGCCGCAGCCTGCGCTACGCGAGAAGTACAACGAGTACTGGGACTACTTCCTGTCGATTCCCGAACTACCGCGCGAGAAAGTGGCGCACGGCCAGGTCAAGGACGCGCAACTGCTGGAACCGCTGTTCGAGTTCTCCGGCGCCTGCTCCGGTTGCGGCGAGACGCCATACATCTCGACCATGACGCGACTGTTCGGCGATCGCGCATTGATCGCCAATGCGACCGGTTGCTCTTCGATCTACGGCGGCAACTTGCCGACTACGCCTTACACCGTGAACTCCGAAGGACGGGGGCCGGCGTGGTCGAACTCGCTCTTCGAAGACAATGCCGAGTTCGGCATGGGCATGCGGCTGGCAATCGATAAGCAAAACCAGTACGGCAAGGAACTGGTCGAACGTCTCTCCTCCAAGATCGGGGACGATCTGGCAGTTGCAATCCTGAGCGCTGACCAGTCCACAGAGGAAGGCATCTTCGCACAGCGCGAGCGGGTGAAGGCGCTGAAGGACAAGCTGGCGAACGACAAGTCTGCGGCCGCACGCGATCTGCTGGCGGTAGCCGACGAACTCGTCCGCAAGAGCGTTTGGATTATCGGCGGAGACGGTTGGGGTTATGACATCGGCTACGGCGGCCTCGATCACGTGCTTGCCTCTGACGCCAACGTCAACATCCTGCTGCTGGACACTGAGGTCTACTCCAACACCGGCGGTCAGATGTCGAAGGCGACGCCGATTGGCGCAGTGGCGAAGTTTGCCGCAGGCGGCAAGCGTACTCCCAAGAAAGACATCGCCATGATGGCCATCAACTATGGTCGGGCGTACGTCGCGCACGTCGCCATGGGCGGCAATGACGGGCAGACCATGAAGGCTTTTCTGGAAGCCGATGCTTACGATGGGCCGTCGCTCATCATCGCTTACAGTCACTGCATCGCGCACGGCTACGATATGGTGCACGGCCTCGACCAGCAAAAAGCTGCGGTCAACTCCGGCCATTGGCCGTTGTTCCGTTACAACCCGCCGCTGGCCAGGGAAGGCAAGAACCCGTTCGTGCTGGATTCGCGGCCGCCCAGCATTCCGCTGGAGCAGTACATTTACAACGAGACGCGCTATACCATGCTGGTCAACAGCGATCCTGACGAGGCCAAAAAGCTGCTGCATGCCGCGCAGGAAAACGTCAACGAGCGCTGGAAGCTCTATCAGCACATGGCCTCAATGAGCTTTGAGAAATTAGAAAAGGCATAAGGACCGCGAGGAGAAATCATGATCGACCTGTCAACCAACTATCTCGGATTGAAGCTGAAGAACCCGGTCGTGGTATCAGCCTCGCCGCTGACGGAAAAGCTGGAAAACTTTGCCCGCCTGGAAGACGCCGGCGCTGCGGCCATCGTGATGTACTCGCTGATGGAAGAGCAGATCGAGGCCGAGAGCGCGAACCTCGACAACGCGCTGGAATACGGCACCAACAGCTACGCCGAGTCGACGTCCTACTTCCCCGACATGCAGAAGTATCACGTCGGTCCGGACCGTTATCTGGAGCTGCTGCACAAAGGCAAGCAGTCGGTGAGCGTTCCCGTGATCGGCAGTCTCAACGGCCGCTCGCCCGGCGGGTGGGTGCGCTACGCGGAACTGATGGAGCAGGCCGGCGCCGACGCGCTGGAACTCAACATCTTCGACGTTGCCAGCGATCCGTCGTTGACCGCCGACGACCTGGAGACGCGCTACTGCAACCTGGTGCGCGCCATCCGCAAGAGCGTCCGCATTCCTATTGCGGTGAAGCTGGGCCCGTACTTCACCTCGTGCGCGAATTTCGTTAAGCGCCTGTCGGAAGCCGGCGCCGACGGCGTCGTCATCTTCAACCGCTTCTATCAGCCCGACTTCGACCTTGAGGAACTGGAGGTCACCCCGAACCTGGTCCTCAGCAGCCCGCACGAGTTGCGCCTCCGGCTACACTGGGCTGCGATCCTCTATCATCAGGTCGAGACCTACATCGCCATCACCGGCGGCGTCCACGACTCAAGCGATGTGCTGAAGTGCATGATGGCGGGCGCGCACGTCGCGATGATGACTTCGGCGCTGCTGAAGTACGGCATCGAGCACATCGGCGTGGTGCTGGCCGGCATGGAAAGCTGGATGGATGAGCACGAGTACGTCTCGGTGCGCCAGATGCGCGGCAGCATGAGCATGGTGAACATCGAGAACCCGGCGGCGTTCCTGCGCGGCAATTACATCAAGATGCTTGGGTCGTATACCTGGCGCGAGCCGGGCACGGCGCTGAGCACGTTCTAGCAGACTGCCAGCTACGAAAACAGGAAAGTGTTTGGCGTACAACGCTCCGCGTTGTATCCTAGACAGTGATCAAGAGCTTTCGCTCACTCGAGACCGAACGTCTATTTGCCTATCAACATAGCAAGCGTTTCGGCCATATCGAACGTGTCGCTCTACGAAAGCTTTTGTAACTCCACGCCGCCACCGAATTGTGGGTTCTCGCTTCTCCTCCCGGCAACAGGCTGGAAGCATTGCGAGGCACTCGATCCGGTCAATATTCGATTCGCATCAACGATCAGTGGCGTATCTGTTTTGTCTGGCGCGGTGGCGATGCTTATGACGTCGAAATCGCGGATTATCACGACTAGGAGGTGTCCGTGAAGAAGTCCGGGAAGCTGCAGCCGCCTGTTCATCCGGGCAAGATTCTTCGGGAAGATTTCATGAAACCGCATGCCTTGTCGCTCAATAAACTCTCGCTTGAGCTGCATGTCCCCGCCACCCGTATTGGGGAGATCGTGCACGAGCGCCGCCGGATCACGGCGGACACCGCGTTACGCCTGGCCAGATACTTCAAAACCAACGCTGAGTTCTGGCTGAATCTGCAGAATTTCTTCGATCTCGAAGAAGTCAGGCGCACCGGAGCCGCATCGGAAATCGAACGCCGGGTTCAACCGCCTGCCAAGCTAGCCTCCTAAATGCGCTGCGGAGCATGACGCCCAGGATTGCGCCCTTTTCTTGGAGCCCTACATGCTAAGCTGTAGCGATGGCGCTCTATCTCGTTACAGGAGCAGCGGGGTTCATCGGTTCTGCCCTGGTGCACGCGTTGTTGGAACGCGGCGACCAGGTGCGCGGCCTCGATAACTTCGAGACCGGCCGGCGTGAAAATCTTCAGGGAGTTTTCGCCCAAATCGATTTTCGAGAGGCCGATCTGCTCGACTTTCAGGCCGTTCAGTCGGCGTGCCAGGAAGTGGATTACGTACTCCACCAGGCCGCGATCCCCTCGGTGCCCAAGTCTATTGCCGACCCCGCCCGCAGCAATCGGGTGAATGTCGAAGGCACGGTCAACGTGCTCATCGCCGCTCGCGATGCGGGCGTGAAGCGAGTGGTGTATGCGGCATCGTCCTCCGCCTATGGCGATACTCCCACCTTGCCAAAGCGCGAAGACATGACGCCGCTTCCGCTCTCGCCGTACGCGGTCGCCAAGCTGACCGGCGAAATGTACCTGAAGGTATTTCACGGAGTGTACGGCCTGCCAACCGTCTCGTTGCGCTACTTCAACATCTTTGGTCCGCGTCAGGATCCCACCTCGCAATATTCGGCGGTGCTGGCGAAGTTCATTACCCTGATGTTGAAGGGCGAGCGGCCCACCATCTATGGCGACGGCGAGCAGTCGCGCGACTTCAACTACATCGACAACGCCGTGGCCGCGAACCTGCTGGCGGCAACAGCTCCGGAGGCCGATGTCGCCGGCCAGACCTTCAACGTCGCGACCGGCCATCGCTTCAACCTGAACCAGACCATCGAGTTGCTGAGGCCTTTGACCGGCTACACCGGCGACGTTGAGTATGCGCCCGAGCGCGTCGGAGACATCAAACATTCACTGGCCGACATTTCACGGGCTCAGGAGAAGCTGAAATACCATCCGACCGTGGATTTCCAGGAAGGCCTGCGGCGCACAGTCGAGTGGTATCGCATGAGCGAGTCGGCCAAGCAGCGGGAGTTGGCGGCGAGCAGGTAAAGGTCGTTTTGAAGGGGCGCACCTTCAGGTACGCCGTTCCGATCTCTATGATTGTCATGCCGAACCGGCTGAGGTCGGTTCGGCATGACGGGTTTAGCTACTTGTACCGGCGCACCCGCACGTGCGCCCTTCATCCTTAAGACGAAAGGAATTCTTATGGCCCGTCAGCCCGGCGTTTATGCCACCTTCGATACCAGCGAAGGAACCATTGTCTGCCGCCTGTTTGAGGCGGAGGCGCCCATCACCGTCAAGAACTTCGTCGAACTCGCCGAAGGCTCGCGCGAGTGGACCCATCCGCACACTCGCGCCAAGAGCAAGACTCCGCTGTACAACGGAACCATCTTCCATCGCGTGATTCCCGACTTCATGGTCCAGGGCGGCGATCCTGCGGGCACCGGCATGGGTGGCCCCGGCTATCAGTTCCAGGATGAGACCAAGGGCTCGCCCCACAAGTTCGACAAGCCGGGCAAGCTGGCGATGGCCAACTCCGGGCCCGGTACGAATGGCTCGCAGTTCTTCATCACCGTGGCAGCGACGCCGTGGCTCACCGGCAATCACACTATCTTTGGCGAAGTGATCGAAGGCCAGGACATCGCCGACAAGATCACCAAGCTCCCTCGCAATCGCCAGGACAAGCCGAACAATGATGTGGTGCTGAAGTCGGTGACGATCGAGAGAGTGTAACGAGCAGTTGTAAGTTTCAGAGTTTCAAGTGGGTGGGGATGCCGAACCCCCACCCTTTTTTCGTCAATGAAGGGAGACGGGCGACGCAGCCTTAGTCAATTGTTAGCTGCGGCAGCAGCCCGTTTGGCTTGATTCCACCGTAAAGCGTATAGTGTCTCTGCATTTCAACCCAAGTTGCGCATAGGAGATAAGCATGAAGAAGCTGCTCTGCGGAGTTGTGTGTTTGTTTCCCCTTTTGATGTTAGGCCAAAGCCCGTTCGACGCCACTTGGAAGACCAATATGGCCGAGTCCAAGCTGTCAACAAAACCGTACGTGTATTCCCTCAACAATGGCATGTACAGCTGCGAAAGCTGCGTGCCCAAAATCATCAATGTCAAGGCCGACGGCACAGATCAGGCTGTAACTGGCCAGACCTATGACACCATCTCCGTGCAGGCGGTGGACGCGAATTCGATTCACGTCGTCACGAAGAAAGGCGGTAAGCCGACGGGCGATGTGACGCGGACGGCCTCAGCGGATGGGAAGACGCTTACCATTGCGAGCACCAACTATCCCTCCGATGGCAGCCAGCCTTACAAGTACGAAGCCAAGCTCACGCGGGTCGCCGCAGGTCCTGCCGGCTCCAATGCGACGTCCGGCTCCTGGCGTATTCAAAATATCAATGAAGATACCGCGGGACTCACTGCCACGTACAAAGTATCCGGTGATGAGGTGAGCATGTCGACACCGACCGGCGAAAGTTGGACCGCTAAGTTCGGTGGCCCAGAGCAACCGGTGAAGGGCTTGTACGGCAATTACACGGTGTCGGTTAAGAAGTTGGGCGACCGTACGATTGAAGTGACCATGAAACGCGATGGGAAGCTCAACAGCGTGAGTAAGATCTCCGTCTCGTCCGATGGCAAGAAAATGACCGAGGTCGTGGACAACAAGCAAACCGGAAGAATTACGACCTACGTCGACGAAAAGCAGTAAGGACCAGTTTCGAGTTTCAGGTTTCGAGTTTCAAGTTGGGGTGGGAGATTTAGCTCTCCCACCCCGTTTGCCAACAGAGGTTGCAAAGGACGGTTCCACCACAAATGGCAATCTGGAGACCGCGAAGTGATTACGGCCTCGCTTTCAGAATGCGGCGTAGGTTTCGTTTGCCGTGAAGCACGGCGACAATCTGGAGCGGAGTTGTTTCCGGCCGGTAGACAACGGTGTAGTTGGGATATCGTGTCAGCGTTCAGAAGCGCAGAGTGCGGGCGGTGAGATCTGGGCGAGAATGGCCGCGCAAAATGTCCTTCGGCGAGAAAGGCGCAGGCGTCGTAAATCGCCTGTTCCACGCGATCAGCGGCATTTTCGCTCTCCGTGGCGAAGTAAGACCAAATGTTGAAAATGTCGGTTTTCGGAAGAGGCGTAAGCGCGTAACCGCTCATCTCTTGGTGGAGCGCTCTTTTCGCCAGGCATCCTTCATGGACTGGATTTCACGGCAGGCTTGTGCAGCGTCGATAAGCTCTCCGCGCTCGGCCTGGAGATAGCCTTCCTCAATGTGAGCTGACAATGCTCGTCGCTCCTCATCGCTCCAGTCTTCCTCCGCATCCTGGGCCTCAAGAGCGCGGCGCAGCACATCTTGAACACTTGTGTAACCGCCGCTCGAAGACGTTTCTTGATGAGCGTCTCGAGATCGGGAGGAACATCCAATTGCATAGCAGTACTCCGTTTTCACTGTATTGTAGACTTTCAGTTGCGTCACTGCGCTCTTAACGTCTGCGATTGCGCCCTCGTGGTACTCAACCCGCTTAGCGTTCATTCACCATGGCCTGGAGTTCGCGATGCAATTGTTCCCAAGGGACGGTCATGGCTCTGCCCGCTTTCAGATCTTCGATTCTGCGAGCGACTTCCTCATCCCAAGCCTCTTGCACGGACGCATTCGTAGTCTCAAGGCTATCGAGCAAGGTATTGGCTAATGCGGCGCGTTCGTCAACAGAGAGGGCGAGCGCACGTTTTAGAAGGTCGGAGACTTCCGGGCTCATGGCGTTATTCTACCCCGTGGACTTCACCGCCTCCATCACATAAACGCGATTCGGATTGCCCGGCTCGATCCCATTCTTCTCGAAGCACGCTTTGATGCGGCGGCGCAGTTCGCGGCGGACGGTGTCTTGAGCTCCCGGCTTCGTCTTCACCACCATGAGGTAGTCCACGGTGTCGCCGCTCACCTTCTCAATGCCCGGCACCTCGGGCTTGGCGAGAATCATTGCCGAGTAAGCAGCATCGCTCGCCAGTTCATCGCCAACTTCCTGCAGCAGTTTGATCACCTGATCGCTGTCGGCGCTATAGGCGACGGAAATGTTCATCGCCAGCTGCGTCCAGTCGCGCGTAAGGTTGCTGACCACTTTGATCTCGCTACTGGGAACGTTGTGTACGGTGCCGTCGCCGTCGCGCAGCACGGTCCGGCGAATGGTCATGGCTTCGACGGTTCCCTGAACGCCGGCGATTTTGATGGTGTCGCCGATGTCGTACTGGTTCTCAACCAGGATGAAGAAGCCGTTGATGAAGTCGCGAACCAGCGTCTGCGCGCCGAAGCCGATGGCAACTCCAGCAATGCCGGCGCTGGCCAGCAGCGGTCCCATGTCGATGCCCCGCAGCGGCAAGATCTGCAGCGCCGCCACGAACATGATGATGAAGAGGCCCACGCTGTGGATGACGCTGGACAGCGTGCGCAGTTGTTGCGAGCGCATCGCCGACGGCAGTCCCTGGCTACTACTGAGATTGCTGAGGTGCCGCGCCGCCGCTCTCAGCAGCCGCGTCAGGATGAACGCGATGATCAGGACAGCAACGATTCGCGGCACCTGGTGGCGCAGAAAGTCGAACGTGTCATCGCCCCAGCTATCGAGCACGTGCACGAGGTTGTCCTTGGCACGATTCGGCCCAACCATCACAGCCTGGAAGCGATGTAAGAATGGAAGCAACATTGTGGCGGATTATAGCAATCGGGGCCGGAGTAGCGGATGAGGTTGCTACCGCGCCGTCGCCTTGCCCGTGGCTGACACCGGCACTTGTTCGACGATCTCGATGCCGAAGCCCTCGAGGCCGGCGACTTTGCGCGGGTGATTGGTCAGGATGCGAATGCGCTTCAGGTTCAGGTCCGAGAGGATCTGCGCGCCGATGCCGATCTCGCGCTGCGTCTTGCGCTGGCTTTCAGGCAGGGTGGGCAGGCGCTGCTCGTGGTGGAACTGGATGGTCATGCGCTCGCCGAGGCGTTCGACGGAATAGCCGGTTGAGGTCGAGTGCAGATAGATCAGCGCGCCGCGACCTTCTTCCGCGATGCGCTGCATGGCAGCGTCGATGACGTTGCGGCACCCGCAACCAGTAGCGCCGAAGACATCGCCCACCAGGCAGTGCGAATGCATGCGCACCAGCACCGGCCCCGCACTTGCGTTTTCGACGTCGCCCTTCACCAGAGCAATGTGCGAGTCGCCGGTAATCTCCGATTCGTAGGCGATCATGCGGAACTCGCCATAAGCGGTGGGCACCATGGCCTCGGCCAGTCGCCGCACGTAGCGCTCATGCGCCATGCGATACCGGATGACTTCGGCGACGGTCAGCATCTTCATGTCGTGCTGGCGGCAGAATTCCGTTAGCTCGGGCACACGCGCCATGGTACCGTCGTCGCTCATGATCTCGCAGATGACGCCAGCGGGAACCATGCCTGCCATGCGCGCCAGATCGACCGAAGCTTCGGTCTGGCCGGCGCGAACCAGCACGCCGCCCTTGCGGGCGCGCAGCGGGAAAATGTGTCCGGGACGCGCGAGATCGTTCGGACGCGTTGCGGGATCGATCGCGACCTGGATGGTATGCGCGCGATCGTAAGCCGAGATGCCGGTCGAGACGCCGTCCTTCGCGTCAATCGATTCGGTAAACGCGGTGCCGAAGTTCGACGTGTTCTCCACCGACATCTGGCCGAGCCGAAGATATTCCAGCCGCTCTTCGGTCATAGCGAGACAAACCAGGCCGCGGCCGTACTTGGCCATGAAGTTAATGGCCTCAGGCGTGATCTTTTCGGCGGCCATGGTGAGGTCGCCTTCGTTCTCGCGGTCTTCGTCATCGATGACCACAATCATGCGGCCAGCGCGGATCTCCTCCAGCGCGGTCTCAACATCGCAAAAGGGAGCTTGCGGGGGCATAGCGTGTAAGTAGGATTTTAGCAGGGACGCGGTTTTCGCGATTTGCTGTTCGCGATTCGCCCTTCGCCAAGTAAGTCGCTCGGGACGAAGGTGGGTCACGCGAGAAGCGAAACAGCAGCTTCCTCCGTCCGGGCCGCAGCCCTTGGTCGGGGATGACACATCGAAGAGAGATGCGAAGAGCGAAGAGCGAATGGCGAAGAGCGGCTCCGAAACAAAAAGGGCCGCACGCGGCGGCCCTGATCGGAGAGTTGGGGGGTTAGAGCGTGGACTCGATCTCGAATCCCCAGGCTTCCAGAAGCGGCTCGGGAATATACTTCGAGTTCTTGTTTTTCCGCGCCCATTCACGCAGCCGGGTGGAGCGGATGTACTGGTCCGGCTGCAGTTTGAATTCCTTCACCACCTGCTCAAACTCGGTGATGGTAGGGACGACCGGGCCAATAGGCTCGGGTTTGCCCCAATTAGGATTACCACGTCGTTTTGCCATGTTTCCGTTTGCTTCCTGTTCGTAGAGATATTAAGTCTGGATGACCGATGTGTCCCCAGTAATACCAGGCCCTGCCTAACTAATTGGATTCACTAAACTTTACCAGCGATTCAGGCGCGTGCCGCCGGGGGCCTGTTCCAAGAGCCGACCATCGGGGAAGGAAGTCTAAATGAGCCGAAGGAACGAGATACTATAGCCCGGTTTTCGCCGTAATTCAAGCTAAATCCCGCCATCTGATCCCGAGATGACCTGAAAGTGGGGCACTACCACCTTCTATGTTGGTAACTCCCATAGAATCAGACGATTGGGTCATTAAAAGGTGAGCAAAAGCGGAACTCCTACAGTGGGCGACCACCAGACTGGGCCGCGAAACTGTGGAAAACGGTAGATTTTGCGACGTCCCCCATCAAGTGACTGAAAAAGGCTTGTGTTGCCTGAAATGCTACAGTCGCACCGAACAGAAAGAGCCGGGCTTGCCCAGAGCTTCGGGAGCGCCGGAACCGTTAGCGGTTTCCATCGGGAGAGTGATCGGGGTTGCTGACCATGGTCTGCTGCGCAAAGATTGCGTCCACCCGCTTCTCGGCTGCGGGAAAGTCGCGCGACAGCCGCTGCGCCTCAGCCTCAGCCGTTTGCGCTTGGCTATTCTGGCCCGATTGCTGCAACGCACGCGCCAGCAGTAGATACCCAACGTCGGACGGTTGAATCTTCAACGCTTGGGAGTAGGCCTGAATCGCCGCGCCAGGATCGCCAGACAACTGCGTAACGATTCCTAGGGCGAGCCAAACCTGTCCATCGCCGGGATTGATTTCCAGCGCCTTGCGAAAACTCTGCCGCGCCTGCGCAAAGTCTCCCAACTGTCGATACGCAGACCCCATGCGGGCAAATGTCGTTGAACGCGGCCACAGGTTCTGCTGAACTGCGTCGTCGGTGAGCGTTATCGTCCTTTGATATTGCTCAATCGCATCCCGCGGCTTGCCATGTTGCTGGTCGTAAGCCCCGATCGACATGTAGGCCGAAGGATCTGACGGATTCATCTCCGTTGCCGCCTGAAGGTGAGGCAGCGCTGCCTCAGCGTCTCCCTGATCCATCAAAGTAGAACCAACGATGTTCTCCGCGAAGTAGTTGTTCTGGGTAACTTCCAGGGCGTGCGACCAGAGTGTCAGGTTGTCGCCCCAGAACCCGACCTGGCGGTAGGTTACGGCGGCCAGCATAAGCAAGACTGCGACACTGGCACTACGCAGCCAGACAGGCGAAAGATGGCGCTGTTCAGCAAAGTCGGCTACGCCCCAGGAGACCAAAATGAACAAGCCGATAGACGAGATGTATGCGTACCGATCGGCCATCGCTTGGCGGTTGACTTGCACCAGCCCGATCATGGGCACCAGGGTCCCGAGGAACCACAGCCAGCCGACCAGCCAATAGCGCTCGCGTCGCTTCCAAACCACCAGTGCGGAAATAGCGAGCAAAACGACGAGAGCCGCAGAGACCTGCCACGCCTGGAGGGAAGTTCCCGGATGAGGGTAGAAGAGGGCCAGATTAGACGGCCAGAACGCCTTTCCCAGATACCGGACGTAGGAAACAATGGCATTGCCCAAACGGATAGAAAAGGACATGCTCTTGTCGACATCAATGCCGCCAATCGCCAGTTGTGACTTCACGGTAATGACGGCACTGGCTGCAGCCATGGCAAAGAGCGGAAGCTTCTCCAGGAGCAACCTGAGGAATCGCTCTTCGCTCTTCGCCTTTCGCTCCTCGTCGGAAGATCGCTGTTCGTTCTTTGCAAGTTGAATTTCGTCAGACGCGCCGGGCGCGTCTTTCTGGCGAAAAGCGAAGAGCGAATGGCGAAAAGCGAGCCGTTGCAGCGGCCAATAGTCCCAAAGCAGCAGAACAAAAGGCAGCGTGATCACTTGGGGCTTAGCCATTAACCCCAGCGCGAACAGCGCCGCAACCACAATGTAGCGTCCGAGCCGCAGCTTACGCGCATACCCACGATACGCTGCCGGCGCGAGCAGGAAGAACAACATGCTGAGCAGGTTCTTACGCTCGAAAATCCAGGCTACAGACTCGACATTGATGGGATGCAATGCGAATAACGCCGCCACCATAGCACTGCGGCCTGTAAATCCCGTCGCTCGCTGCAACACCCAGAAACAGCAGCACCACATTCAAGGCGTGCAGGAACAGGTTTTCGTCATGAGGGCCGGCAGGATCGAAGCCAAAGACCTGCGTGTCCAGGGCATGGGAAAGCCAGGCCAGGGGATGCCAGTCTGGCACGTCGGGAGTGACGGAACCAAAGGAGGTGAATGCCCACCTAACGGTGTCTAAACTCAACCCGGCGCGGACGTGCGGGTTCGAAAAGACATACGGACCATCGTCGAAGTTGGCAAATGGATGACTGTGGACCGGATAATACACAGCCACCGTCGCGACCACCAAAAGAAGTCCCAGCAGGAGTGTCCAATTTGGTGCGCTGGACGACCTTCGCCGATGATTTGCGGGCATCACGCGCTCTGGATCGAGGGCGCGGCTTTGCGGCGGGAGAAGACTTCACAAGAGAGGCTGGTCCCCAGGACTTTACTTCTTGATGGCGAGAACAGAAGGTATTTTACACCGTGTTCAAAGCAACGGCGCCAAGTCCCTTGAGACGAGGCGCCGTTGAATGAATCAGGCTAAGTACAGCTCCCTAGTTGATTCCAATTGCATAGTCCTGCGAGGCAATACCGTTCACGATTACCTGCAGCTTGGTTGCGCCGGTTTCGATGTCTGACGGAATGTCCACATACGTGTACGCAGGACCGTGGAATCCAACAGCCATTGCGCTGTGGCCATGCGTCTTGCCGTAGAAGACGTGTCCGGTAGCAGTGTTGGTGAACCGTACGATGGGGTAGTTGGTGGCATCCTGGAAGTCGTCGCCATAAGCATTATTCTGCGAGGCGCCATTGAAGTTGAAGCCGTTCAACTTAACGGTCGTCCCGTGTGTGAACACCAGGTTGCTCAACAGAAGCGTCGCATTCCAGCCGGTGTAGGGGCTGCCGGCGGAATTAAACAGTTCGACATCGTTGCTGAAGTCGGTGAACATGATCTGACCGGTAGGAAGCATCAGGAAATGTCCATAGTAGGAGGAGTCGCCAGGACCGTTGGGTGGGTTAGGCGCTTCGGTCAGGGTGCTGCCATTCCACTCAAACATTTGGCCGCCCGTGTTGTAGATTCCGGGACTGGCAAACACCAGAACCTTGCCGTTCGTCTCCAGGGCAGCAGGACCATCTGCGACATCGAAAGTTCCGGGGAAATCCGGAGCCTCGGTCCAGGAGTTGGTGCTTACCGTATAAACTCCGTTGTGGCCGGCGCCGCAACTGTTCGCGCCGGTTTGGAAGACATTACCGGTGGGCATCAGCACTGCCGGACCAAGCTCGTAGGAAGCGCTGCCTTCTCCACCGCAGTCGGCCGCCGAATCCCAATACTGCTCCGGCGTGTTGCCTTGGCTGGTCCAGGCGCCCGTGCCCGCATTGTAAGTTTCCCAGTTCTTGCCGTTCGACTGATAACCCGAGACATAGGCGTCGACGTCCAGCACGTTGCCGCCGGGCAACAAGGTCAAACCTTCTTCGTCATAGATGTCAAACTTGCCCGAACCGGTAGAGGTCCAGGTTAAGGTCGACGCATTCAGCAGCGCGGCGGCCGGCGGTTCGTCGCAGCAGCTGCTCTGCATGTAGGTTCCGTTGAACAGAATGACGCTAGGGCTATCGCCAATGTTGCTCCAGCCGCTGGGCGGAGTGACCGAGGTCCAGGTGTTAGCAACCGGATCGTAAATTGCTCCCAGGTTGGTCCACTCGCCGTTGCCAAAATTGTATTCGCCGCCTTCAACGATATAGCGTCCGTCGGGCAATACGGCGGAGCCGAAGTAGAGAGGTCCATAGTTGGAGGGCATCGTCGCGACCTGCGTCCAGGTTCCGGTCGAATAGTTACCATTGATATCCGGTGTTAGAGTCCACCAATTACCCCACGTTCCGGAGTTGCCACTTTCGTCGTGAACCAAGACCCGGCCGTCGGTGAGCAACGCCATCGCGCCAGCGGCCCCGAAGGAACCAGGTAAGGCTGTTACAGGTTGCCAGGTTTGCGCGCCGGCTACACCCACTGCAGCCACCGCGACCAAGGCGATTCCGAGCATTCGCAAAAGCTTCATGTTTCTCCTCAATAGTTGTTTCAATTTTGTCTGAAGGAAGGGTGTCGATGCAGACCGTCGGCAGTCGAGGGGAGCGCCGCAGTTATACATCTCGACTCAGCAACAGCTTCGAAAGTTACTCCGAATCGCTATAAGAAGTCAATGGCTTAGCGCAAATACTACTGGATCTAGTTTTGTCCAAATCTAAAATGCGTTTGCCGATAGAAAAAGGGCATGTCTTGTAGCGACCAGCAGATACAAGGGTTGCGTCACTCGAACGCGCACGCGGGATTTATCGCGCCCGGCTCGCCGGGACATTTCGCTGCCGGGACTGTTGACAAAACTTTTACAAATGATGGAGACGGGCGCCTCCGCAAAGCGCAAAGCGAGCGAGTGAGATCGCATTCTGAGATCGCCCTCCACAAATATAGTACCTTTGCGGTACTATCTATACTCTAACGTAAGTGGAAGCGCGCAAACCATGATCCGGCTCGCCAAACTCACCGATTACGGCCTGGTGCTGATGACCATCATCGCCAGAGATCACGCAGCCTCCGTGCATACTGCGCGCGACTTGGCGGCGCAATCGCGCCTGCCTCTGCCGACGGTAAGCAAGGTCTTGAAGCAGCTTTTGCAAAGTGAATTGCTGGTGTCGCATCGTGGCATCAAGGGCGGTTACAGCCTGGCTAAGGAGCCGGCTGAGATTTCCGTCGCGGAGATCGTCACCGCGATGGAAGGCCCCATCGCGCTGACCGAATGCAGCACGGACGTCACTGGCCTGTGCGACCTGGAGCGCTCCTGCCCCATCAAGCGCAATCAGCAAGTCATCAGCCAGGTGGTGCGCGGCGCGCTGGAGAAGGTGACGCTTTCCGATTTGATTCGACCCATGCAGTTGACCGCGATCAAAGGGGCGCATGGCAAGCTGGTAACAACGATTGGCTATTCATCCGGGAGAGTTCAATGAGTTCAAACGTCAATGCAATTCGAGATCTGGCGGAGCGTGAGTACAAGTGGGGATTTGTTACTGACATTGAAGAGGAACGCGTCCCCAAAGGGCTCAATGAGGCGACCGTCCGGCTGATCTCGGCCAAGAAGAACGAGCCTGAGTTCATGTTGCAGTGGAGGCTGAAGGCCTATCGCTATTGGGCCGCTCAGGAGCAGAAGCAGGCCGAGCCCACCTGGGCCAACATCAAGTATCCCCCGATCGACTATCAGGGCATCACCTATTATTCGGCGCCCAAGCAGAAACCAAGCTTGACCAGTCTGGATGAGCTGGATCCAGAGATCCTGCGTACCTACGAGAAGCTGGGCATTCCGCTGGCTGAGCAGAAGATGCTGGCCGGCGTCGCGGTTGACGCGGTGTTCGATAGCGTCTCCGTCGCCACGACCTTCAAGGCGAAGCTCTCTGAAGTGGGAGTCATTTTTTGTTCTTTCTCGGAAGCGGTGCAGAAGCATCCTGACCTGATCAAGCAGTATCTAGGCTCGGTGGTGCCATACACCGACAACTTCTTTGCCGCGCTGAATGCCGCGGTCTTCACCGACGGATCGTTCGTTTACGTGCCGAAGGGCGTTCGCTGCCCCATGGAACTCTCGACCTACTTCCGCATCAACGCCGCCGAAACCGGCCAGTTCGAGCGCACGCTGATCGTCGCCGATGAAGGCGCGTCTGTCAGCTATCTGGAAGGCTGCACCGCACCCATCCGCGATGAGAATCAGTTGCACGCCGCCGTGGTTGAGTTGGTCGCGCTCGACAACGCGCGGATCAAGTACTCGACGGTGCAGAACTGGTATCCCGGCGACAAGAACGGCAAGGGCGGGATCTACAACTTCGTTACTAAGCGCGGCAAGTGCCAGGGCGTGAACTCGAAGATCTCGTGGACGCAGGTGGAAACCGGCTCGGCGATCACGTGGAAGTATCCCGGCTGCATCCTGCAGGGCGACAACTCGGTGGGCGAGTTCTATTCCGTCGCGCTGACCAACAACTATCAGCAGGCCGATACTGGGACGAAGATGATCCACATCGGCAAGAACACGCGCAGCACGGTGGTGTCGAAGGGCATCTCCGCAGGACATGGCCAGAACACCTATCGCGGGCTGATCAAGATTCTGAAAGGCGCGACCGGCGCGCGTAATTACACGCAGTGCGACTCGCTGCTGATTGGCGACAAGTGCGGTGCGCACACATTTCCGTACATCGAGGTTAGGAACTCGACGGCGCAGATGGAGCACGAAGCGTCGACGTCGAAGATCGGCGAAGACCAGCTGTTTTATCTGCGGCAGCGCGGATTGAAGGCCGAGGACGCGGTCTCGATGATTGTGAACGGATTCTGCAAGCGCGTTTTCCGCGAGCTGCCGATGGAGTTCGCCGTGGAAGCGCAGAAGCTGCTGAGCGTGAGTTTGGAAGGCAGCGTCGGATAGGGTTTTGAAGGGGCGCGGCTTTAGCCGCGCCGGTGGATGTCCGTTTAATTCTTGTCATCACGAGCGGGCTTCAGTCCGCGAGGGATCTACTTTTGAGAGGACTATTGAACGAATGAGCTTACTGGAAATTAAGAACCTGCACGTTAAGGTCGACAACAACGAAATCCTGAAGGGAATCAACCTGACGGTCAACCCCGGCGAGGTGCATTCCATCATGGGCCCGAACGGTTCCGGCAAGAGCACGCTGGCCCAGGTGCTGGCCCGCCGCGAGAGCTACAACGTCACCGCCGGCTCCGTCACTTTCGACGGCAAGGACTTGCTTGAGATGAAGGTCGAAGACGCTGCCTGCGAAGGCGTCTTCATGGCCTTCCAATATCCGGTCGAGATTCCCGGCATCAGCAACGCATATTTCCTGCGCTCAGCACTGAACGCCGTCCGGAAGTATCACGGCCAGGACGAGATGGATGCCATGGACTTCCTGCCCATGTTCCGCGAAAAGCTGAAGCTGCTGGAGATGGACGAGAAGATGATGAACCGCTCGGTCAACGAAGGCTTCTCCGGCGGCGAAAAGAAGCGCAACGAGATTTTGCAGCTGGCGATTTTGGAGCCGAAGCTGGCCATCCTCGACGAAACCGACTCGGGCCTAGACATTGACGCGCTGAAGATTGTTGCCAAGGGCGTGAATTCCATGCGCAGCCCGGAGCGCTCGTTTGTTGTGGTGACGCACTACCAGCGGCTGTTGGACTACATCGTGCCGGATTTTGTGCACGTGCTGATGAACGGCCGCATCGTTCGCTCCGGTGGGAAGGAGCTGGCGCTGGAGCTGGAAGAGACGGGTTACAGCTCGATGGAAGCCGAATCCCGCGAGGCCGCGCCGGCGTAGGTGGAAGAGCTGGCCTTCAGGCCAGCGTCCAGCGAGATTTTTGAAGGGGCGCGGCTTCAGCCGTTGTTCCCGAGGTATTGAAGGGGCGCACCTTTAGAGCCTGCCCTGAGCTCGCCGAAGGGTGCGCCGTAACAGGCCTTTTAAGTTTTGCCATCACGAGGCGACTTTAGTCGCCGAGGGATCCGCTTTTCGACTCTCGGCACTTAAATCGAGGTTTGGAATAAATTGATCACCGCGATTCCACAATTAGAGACTTACCTGGAAACTTTCACCGACTTCCAGAAGACCACCCCCGGCCGCGACCTGGCGTGGCTGCGCAAACTCCGAGAAGACGCGTTCGCGCGCTTCTGCGAGGTCGGCTTTCCCACGACGCACGATGAGGACTGGCGCTTCACCAACGTATCCACCATCGCCAAGGCGCCATTCCGTCTCGCTGCAAATGCCAGCCATCTCGACAAGAAACAACTCGAGGCTTGGCTTCTCCCTGGCGCAGCCTGTCAGCTCGTCTTTGTCGACGGACACATCAGCCGCGAACTGTCCTCGCTCGGCGATCTGCCGGCCGGTGTCCGCGTCAACAGCCTCGCCGACGAAATCAACACCAATCCCGCGGCCGTCGAGCCGCACCTCGGACGTTATCTCAACACTGAGCGTGACGCCTTCGCCGCGCTCAATACGACGTTTGCCGCCGATGGCGCGTTCGTTCACATTCGCAAAGGCAAAGTGCTGGAACAGCCAATCCATCTGCTGTTCGTCTCGACTGGCGGCGTTCAGCCGCTCATGACGCATCCCCGCAATCTGATCGTCGTGGAAGAACAGAGCCAAATCGCCATTGTCGAAGATTATGTCTCTCTCGACGGCGGTGTGGCATTCTGCAACACGGCGACTGAACTGGTCGCTGCGGAGAGTGCGGTCGTCTCGCATTACATGATCGAGCGCGAAGATCGCGAGACCTTCAATGTTTCGACACTGCGCATTCAGCAGGGACGAAGCTCCAACGTCGCAACCCACTCGGTGCTGCTGGGCGGAGGGCTGGTGCGCAACAACGTCCATCCCGTCCTCGTCGGCGAAGGGGCTGAGTGCCTCATCAACGGCCTCTTCATCGGCGTCGAACGCCAGCACCTCGACAACTACATGCTGGTGGAGCACACCAGTCCGCACTGCGACAGCCGCCAGTTCTACAACGGCATCCTCGATGGCCGCTCGCACGGCGTCTTTCACGGCCGCATCATCGTGCATAAGGACGCGCAGAAGACCGACGCGAAGCAGACCAATCGCAACCTGCTGCTCTCCGACGACGCGCAGATTGACACCAAGCCGCAGCTGGAGATCTACGCCGACGACGTGAAGTGCACCCACGGCGCAACCATCGGGCAGATCGACGAAACGGCGCTGTTTTACCTACGCTCCCGCGGTATCGACGAGGTCTCGGCGCGCAAGTTGCTGCTGCTGGCCTTCGCCAACGAATGCCTCGACCGCATGAAAGAAGATGGCGTCCGGGACTATTTGCGAGAGCTGATTAATCGTCATCTATTTGGGATGGCTAACGCCGCGCCAGGTGCGACTGCTCGCGCCGAGGACAAGGGTAGGAATTGGGAGGAACTAGGATGACAGCCGCCGCGAACAGCATGCCTTGGGAGTTTCAGCATCCGATGGTTCGTGAAACAACATTTCCGGTAGGAGAAGTTCGCCTCGACTTTCCCATCCTGCACCAGCAGGTCTACGGGCACCAGTTGGTTTATTTGGACAATGCCGCGACGTCGCAGAAGCCGCGTGCGGTGATCGATGCCATCTCGCACTACTACGAGCGCGGCAACGCAAACATTCATCGCGGCGTTCATTTCCTCTCCGAGCACGCGACGGAAGAGCACGAAGCGGTGCGCCGAACGGTGCAGCGCTTCCTGAACGCGGCGGACAAACGCGAAGTCATCTTTGTGCGCAGCGCTACCGAGGGCATCAACCTGGTGGCGCAGACCTACGGACGCAAGCACGTCGGCGTCGGCGACGAAGTGCTGATCACGGCGATGGAACATCACTCCAACATCGTTCCCTGGCAGATGCTTTGCGAAGAGAAAGACGCCAAACTCCGCGTGGTTCCCATCAACGACCGCGGCGAGTTGCAGATGGAGGAGTTACCGAAGCTGCTCAGCAAGCGGACGAAACTGCTCGCAGTAACCCACGTCTCGAACGCGCTGGGCACAATTACTCCACTGCGAAAGATTATCGAAATCGCACATAGCCACGGCGTCCCGGTAGTAGTCGATGGAGCGCAAGCCGTCCCGCACCTCAAGGTCGACGTGCAGGCGCTGGATTGCGATTTCTATGTTTTCTCGGGACACAAAGTCTACGGTCCAACCGGCATCGGCGTTCTATATGGCAAGCGGACATTGCTCGAAGCGATGCCCCCATATCAGGGCGGCGGCGACATGATCCGCTCGGTCACTTTCGAGAAGACGCTGTACAACGATCTGCCGTACAAGTTCGAAGCCGGCACTCCGAACATTGCTGGTGCGATTGGATTGGGCGCGGCCATCGACTACATCAATCACTTGGGAATCGACAAAATCGCCGCTCACGAGCACGATCTGCTGACCTACGCGACGGAATCTCTTTCGGCGATACCCGATATTCGCATTATCGGCACGGCCGCTGAAAAGGCTGCGGTGATTTCCTTCATCATCGAAGGTATTCATCCTCACGACATCGGTACCATACTCGATCGTGAAGGCATTGCGATTCGCACCGGACACCATTGCGCGCAGCCGGTGATGCAGCGTTTCCGCATTCCGGCAACGGCCCGCGCTTCGTTCGCGATGTACAACACGCGTGGCGAAGTCGATGCGCTGGTCGAGGGCATCCAAAAGGTGAAGGAGGTTTTCGCCTGATGTCCGATCTGCGCGAGCTCTATCAGGACGTGATCCTGGAGCACAGCAAGGCACCTCGCAACTATCGTGAGTTGAAAACGGCGAACCACAAAGCGGAGGGCTACAATCCGCTCTGCGGCGACCACTTCACGATCTATCTCGACCTGGAAGGTGACGCGATTCGCGACGTCGCGTTTCAAGGCTCGGGTTGCGCCATCTCCAAGGCATCGGCCTCGATGATGACGCAGAGCGTCAAGGGCAAGAGCAAGGAAGAAGCGACGAAGCTGTTCGAACGTTTTCACAAGCTGGTTACCGGAGAAGCGAACGGCGATCACGGGTCGCTGGGCAAGCTGGATGTCTTTGCCGGAGTCTCGGAATTTCCCGTTCGCGTGAAGTGCGCAACGCTTGCCTGGCACACTTTGCAGGCGGCGATCGAAGGCAAGCAGGATCCCATCTCGACGGAGTAGCAGCGGCGGAACAGTTTACTGAAAGCCAGGGAAGGACTCTGGCTTCGCTCGTTAGAATGGTTTCGTTGTTGTGCTCTGCCAAAGTCAACAGTCAGTCCTCTGACAAAACATTTGGAGCAAGGAGATTGCATGGCTACAGCGCCGCAAGGTTTTTTCCGCTACGAAGTCGAGAAGTCGACGGATGAAAGCAACAATGTTGTAACCACGATCAAGTGTCACGGGAGGGTGGTTAGCGACACCGCCGGACAAGTGAAGGAAGCGATCAAGCCGCTTATTTCGCAGGGTGGCCGCATCCTGATCGACCTCACCGACGTCGAACATCTGGACAGCTCCGGCTTAGGAACGCTGGTTGGCCTGAAGGCCTCCGCGGTTAATGCCGGATACTGCACGCTGGAACTTGTCAATCTAACGCCCCGCATTGCGGAGCTGCTGCGGATTACCAAGCTGACACAATTGTTTTCGTCGTAGCGCAAACCCCGGTTCCGGCGGATTGCTGTTCGGAAATTTTCAGGGATATCAAACATGCACATGGGCGTAGCCATCAAGTTGAGCCGGGACTGCGAGGTCATCGAAATTCCCAGCGGCACGCGCAGCACGCTGCCGGAGGGATCGGTGGTCAGGATCATGCAGACTTTGGGCGGCAGCTATAGCGTGAGCGGCGGCCAGTACGGATACATGTACCGCATCGACGCGCATGACGCCGACGCGCTTGGACTGCCCGTTCCCGACGCAGCGCCGTCATCCGAGCAGCGGCCCTTCAGCGAGCAACTGGTGTGGGACGAACTGAAAACCGTCTTCGATCCGGAAATCCCGGTCAACATCGTCGATCTCGGTTTGGTCTATGGCTGCAACATCACTCCCGCCGAACAAGGCGGAAACAAGCTCGACATCAAGATGTCGATGACTGCGCCGGGTTGTGGGATGGGCAATGTCCTGAAGTCTGACGTGGAAAACAAGCTCGCGCGTTTGCCCGAGGTGAAAGAAGTCACCGTCGAAATCGTTTTCGATCCGCCGTGGAGTCCCGCCCGTATGTCGGAGGCAGCCAAACTCCAACTTGGCTTCGACCTCGACTTCGGCGAAGAGCCGTCGTCCGGGCTACCGATGATTCGGTAGCACAAATTGCGCTGGCGGTGTTCCCGTTTACGCAATGCCGACCTTTCATGCCCGATCAAAGTACATTTCGCACCGTCATCGATCTGACTCACAATCTGAACGACCGCTCGCCCAACTGGGAAGGGACAGCAGAGTCTCCGTATGAGTGGCGGGAGTTGGGTAACCTGGAGCGCGACGGTTACTACTCGCGCGTCTTCACTACTCAGGAGCACTACGGTACGCATCTGGACGCGCCGGCGCACTTTGCCGCGGGTGGTTGGACGGTGGATCAGATTCCGGCCGAACGACTGGTGCGGCCGCTTGTCGTCATCGATGTCCACGAGGAAGTACAGAGCAATCCCGATTACGAAGTGACGGTGCAGGACATTGCCACGTGGGAGGACGCGCACGGGCTAATTCCCTCGGGCGCAGTCGTGATGGCTTACACCGGCTGGGATGAGCGTTGGAATTCGCACCAGGAGTTTCGCAACCAGCAGAGCGGTGAGCTGACGCATTATCCAGGCTTCTCGCTGGAGGCCGCGAAATTCCTGGTGAAGAGCCGCGAAGTAGTGGGACTTGGCATCGACACCATGAGTGTGGAAACAGGCGCAACCACAACCTATCCCGTCCACCTCTTCACTTCGAAGGAAAATGTTTATCACGTGGAAAATGTAGCCAATCTTTCGCTGGTGCCGCCGGCGGGAGCGACGGTGGTGGTGGCGCCCATCAAGCTGGAGAAGGGCTCCGGCGGGCCGGCGCGGGTGTTGGCGCTGGTGAGCTAGGGCCGCTATTCGCTCTTCGGAGTGCTTTTAGCCCTTAGCTCTTAGCTCTTAGCTTTTAGCCAAGAGAACCGATTCACAATTGCTAAGAGCAAAGGCTAAGAGCTAACAGCCTCCCGCCGAACGCGAATAGCGAATGGCGGCCCTACCGCACATGAGCCTTGTACAGCAGATAGCTAAAGCTTTCGCGCAGGGCGGCGAGATACCGTCCCACCGTAGTCTTGGGAATGGAACCGGGCCGCGGCGAGATGTACACCGTGATGCCCTGGGCCGTCATCATCTGCTTGGCGCGGAACATGTGGTAGGCATCGCTCACCAGCAGGCAGCTGCGCATGTCATTCACGTGCAGGATAACGGCCACGCGCTGGGCGGATTCGTCGGTGTCGCCACCCTGGGTTTCGGCGATAAGATTTGCGTCTGGCACGCCGCGCGATTCCAGATAGTCGCGTCCAACCTGGCCTTCGCTGAAATGAGGATCGTTGCCCGCGCCGCCGGTGGTAATGATGACCGGTGCTAGTCCTCGCTGAAACAAGCTATAGGCGTGGTCCAGACGGGCGCGGTAGACAGGCGAAGGATGGCCAACGTACTCGGCAGCACCGAAGACGACGATGGCATCGGCGGGATGCTCTTCGTCGATCCCAGCCTCGCGCATGATCTGGCGGCTGATGGAAAGCAGGAATCCCAGTGCGCCGACAGCAAGCAGCGCGACAATCCAGCGGACGGGGTGAGATTTGGATTTCCCTGCGGCCGTGGCGACCTACTCCTGCCCTAAGAGCTCGATGATCTGTTCCTCGGGAATCGCTCCCTGCCGCAGCAGGCGCCAAGTGCCTTCGGTGGTCAAATCAACGATGGTCGACGGCATCACGCCCGGGGACGGGCCGCCATCCACGATGATCGACAGACGATCGCCCAGCTGATCGCGCACCTCCATGGCCGTGGCGCATTCGACCTCGCCATGCAGGTTGGCGGAAGTGGCTGTGATGGGCAGCCCGGCAGAGCGGATGATGGCCAGCGGGACCTCGGCTGCCGGCACCCGCAACGCCACATTTCCCGTGTTCGCGGTGACCTTCAGCGGCAGCTTGGGATCGGCCTTGACGATGATGGTGAGCGGGCCTGGCCAGAAGCGGCGCGCCAGCAAGTAAAAGATTTCAGGCACGGGCCAGGCAACATCGGCGGCCTGGTCAACCGATTCAATCAGCAGCGACAGCGGCTTGTGCCGCGAGCGCGTCTTGATCTCATAAACGCGATCGACGGCGTGCAGGTTGAAGGGATCGACCGCGAGGCCATAGTAAGTGTCGGTGGGAATACCCAACACTTCACCCGCGCGTATCTTCTCCGCGGCGTAGGTGACCAGGGAGACTTCTGGCTCTTTACTGTTGATCTTTACGATTTCGGGGCGCAACCGTACCTCTTTTTCGTTCGCGAGGTGTTTGTGGAGCGAAACCTAACACATCGCTCCCTGCAACAGCAACTGAGAAGATTACCACGACGGCGACCGCGGCGCAGTGAGGCGGCCCGGCAGTGTAGGATAGACGCCGGTTGTGCCAGAGCGATGCCTAATACCGTACGGTTTGAAGATCGGGTGCGGCGCATTGACAGCAGCCAGAACGCGCGGGTGAAAGAGTTGCGGCGCGCCTTCGCCGAGGCCACGCCCAACCAACAGGGCGAAGTTGCCATCGAAGGCATGCACCTGGTGGAAGAAGCCATCCGCAGCGGACTGCGTCTGGGGACAGTCTTCTTCAGCGAGTCGGCCCGCGAGCGGGCGCACAAGCTGTTGCCGCAACTATCGGCGCATACCGAAGTTTTGCTGCTTCCTGACAACGTGTTCGCCAGCGCCGTGCCCAGCGAGACTCCGCAGGGCGTGGCGGCGCTGGTGCGAGTGAAATCCTTCACCTTGGAAAATATCCTGGCGGCGCAGCCCACGTTGCTGGTGATTACGGCTGGCTTGCAGGATCCGGGAAATCTGGGGACGATCGCGCGCTCCGGCGAGGCGTTCAGCGCGACGGGCCTGCTTCTCGGCGAGCGTACCGTGAGTCCCTGGAACTGGAAGGCGGTACGCGCTTCAGCGGGATCGCTGTTCCGCGTGCCGACGGCGAAGGTTGAACTGGCGCAAGCGCTGCCCGAGATCAAAGCGCTCGGCGTGCACGTGCTGGCGACTTCATCGCATAAGGGCACTGTAATTTCCGACGTGGACCTGCGCGGGCCGGTGGCGCTCGTCGTCGGCAGTGAAGGCGCGGGCGTCCCCAAGGATGTGCTGGCGCAGGCGGATGAGGTGGTTGTCATTCCGCAGTCGTCGAAAGTGGAGTCGCTGAATGCGGGGATCGCGGCGTCGATTGTGCTGTACGAGGCGGCGAGACAAAGAAAGCAGTGATTTCACCACGGAGATCACGGAGAGCACAGAGGATAAAGGAATAAAATCAGGATTGTTTGTCGCAGTTTTGGAGAGACGATCATGTTAGCGAGGTTGGTGATGACCGTGACGTTCGCCAAGAGTCTCGCCTCCTGCATGCTGATTTGACTGGCGAGATAATCGCGGCCGCAGTCGATGTGCACAGGGAACTGGGGCCGGGCTTGTTGGAATCGGCTTATCAGGCCTGCATGTGCCATGAACTCGCGAGACGCCATTTGGACTTCCGGAGCGAGGTCGCCCTGCCTGTCAATTACAAGGGTGTTCACCTGGACTGTGGTTACAGAATGGACCTCTTCGTGGGTGGCAAGATCGCTGTTGAGCTGAAATCGGTAGACAAAATACTGCCTATTCATCAGGCGCAGCTTCTAACCTATTTGCGTCTGAGCGGGATGCGAGTAGGACTCCTGATAAATTTCAATGTCCGGATGTTGCGACAAGGAATACTCCGAAGAGTCATCTAATTCTCCGTGCTCTCCGTGTCCTCCGTGGTGAATAATTCTTGAGCCTCTTCCAGAACAACTCGCAGTCCGACGAAGCGGTTGACAAGTCGCGGCCGCTGGCCGACCGCATGCGCCCGCGCACGCTCGACGAGTTTGTCGGCCAGGAGCACATCCTGGGGCCGGGCAAATCGCTGCGGGTGCAGATCGAGCGCGACGACACCGGCTCGCTGATCTTCTGGGGACCACCCGGCGTGGGCAAGACGACACTGGCCAAGATCATCGCGCGGATGACGCGTGCCGACTTCATCGAATTTTCGGCGGTCCTGAGCGGGATCAAGGAAATCAAGCAGGTGATGGCCGACGCCGAACGCGCCCGCCAGTACGGCACCCGCACGATCGTGTTTGTCGACGAAGTGCACCGCTTCAACAAAGCGCAGCAGGATGCGTTTCTGCCGTATGTCGAGAAGGGCAGCATCCGACTGATCGGCGCGACCACCGAGAATCCGTCCTTCGAGATCATCTCGGCGCTGCTGTCGCGCTGCCGCGTGTACGTGTTGAAGTCGCTGAGTGAAGAACAGATTCTGGAATTGCTGCAACGCGCACTGCACGATGAGGAGCGCGGCTTGGGCGAACTGCACCTCGAGGCCGAGGAAACTGCGTTGCGCAAGATCGCCGCCTATTCCAGTGGCGACGCGCGCAGCGCCTACAACGTGCTCGAAGTTGCGGCAACGCTGGCGACCGAGCAGGCGAAAGACGCCACGCCGCGCATTACTGACGCGATCGTCACCGACGCGCTGCAGAAGCGCGTACTGAAGTACGACAAGGCCGGCGAAGAGCATTACAACCTGATTTCGGCGCTGCACAAGAGCGTACGTAACAGCGACCCAGACGCCGCGCTCTACTGGCTGGTGCGGATGTTGGAGGCAGGTGAAGACCGTTTATACGTCGCACGGCGGGTGGTGCGAATGGCGGTTGAGGACATCGGGCTGGCTGATCCGAATGCGCTCGGCATCACGCTGGCGGCTCGCGATGCGTTCGACTTTCTCGGCATCCCAGAGGGCGACCTGGCACTGGCGCAGGCGGTGGTCTACCTGTGCGCCGCGCCGAAGTCGAACGCGGTTTACAACGCCTATGGCGTGGTGCTGGAAGATGTGGAGCGCACTGCTCAGGATCCCGTGCCGCTGCATCTGCGCAACGCGCCAACGGGACTGATGAAGGCTTTCGGTTATGGCGAAGGATATCAGTACGCGCACAATCTAGAGTCAAAAGTCGCGGACATGCAATGTCTGCCGGACAATCTGAAGGACCGCGTCTACTACCATCCCACCGACGAAGGAATCGAGAAGCGCATCAAGGCAAGGTTGGAAGAGATCAGGAAGAGGAAAGCGACTAGCGACTAGCCACGAGCAACTAGCTCTCCACTCTCTCGCCACGAACCTGGCGAGAAGGATGGGCCCCCCGGGTTAAGTAGTTGATATGATGACGCCGGACAGGGTAGCCACCCGTCTAGAAGGTTTTCGCGGAGGTGCAATGGAACCGCTTAGACACACTAAGACAGCGCAATTCGGCATCCTCAAAATGTATCGTGAGGATCTGGACCAGTTGGTTGCGTTCTTTCGGCACACCTGCACCCAGGTGACGATATCGGATGCTGACAATCGGTATGTGTCGCTCGATGAAATGAGGGCGACCATTGGTCCAACGGTTCGGTATCTCGACAGTCAGGGTAGAGAGCCCGCTTTACATTTTGTCCTAAACCAGGTTGAGGAAAGAAAAGGAACTCCGCCGACGCGGGTTATGTTCACCGAGCTAAGAACGGAAGAAACTTCGGATGCGGCTGACGCTTTGTTTTACAAAGTTAAGGAGTTTCTCACCGCGCATGAAAAGGCGCCTGTCCGTTGGCCATTCATTGTTCTGTCGCTCATATTCTTCGTCAGCCTCATAATACTAATAATGCGCAGCAGCGAATTTATCGGCGGCAAGGACGTTCTCCATTTGTCGCTAGGATGGATAGTAAACGCTGTTCTACTCTTTGTGTCCTTTATCCTTGCTACATTTGTGAAAACCTATGTCACCTTGTCGACAAGACTTGAATCGGCGTCGTTCTGGGCAAGGAATCGCGAGACGTTCGAGAAGCAAGTTGTCGTGTCAGTAATTAGTGGCATTGTCGGCTACCTCCTTGGTCGCTTCCTGAGATAACCCCACTTGAGGCGACTGGCCTTACTTTTCCATCGCGAAGCTATGCATCACGAACTCTTAGTCCGTTGTCTCACGGCGCCGAAGGAGGCGGATGATCGACATAGACGCGCTGTAACAAACTCTGGGGCCAGAGTGCCAGGGCCGCGCCGTTCCTGTTCGCCTCGGCCGCGACTTCGTTATAGCGCACCAGCAAGAGCCGGGGATCCAACAGACAGTCAGTGAAGACAGCCCGGCCGAAGCGCTTCTCCACCAGCGCTGCCATCTCGTAGCCCACCGTGTACCACGGTCCCTGATAGCCGAAGAAAGTGGAGGCTTTCTCCTGGATTGCGTCGCCCTTCAACTTTCCATCGAGCACGTCGTCGAAAAACTGAGTCAACGTGGCCACGTCCTGATTGAAGTGCATCATATCGCTGTCCCAGCGGGCGCGAGCCAGGGCATCATCTTCCCAATGCGGGCGCTGTTCCGTCGAGCCGGCCGCCGCCAGCACCGCCTCGCCTTCGCCGAAAGCCCCCATCAACTCGGCGGTCTGTTTCACGTTCTCGGGCAAACCGGCGAGGACCTTCTGCTGCTGCGCATCCAGGCCGAACAAACCTATATGGTGGCACTCATGCGCCACGATAGTTTCAAACTGCGCCTGCGTCTGTTTTACCAGGTAGACAAAAATCGCAGGCTCGCCATGTGCGTTACGCCATACAAAGCTGTTGTTGTGCGGCTTGATCATTGGAAACACTCGCGCGTGGATGACGGCCCCCGGTGGCAGCCAGGAAAGTACGCGTCTGCCGATGCCGGTCATGTCGGCGCGCTCCATTCCTGCCAGCGTCTGCGCCCACTCCTCAGCGCGAGCCAGCGTCTCGGGCGCTTGCAGAAACTTTCTGAAGTCTTCGTCGGTGAACGCGCGCTTTATTGCCGCCTCGCGCGCCTTCAGCCATTGATAAGGTGCCGTGGCAAACAGCTTCTGCCAGTCGGCGTCCGTCACCGCCTGGTTGGCCTGCTCCTTTTGCAGGATCAGCAGTGCCTGTTCGGCCTCGGAGGAGTCCAGCGTCAACTCCACCCGCGTGCCGACGGCCACGTTCGTTTGTGCGAAAAAATAGGTACCAGCTGCCAGCGCCAAGGCCAAAACAGAGAAGCGAACAAGGGTGTGCATCGGTTCCTCTGACAGAGATACGTTGCCGATGACGCGATTGTTCGTCGGAGTCCGGTCACAGTCGCGTCTGTTTCTCGGGCTGAGGAGAGCCTAACGTTGGTGAGTATAGTACTTAGCTCGACCCACAGCCATTTCGATGTCGGCTAGGATGTCGGCGGCGGCTTTGGCTGGATCGGCAGCTTCGAGGATCGGGCGGCCGATGACAAGGTGGGTCGCGCCGCCGGCGATGGCGTCGCGCGGGGTGACGACGCG
>Ga0181505_10484167_pt1 | contig 43812 bp, 35 predicted proteins | sample PEATcosm2014_Bin_5_FD_127743 | JGI IMG/M metagenome (GOLD analysis project Ga0181505, IMG submission 127743) | Metatranscriptome of peatland microbial communities from MTU Mesocosm Facility, Houghton, MI, USA - PEATcosm2014_Bin05_30_metaT... | ecosystem: Environmental > Terrestrial > Soil >...
ATTGTGTTCAGCAGCCATGCAGTCGTTGCCCCATACCAGGGCATCAATGCACTGGAATTTCGCGTGGCTAACGCCCGCTCCAATGAACTGATCGAAATCACCGCCAAGGTCGTCTTCAGCCGCTTTGAGCAGGTGGATGGCGCGCATACCCGGCGCTACTATCCATTGACGCTGGAACGCGACGGCGTGGTGTTCCTTCCCTTGACCTGGACGGTGGTGCATCCCGTCGACGAACACAGTCCTTTGCGCGGTGAGAGCCCGGAATCGTTGCGTAAGGCCAATGCGGAGATCCTGGTGCTGTTAAAGGCGTTCGACGAAACTTTTTCCACCATCGTCCAGACGCGCACCTCTTATATTTCTGACGACATAGTATGGGGAGCTCGTTTTGCCAATGCCTTCATGGCAGATGCGGCCGCGAACTTCGCCAAGAAAAAAGCTCGCCACGGTGACAAGGTCGCCGTCGATATGCGGTTGTTCGACATAATCGAACCGGTTCCCGGGCGATTAAACGGTTGAATATCGCTTGCCGCTCACGCACAATATCCAACGCAGTTATCCGTAAACACATTTGGAGATTCACCACGGAGGCACGGAGAGCACGGAGGATATATAAAATTAAGACTCCGTGTCCTCCATGCCTCCGTGCCTCCGTGGTGAATTGATTTGTCGAAACGCAGTAAGATTGAGAGTTCTAAGCCCGGAGTTGTTGCAGTTCAGCTTCTGCGTCGGCAATTTGTGTCCGCCTGCGCCCAAACACAGATGGAGGAATTATGGCTGAAGCAGTTCTTAACAGTATGAAGAGGGCCTCTGGCTGGTCTATCGCACTGGGCGTTCTGATGATCGTGGCGGGTCTCATCGCCATGGTGGAACCCGGCGTATCCGGACTGTTCATCGCTCTGATTGTAGGATGGTCCGCTATTTTTAACGGCTTCGCCCAAATCCTGTACGGTTTTCGCACCCACGGCGGCGCGCACGTTGCCCTGGAGATCATTCTTGGGATCATCTATATCATCGCGGGTGTTTACCTGATAATGCATCCCGTGGGCTCATTGCTTGCGCTGACCTTGCTACTGGCCTGTTTTCTGCTCGTGTATGGCATCTTCGCTTTGGTGCTGGCGTTCAGGATGCGACCGCACAACGGCTGGGGATGGGTGCTCTTCGATGGCATTATAACCATCCTGCTGGGGGCGCTTATTTGGAAGCACTGGCCGATTAACTCTGAGTGGGTAGTCGGGACCCTGTTCGGTATCAGCATCTTCATCTCCGGCGTGACCCGGCTGATGGTGTCGCTGGCCATCCGGAGTGTGGCGAGCACGGCGGCCTGATACTTGGTTGCGCCTTCGCGCTCTTGTGGATGATTTGGGTGCCCCGTTCTGTCATCCCGAGCGGAGCGAAGCGGAGTCTAGGGACCTGCTTTTCTCCACTCTCTTAGCTGGGGCGGAGCAACTGGCTCTAAGCTCCAGGCCCGCGGCTAGGAGTTTCTATCGCTCTCCTGCTGTCGTCTCAGCCTTCTGGTTTCGGCTAGCAGCGTCATACTATGCATCAGGTTCTGCATGGTGACGATCCCCACCAGGCGCTGCTGATCGACCACGGGAATCATGTTGAGCCCTTGGCGGCCGAGCTTGCGAAACGCAGAAGCCAGCGAGTCCGTGCTCTGCGCAATGTCGAACGCCCGCACCATAGCTGACTGCACATAGCCATTACCGCTTCGGCGCAGTGCTTCCACAATACGTTGCTTGCTGATGATGCCGACCATGTCGCTGCCGCGAACGACAGGGAAGTCATCCTGGAGCGTGTGCACAGCTTTGTGCAACGCATCCTCCAGCGTGTCAGCCGGCGACAAGGTCGAGAAGCCGGTCAGCATCACGTCTTCCATGCGTACGCTTTCCAGTACCGACTGAAAGACGACCGAGCGGTCCTCGAGCTGCGCTCCGACAAACAGGAAGAACCCGATCAGCATCAGCCATGTATTCCACACGCCGAGAAAGATGAACAGCATGGCAAATCCCTGGCCGACGGTGACGGCCAGGCGCGTGGCGCGGACGTACTCCATGCGCTCGGCAAAGAGCGCGCGCAGCACGCGGCCGCCGTCCATGGGATACGCAGGCAGCAAGTTGAAGCCGCCGAGAAATACATTGCCCCAAAACAGGGCGCGCGGCAGGTTAGCTGCGTTGACCAGGGGCCGGCCCCAGAGATTGACCTGCGGCAGAAAGAGAAGGATCAGTACCGCGGAGACGACAGCGATGGCCAGGTTCACCAGCGGGCCGGCGATGGAGATGCGAATATCGCGCGCGGGATCGGGGGTGCGCTGGCCCATGTCTTCCATCAGGGTGACGCCGCCGATGGGCAACAGGATGATGGAGCGCACCGCTACGCCGCTGCGCCGGGCGACCAGCGCGTGTCCCAGTTCATGCAGCACGACGCATCCGAAGATGATGGCGACCAGCGCTAATCCGCGCATGGCGCCGGCAGTGCCCAGCGCGACCGATTGCGTGAACCATACAAACACCAGCAAGAACAGGAAGGTGAGGTGGATGCGGATATCCACTCCAAGCAAGCGTCCTGCCGGTATCGACCAGCTTCTCATCGCTCCGAACTGCCTCCACCTTCATTCTATAGCTATCAGCCTTCGGCCATCGGCCGTCAGCAAGACGGTCGGTGGAAGCGCCGGGCTTTAGCCCGGCGAAACTAGACGATACGAGAAATGGCTTCAGCCACGGTGGCCGGGGCTGAAGCCCACTTTATAGTTACGCGCTTTCGGCACGGCTGAAGCCGTGCCCTTACACCGTTTCGCAAGGACATTTCCCTTGCAGTCATGAATAGCCGCTGTGTCAAACTGTCTCATGCGCGTTATTGCCGGACAGTATCGCAGCCGCCCTTTGCGGTCGTTGCCCGGACTGGATTTGCGGCCCAGCAGCGATCGTCTGCGCGGAACTTTGTTCGATGTCCTCACCGCGGCGCGCAGCCTCACGGACAGCGTCTGGCTCGACCTCTATGCTGGAACCGGCGCGGTTGGGATTGAAGCGCTTAGCCGCGGAGCGCGCGAGGTGTACTTCGTAGAATTGGCTAAGAAACACGCCCGTCTGCTGCGCGAAAATCTTGCCGCCCTCGGAATCGAGACTGGGTACGAACTGCATGAGCGCGAGGTCGCCAAGGCGCTGCCGCTGCTGGAGACGACAGGCGTGGTTTGCGATTACTGCTTTCTCGATCCGCCGTACCGGATGCGCGGCACGTATGAGCAGACCCTTGGCTATCTGTCGCAATCGCGATTGCTGCAGCCGTCCAGCCTGATTATTGCTGAGCATGAAAAGAAGTTCGATCTCGACGAGCGCTTCGGAGCGCTGCTGCGATACCGGCGACTGGATCAGGGAGATGCGGTGTTGAGCTTCTACAGGCTGGGATGAAACACCAGTCGTCAGTTGCCGGAATCGATCCCCACACATGACAGAACGGGGCACCCCGCGCAGTGGCCAGTACTCAGTAACTGCGTCGCCCCTTCGACTCCGTAGGTATCCAACGTGGCCTCTACTTTGGCGTTTTCTTGAAGATGTTCAATTCCACCGGGCCACCGGGACCTTTCACCAGCAACACCTTGTCGTTGAGTTTCGCAGGATATTCTTTGCCCGGGCTCCAGTCGATGAAAACCGCAGCAGGGGCGCTGGCCCGGCACCCATAGACCGTACCAGCCATGCGCATGAAGATCTTGTACTGGTCTCCATTTTCCGGATGCTGCGCGCTGACCGCAACTTTTTCGATCGATACAACTGCGGCGGTCTGATAGCCTTCGTCCGGGTTTTGCGCATAGGCAAGCATCGCAACCATCGCGACGCAGCACGATAATGCAATCAAACATTTCTTCATTGGTGCTCCTCTCTGACAGCGAAAGAAAGTATAGACCGAATGCCCGAGCAGGAATAATGCTGAAGCTCCGCTGCTGGTTCACGTTCTCCAGATAGCCTGCAGGCGACAAGAATCCATCCGTCTCATTTCACCGGCCCTAGATACTGATCTAGCCAATTCAGTGTTTCCTTGATGAGTTCGTTGCGTGGGATGTTGTGGCCGGTTTCGTAAAGTAGATGTTTCTTGTGATCTTTCTTCGATCCGAGTAATCGGTAGAACGGATCCTGGGTTGATTCCACAGGGAAGAAAAAGTCGTAGCGTCCGTTCAGCATCAGGACCGGCTGCTTCACCCGTGATACGAAGTTAATGGTATCGACTTCAGGAAGTGATCGATGGAAGTCGAGTCCACCAAGGACGAAAACACAAACCTTGATGCGTGGGTCCACCGCAGGCACGAGGCCTCCCATTTCCGCGCCCCAACTGTATCCGTAGTAGGCCACTTTATCGTGGTTCAAGTCGGGACGGGTCTGAGCATAGTCGAGTGCCCGCGAGGCGTCTTTTGCCCACATGATGACGTGGTCCCTCCAGACGCTGGTTTCGCTTGCGACATCTGATTCCATGCCGTCTCCCCGTTCATATGTGCCCTTGTAGACGGGGTAAAGAACAGCGCGCCCGCTGCGGAGGATCCCATCCAGCGACGCTGTCGGGTACATTGAGAACTTGCGTAGCAAGAGGGCATTCGATCCGGGGAAGAAGAGAACTGTCTGGAATGGCGGCTTGGCCTTGGTTGGAAGAAACAGGTAGGCAATTGCCCGTTCATTACCGTAGGCTGCCGAGTAGGTGATCTTTTCGATCTTCCAATCCTCCTCGTTGCTGTTTACCTGCTCGACCGACGCATTCAAAGGCGTTTTGTCGTAGAAATACAAGCCGCGGTAGGCCTGGAATAACTGGTCGGAGACCGGTTTTTCCTTGCTCAGGTCACGCCGTGGAGAGGGCATCCGAGCAAAAGCTTCCTTGGGAACTGTGTCGGGATCGATGTACTTCACACAACGGAAGCCGATATTTGTGGCACGCAAAAAAGACGATTGCGCGTCAGGGTCGATAAACATATAAGTGGGTTCATCCCAAGCGCCCCCAAGCACGTACCGCTTGCTCTCTTCAGCCTCCGTCCAGATCCACTCTTTCACGTTGCCAGCCATGTCGTAGTTGCCCCACGGACTCATATCCTGCTTGCTGCCCACTGGCAAAACACCCGAAGTGCCAAAGTTACTTGCCGGCACGATGAACGCCGCAGAATACGGTCCCGCAGCACGATTCCAGTGATAGATGGTGGGCAGACTCTTGCCGGCAAACTCCGCATAGGCCGCGGCTTCGTACCAACTAATTCCAGTGACCGGATAGTCGTCCTGTCCTTTGGGATACTCGCCCTGAATCCAGTCCTTAGGCCCAGGACGCCCGGCGGCGTCGCGGAACAACGCCATCGCCTCCTCCCACGACAGATGTTTTCCGTCGCGCTCGAAGTCGACCTTCCAATACTCGCGCTTTTGATATCCACCCTGGTCCACAAAGGCCTTGAACCGGCGGTTCGTCACCTCATATTGATCAATCCAATAGTCTTTAAGTTCCAGCTCCGGCATTCCGTCATAACCCGGAATGTATAGCATCTTGGAATATTTTGAGGGTGAGACTCGCACCATACCGGGAGGAATTTTCCCAGTCTCGTCGAGAGTGACGGTTGCTTGCACCGGCTGACCGGGAGGCGGCGGATACCAGCCAAACAACGCGCTTGTCGTTCGCAAAACAGTTCCGAATCCCGGTTTCTCAAACTTCCAGACATACATGCCACGCGGCTGGCGGAGATTCTTCAGAGGGGTCTTTCCCACGAATTCCCAAGGTGCATTTACGTCGGCGTAGCCTCGGCGGTAGACGTCTACGCCGGGCGGTGTCGTCTGCAGCGAAGTCACATATGAAATCATCGGCCACAGCTTCGCTAGCGCGGCATCGCCTGGGATCGATCTTTCCGCCTTGACGGCAAGCGAGTAGGCCTCGTTGAATCTTCCCTCATCGGCCAACTGCGAGACCTCAGGTACAGCGACCTCGCGTGCCCAATGCGCCTCGCGGTTGCGTTTGACCAGCCAGCCCGCTCCCATACCAAGAAGGCTGACCAATGCCAGAACTGGCACCAGTATCCGAGGACGCTTTGCGGCCCTGGCGATCCGCGCCGGACTGAGGCCAGCGCCCGACTCAGGAAACAGCAGGTCGCGACAACTCTTTAGATCCTGAGCCAGTTCGGTGCCAGATGGGTAACGCGCGGTTGGGTCCTTCTTCAAACAACGGCTGACGATGCGGCGCACCTCGGGCGGGATGTGGTGCTTAAATTCGCTCACCGGCTTAGGATCGTCGCGCATGACCGCCGCAAGCAGCGCGGCTCTGGAATCGCCCTTAAAAGCCTTGCAGCCGGTGAGCATCTCGTAGAGCACCGATCCGAACGAGAAGACATCGCTGCGGGGATCGATGGGTTTTCCTTCCGCCTGGTCGGGCGACATGTAAGCGAGCGTTCCGACGATCATGCCGGGCGACGACGAACTCGCCTCGATCGTCGCGCCTTCGTTCCCAGTCGCCGGCTGCGGTATGGCGATTTTAGCCAACCCAAAATCGAGCACTTTAACCAATCCGCTCTCGTCCACCATGATGTTCGCCGGCTTCAAGTCGCGGTGTACGATCCCTGCGGCATGAGCGCGTCCGAGGGCGTTGGCTATTTGCACGCCGTACTTTATCGCCACGTTGTCCGGCAAACCGCCAATAGGAATGATCTGGTCGAGGGTGTTCCCGGCGACATACTCCATGACCATGAAGTCCAAGCCACCTTGTGAGCCGACGTCATGGAGAACGCAGATGTTGGGATGCTGCAGCCCCGAGATGGACTTCGCTTCCTGCTGGAAGCGGGCATGGAGGTCTGAACTCGACGACACTTGGGCAGCAAGGATTTTAATCGCTACCGTACGTTGTAGACGTGTGTCCCGAGCGCGATACACTTCGCCCATCCCGCCTATGCCGAGGAGAGCCTCGATCTCGTATGGACCAAGCCTGGTGCCGGAACTTAATGTCATCGGTGATGGCGATTATACCCTCGGCATTCTGCTCTTCCGATCCTTCGCCGAATTTGGCGAGACCGACAACAATGCGAACCCAAGCCTGCATCAATCGCTACGCCAAGTGTGTGTTGTTACTCTGCGTGGCGGCGGGGCACGCGTTTGGAGAGATTGCACAGTGTCTCGTAGACCACGGTGTCTGAGCAGTGGGCCATGTCCCAGGCGCTGATCTGCTCCTGGCCGCTGCGGCCAATCAGCACCACCTCGTCGCCGATGGCGGCTCCGGCGATTCGCGTCGCATCGATCAGCGTCAGGTCCATCGAGATGCGTCCGACGATCGGGGCACGTTGTCCGCGAATCAGCACTTCGCCGTGACCGACGGAGGGATGAATGTGGCACAAGGCTGGATCGTGTCCGTTGCGGACGGAAATTTTGCGCGACAATCCATCTCCATATCCCACCGACACGGCAGCAATGCGCGCAGGCGCAGGAGTGACATAGGCGCCGCCGTATCCCAGCGGCTGTCCAGCGGGCACATCGCGCAATCCTAAGATATGGGTCTTCCAGGAAAGCACTGGTTTGAGCGGCAGGGCGGGAACATCGGTTACGGGAGAACCGTCGTGGCGAGACGGCGCATACTCATATCCGTAGAGCAGGAGTCCAGGCCGCACGAAATTGTGCCAGGTGTTTGGCCGGGAGGCGACTGCGCCGCTGTTGGCCAGATGGCGCAACGGCGGATGCAGTCCGTGATTCGCCAGCGTGCGCAATGCCGCCTCATAGCGCTGAATCTGGCGCGCCGTGTCCTGGTCATCCAAAACTTCGGAAGAGGCCAGATGACTGAAGACGCCTTCGAGTTCAATCTGCGGCAGGCGCTTCACGCCTTCGGCAAACGACTGCAACTCCGCGAGCGGCAGTCCCAGGCGAGCCATGCCGGTATCGATCTTGAGATGGATGCCTACGCTGTGCGTGAGACCGAGGCGTGTGGCCGCACGAGCGAGATCTTCTGCCTGCTGCAAACGGAAGACGGCTGGGGTCAGAGAATGGCGCAGCGCTTCTTCTTCCTCGCCGGGATAAAGGCCGCACAATACCAGGATTCGTCCTTGAACGCCGCACTCGCGCAGCACTACGCCTTCGTCGGTTGAGGTGACGCCAAACCACTTGGCGCCAGCCTGCTCCAACGCAGGCGCACATTCTTCCGCGCCGTGCCCGTAGGCATTGCACTTCACGACCGCGCAGATGGTGACGTCAGCGCCAACGTGTTCTTGAACGACTCGAAAATTATGGCGCAAGGCAGACAGGGAAACTTCAGCCCAGTTGGGCCGGGTCTCAATGCGGGAGGATGTCAGGGTCGTCGCCAAGATTCGATGATACAAGCTGCAGAGGATGGATTACGAGAGGCCGGAATCAAGCTGGAAACCTCTTCGTGTTGCTCAGTTCCTGACGGCGGCTTCACTGCTAGGCACTTATCAGCAGTGTGGAATGGCGGGCAGATTCGCCCTGCCGCTGAAGTTCCACCCGCTTTTCACCTCGTCCGATCGATCATCCAGTCCTTAGGCCAGCCTCGGCAAAGTATTGAACATTTTTCCGAGTGCCCACACTAAAGAGCTATTGGTATTTGTCTTTCCGTGGTATAAAACCGTCGTAATCTTGGCCAGTCAGTGTTAAGGTCGGTACTTTCGCTGGAACGTCTTGTGCAGGTCTGGAACCACGGAAGCAATTGACAACAACTAAATAAAGTAATAAAAAAGCTTCCTAGCGTCCATCATGATTAACGTTATCATTGCCGACAATCAGGCCATTTTTCGCGCCGGGGTTGCCAAGCTCTTGGCCGTGGAAGAAGACCTCCGGATCGTCGGACAACCGCCGGCACCCGATCAGATACTCAATGCCTTGGAGAAACTGCGGCCAGCAGTAGTGATCTTATCGACGGGCTTCCTGTCCTTCCTCCCCGCGGTTCAGGAGATTGCACAGAGGCGGCAAATTGCCGTGCTGGTGATCTGCGATAACAGCGAAGACGCTACCGACTTCATGCGCATGGGTGTGCAGGGTGTAGTTTATCGTTCGGCCAGCGGCTGTATGGTGGTGGAAGCTGTGCGGCGGCTCGCGCAAGGGCAGTCGTTCTTGCAGACTCCGAATTCCGCCGAAGTTGAGGTCAACGATGACCTGGTGGGAGCGCGGGTACGCAAGCGGCTCTCAGACAGAGAGTTGCGAATCATCGCGGCCATCGTACAAGGCTATAAGAACCGGGAGATCGCCGCCCAGTTGTACACCAGCGAGCAGGTCGTCAAGAATGCTCTGCGCAATATCTTCGACAAGATTGGGGTCTCGGACCGTTTGGAGCTGGCCCTTTTCGTCGTGCATCACCGGATTCTGGCCCAGGCTATGGCCACGGTCATCCTTGATCCGCCGCCCTCGCGAGTTGCTGTTGCGGCAGCCAGCTCGGTCTCGGTTAAGGAGCGAGTCCGCATCTGCTTGCCCTCGCAGTCCATTAACTGACTGCCAGACGATGAGTGGTTCGGTGGGCTGGAAGGCTTCGGCTACGCTGCGATCCAACCACTTCCTACTTGCCCGCTATTGTTTCGAAGCGTTGCGCGTTGGCAAATCGGCGCCGGGCTAAGGCTTGGCTCTCTGCAACTTGCGATAGGCCTCGCTTTTGGACAGCCCGAATTCCTTGGCTACCTGTTTCAGCGCCGCCTTTTCCTCGAGCTTTTCTAAGCCGACCAATTCCTTGACGCGCTTCGCAACGGTGTCGCTGGAAGTCAGCGCGTGCGCCGTCTCCTCCGCCTTGCCGATCAGCAGCGTGATTTCACCCCGGATCTCGGTCCGTTTCTCCAGTTGCGCCAGAACGTCCTCGGCGCGGCCGCGCAGGAATTCCTCATGCAGCTTGGTTACCTCGCGTGCCATCACCATGTGACGCTCGGGGCCCAGGATGTCCACCACATCGCGAACGCTCTCCACAATGCGATGCGGAGCCTCGTAGAAAATTTGTGTCCGGGGAGAATTGCGGACAGCCTCCAGCGCAGTTTGCCGGGCGCCGGCCTTGGCGGGCAGGAAGCCTCCGAAGTGGAAAGAGTCGGTGGGCAGGCCGCTGGCGACCAGGGCAGAGAGTAAGGCTGATGCGCCCGGAATCGGCACTACGCGGATGTGGTGGCGGATGGCCAGCGCCACCAGCCTGTATCCAGGGTCGCTAACACCGGGCATGCCCGCATCGCTGACGACGGCCACGTTATCGCCACGTTCCAGATGCACCACCACTTCAGCCGCGCGGGTCAATTCGTTGTGCTCGTGGTAGCTGAGAGTGGGCTTCTCAATGCCGTAATGATTCAGCAGCTTGGCAGTTTGCCGTGTGTCCTCGCAGGCGATCAGGTCAACTTCCTTTAAGGTCCGCAGAGCGCGCAGCGTAATGTCTTCCAGATTGCCGATGGGTGTTCCCACCAGGTATAGCGTTCCCGGAGTAGTGGAATCGCTTTCACTATTGGCTCCCGAATTCTGCATTGCCTTTACCACGAGCAAGTGTAGCACTCGAGCAGAGGGGTCACAGTGAGCATCGAGGAGCAAAATTGATCCAATATTCCCGTTTACGCACGGTCCCGTTTTGTATGAAATTTTGCCGTGTCATCCCGAGTACGGGTGCGCCATCCTTTCGCATACCTTTGGTGAAGGCGAAAGAATCACGGCCCTTATGGCGCAACGCGCATTTGCCGATCTGCTATGCAGGTTCCCCCTGCGCCGCGATCGGAGGCTTCATGCGCTATTTACTGTGTGCTCTATTGCTCAGCTGTTCTCTCTTTGCCCAGAACGAAGCCGAAATCTCGGCTCCTCAGCCATCAGGAGCTGCGGCGGGAACGTTCTACGTCGATGGAATTGTGTATCAGTACGCCCGCGGAACCGACCACACCGTGGTGGCCGCGGCCCATTCGGTCATCAACCACAAGTTCCTTGCGGTAAAAGTACGGGTGTATAACGCCGGCCAGCGGGCGGTCACAGTGAAGCCGGAAGACATCCTGGTGGAAGACGTTGTCGGCGGGCACGTGGTGTCTGCAATCCCGGGCGCGGAGCTCGCACGGAGAATGCGCAAGTCGTACAACATGGCCCGATTCGGTGTGAATGCCATGGCCGGCAGCGATTCACCGGACACTCCCATCACCAGCGAGATGACAAGTCCTCAGTTCCTGCAGATGATGCGGGCGATGGCCGCGCGAGCTAATAGCGGCGGAGGAACAGCCAACAGCATGCTCTATACCGATACGCCCGGTGCGTTGGAATCAGGCGAGGAAACTCCCCAAGCGGAGGAATGCGATGTAGTATGCCGGCTTCGTACCCGCGAGGGTCAGGGTGCAGATGTACTGGCGCAACTGCAGCGGCAAAACTCGCCTGAGTTCGTGGAGCAGTGTGCTCTGCTAGCCAACACCGTTCCGCCGCGCGCCAATGTTGCAGGCGTGCTCTATTTTCCGCCGGGCAAGCTCTCAGAGAGCGCGGCCGCGTCGGAGCATGGCAAGAAAGGCCGGCTGGTGCGCGTCACGGCGCTTCTCGGCAGCGACAGCTTCCAATTCGTGCTGCCGGTGGAATAGCGACAGCCGGGAGAACCGCGCCGGATGTTTTTGCGAAGACTTGTCGTAGCCGGACATTCCCAAATCGGGAAACTAACTCCTTCGTCTTCAATCAGTTCCAAATCGGGACTTTGGGCTTACAGGCGATTTGCGGGGCTTGAACCCTCGGAGGATGCCCCCTAGGTCGTCGTCCGGTCGCTCAGAAATCGATCTTAAGGGTGGTTTCCTCGCGATCTCGGGGCATCTCTGGTGACGCCAAGAAGCGCCATTATACGGCTACACCATAAGCGCTATTTTATCGGCCACTATTACACCATTAAAGTGCTATATATTCCGCTTCCTCCCGGAGTCGCCTTGCTATGGCCGCGAGTGGGATGAGAAGCACAAACGCTGGCACTCGTCTAAAGTACTTGGCTGAGAACTGACGGCTGACAGCTGGCGGCTCGCTCCTCACGCAAACGCCGTCTCCGTGTACTCGCCGTAGACCTGGCGCAGAGCGTCGCAGATTTCGCCGACGGTTGCGTACGCCTTCACTGCTTCCACGATGAACGGCATAGTGTTCGCCGGAGAGATTTGGCCGTTGTCACCAGCCGTCGGCTCTTGCGCTGCGGCGTGCTTCAGCGCATCAAGACGGCGGCGCACTTCATCGTTGGAGCGGCGCTCGCGCAGGGCCTTCAACTTCTTGCTTTGCGCCTGTGCGACTTCCTCGCCGATGTAGAGAATGTTCGGCGACGGTTCTTCGACCACGAACTCATTGGCGCCGACGGTGATCTTCTCGCGCGCTTCAGTGGCGCGCTGGAACTGGTAGCTGGCCTCGGCAATCTCCTTCTGCGGATAACCCTTTTCGATGGCCGCGACCATGCCGCCCATCGCGTCGAGCTTATTGAAATAATCGAACGCCCCATTCTCCATGTCAAGAGTGAGCCGCTCTACAAAATACGAACCACCCAGCGGATCGACGGTCTGCGCCACGCCTGACTCGTAGGCGATGATCTGTTGCGTCCGCAGCGCGATGCGCACGGCTTCTTCCGTTGGCAGCGCCAGCGCTTCGTCGTAGCTGTCGGTGTGCAGCGACTGCGTTCCGCCCAGCACGCCGGCCAGCGCTTGGATGGCGACGCGCGCGATGTTGTTCATCGGCTGCTGCGCGGTCAGCGAGACGCCCGCCGTCTGGGTGTGGAAGCGCATCAGCCAGGTGCGCTGGTTCTTCGCGCCGAAGCGGTCCTTCATCAGGCGATACCAGATTTTGCGCGCGGCGCGGTACTTGGCGATCTCCTCGAAGAAATCGTTGTGCGCGTTGAAGAAAAAGCTGAGCCGCGGGCCGAACTCGTCGACATCGAGGCCGCGACGGCGCGCCCACTCCACATACTCGACACCGTCGTAAACGGTGAACGCCAGTTCCTGCAGCGCGGTCGAGCCGGCTTCGCGAATGTGGTAGCCGCTGATGGAGATGGTGTTGAAGCGCGGCGTGAACAACGAGCCGAACTCGAAGGTGTCGATCACCAACCGCATCGATGGCGCCGGCGGATAGATGTATTCCTTCTGCGCGATGTATTCCTTCAGTATGTCGTTCTGAATCGTCCCGGAAATTTTCTTCCAGTCCGCGCCCTGCTTTTCGGCGACGGCGAGATACATCGCCCACAGGATCGACGCGGGCGAGTTGATGGTCATCGAGACAGTGGTCTTCTCCAAGTCGATGCCGTCGAACAGGATTTCCATGTCCTCGAGCGAATCGATGGCGACACCGCACTTGCCGACTTCGCCTTCGCTGAAGGGATGGTCGCTGTCGTAGCCCATCAGCGTGGGCAGGTCGAAGGCGACGGACAGACCCTGACCGCCGTGCGCCAGAAGATACTTGTAGCGCTGGTTGGTTTCCTCCGGCGAGGCGAAGCCGGAGAACTGGCGCATGGTCCACATCTTGCCGCGATAGCCCGAGGCATGAATGCCGCGTGTGTACGGCGGCTGGCCGGGATAGTTGAGGTACTGGTCATAGTTCCAGTCTTCGGGAAGGTCGGCTTGCGTGTAGAGGCGGCGGATGGGCAAGCCGGAAATCGTGGTAAAGCGCGCGTCGCCGTGTTCGTCAATGTTGACGCCTGTAGGCGCGCCAATCGGCCGTTCGGGATTTTTCTCCAGCGTTGGCGCGACCGTCTTCTCAGCCCATTGCTTCTCGGACTCGGAAGGGTGACGGCCAGCCTCGAACAGATCGGTGACCGGCGATTCAGGGAGAACTTTCCCGTTGGACTTGCGGCTGTTGGCCATGAGCTACCCCACAGTAGGACGAACCCTCCATGCTAGTAGATGCGCGGGATGGGAGCAAGAAGCTGGGGTCGTTCCTTGCTAGCGCGGTTTCGCTAACAGGTGGGAAGCAGACTCGACGCAGACCATTTGCATTTCACCGGGTTTTGGTTTTGCGAAGGGACACACTTCGAAGTCGCCGTAGATTTCGGTACCGAATGGATCGGTTCCCCACAGTTTCGATACATTCTCAGGGGCCGTTTCGCTCGGCACCCCCAGCATTCGGTCCGTTCCGACCCGCCAAATCCGCAGAGATAGACTGCCGTTGTAAATCGACAGTCGCCCGTGGACCGTAGAGCACGCGGCAACAATATCGGGATCGTTCTTGCACGTGACCCAATCGACGCCCTTTGTTTTGCCGGCGGGCGACAAAAGGGTGTCATCAGGCAATCGAATCGCAGTTGTCCGCGTAAGATCGACGGCCCAGAGTTCAGGTTCGGTGACGCAATCACGCTTCGCATTCTGATGCCAGACCGAGGGACGCACCCGGACAACGGGCTTTCCATCCTTGTCAAAGCCTCGAGTTTCGACGGTCGCATTGCATTCGGCCCAATGCATGAGGTCCCACGTATTGATCCACCTCGGCGGGGTTGCAGCCTGCACGTTCAGGACGGCGATGTCGACATCCCGGAAGGTATTGTTTCGCCAACTATCCGTACCTGTTCTTTCCAAGAGCAGATAACGTCCATCAGTGGAGAAATCGACGATGGAGAAAGAACGAACCGGGTCGGGAGCATCGAAATTGTTGTTTGCGAGCTCAGCGCGCGCCCGGTTCACGGTTTGGAAGGTAACCTTACTCCTGCTTACCCGATATCGTGAGAATCAAGTCCGCGGTCTGGCGGCAGGAGTAGTCGTTCGCACGACGAGCCGACCCGGCAGTGTAGGCGCTTATTTTTTCTTTGGAAGATACCGCGAGCGCACTGCGATTTTCGCGCAGGCCAGGATTTTTGGGACAGTTAGGAGCGCTACTCTCAGCGATCGGTGGCAGCCACTTCGGTTCGCTTTTGTCTTGGGAGTAAGCAGCTGTGGCGGACAACGCCACCAGCAGTGTCACCCAGGCAACCTTCATCGCATCCATTCCTCGGCACGCCGGACCTGCAACCATCCTCCTACTTAAAGAAGCGATAATTCCGCCCGCCGCTTTTCTTGGCCTCGTACATGGCTAGGTCCGCTCGGTTGACGAGAATCTCCGCCATTCGGCCGTGGTCGGGGTAGATGCTGATTCCTATGCTGGCGGTAACGTGCAGTTCGTGACCCTTGATCAGGTGAGGCGCTGCCAGTCTGCCAAGGACCTTTTCCGCCACCAGGGCAGCGTCGCTGGCCGCCTCGATCTCCGGAAGCAAAATTACGAATTCATCTCCGCCATGGCGGCTGACGGTATCCACCTCGCGCAAAGCCTCGCGCAGGCGCTTTGCCACTGACTTGAGCAGTGCATCTCCAGTCGCATGGCCCAGCGAATCGTTGATAGGTTTGAAGTGGTCCAGGTCAACAAAGAGCACTGCAAGTTTCTTGTGATGGCGCTCTCCCATCCTGACCGCCTGGAGGAGCCGGTCATTCAGCAGAACGCGGTTAGGCAATTCGGTAAGCGAGTCGTGCAGCGCCAAGTGAAACATTCTATGAGCCAGGGCATGCGCCCTACCCACGTCCCGAAAGACAAGTACGGCTCCCACAACACGGCCGTCATGATCGCGAATAGCCGCGGCGGAATCCTCAATGGCCAGTTCAGATCCGTCGCGCCGGATGAGCAAACAGTCTGCCGCGAGACCCAGCATCTGGTCTTGCTCAATGGCGAACTCCAGCGGGTTAGCGGCGGACTCGCGAGTTTCCCGGTCGACGATATGGAAAACCTCGCTCAAGCGCCGTCCGCGCGCCTCGCCAAGGGTCCAACCCATCATTCTTTCGGCCACGGCATTCAGATAGGTGATCTTTCCCTGGTTGTCCGTGCTGAGTATGGCATCGCCAATTGAGTCGAGCGTTGCCTCGGCTCGTTCCCTGTCGCCGGCTGGCATCTTGGCCGCGATCTCTAAGGCCATCACGGTCTGAAGGGCGTGGGGAAGCGAGTAGGCGTCCAGACGATCTTGGGGAAGGTAATCCTGAGCGCCGCGGCGCACTGCTTCTTTGGCGACTTCTTCTTCGGACGAGTCGCTTAAGACCAGGATGGGGACTCCGCGTGCAGAGATCGCCACTTTGTCGAAGGTCTCGATACCGTGGCTGTCCGGTAGGGAGAGATTGAGAATGATAGCCTCAATGCGCAGCCGTTTCAGCCGATCCAGGCCCTCGGACAGAGTGCTGACCCACTCCACCGGCAACGGCTCCGGTCCCATAACCAGTAAGGACTCCCGGATGATCCTGGCATCGCCGGCATGGTTCGTGATAACGAGGACATAGCCGGGGGGTTGGCACCTCGACCGTTCCATTGCCATCATCGCGAGCAGCCCTCTTTCGCAACGTGATGAGGTGCACTGGAGACGATTCAGGAAAAAGCAGGACGTCTTTGCTATGCAGCTCTCACGACTTGGTCTGCGGCGGGCGAAGTAGATATGGCCCGCGACAAGTGCGCGGATCTTGGTGTCCGATACTAAACCGTATATTTGAACAAATCACACCTGCGCCACCGATTGTAATCCGGACGGCAGCTTCCAAAAAGCGTCGAGCCACGTCATTAACGCCGCTGCTGCCTCTCTGCAAGCCGCGTTTGTTGATTCGCGATTTTTATCCGCCCTCCGCCAGCTTCATTGCTGGGGTGGTGATGCCGATTGCTGCGGCGTCTGCGGTTGGGGCGCCATGGTGGGGCCGGTTCCGGCTCCTCCCGGACCGAGCGGCACCAGGTGAGGCGTGGTCAATTCGTTGGGCGCGTCCGCCGGAACCACGCCCTGCACCTTGGGCTGATGTTTCACCTGACTGGCTTCCGCGTCGAGCACATCGATACCGAGCTTGCTCAGCGTATCTGCGGTAGAAAGATCAAGCTGCACTTTAGACTTTTCGTAGTTGGTGGCGGCGGCAAGCACGTTGGACTCGGCTTGGGTCAAGTTGCTCGAAGCCTGCAAAACCAGCGTGCCGGTGGACGCTCCCATCACCAGCTTCTTCTGCTCCGCGTCCAGGGCTTCGGCGGCGTAATCGCGAGCGGAAATCGCCGCCTGCAGCGCCACCCAATTTTGCGTCAACGCAAACTGCGCCTGCCGCACCTGCAACTGAATGGTATTCTCGGTCTGCAGCAGGCTCAACTGCGCCTGGCGATATTCCAGATCGTTGCGCACCTGGTCGGCCTGCACCTGGCGGTTGCGCAGCGGGATGGTGAGATTCACGCCCACGCCCTTATCCGGAGCGCTGCCGTTGAACAGGTTGCCGAAGGCGCCGGCGTAGCTCGTCGGGAATCCGGGCACGGCACAGCGAGTCGGATCGTTGCATAAATTATTCCCAGGCCCGGCCACAGCCGTGGCGCCGTAGAAGGCGTACAGATCGAGCGTCGGCAACAATTCATTGCGCAGCGATTTCTTGGTGATGATGTTGTTGGTCAGCGTCAGACGGGCGGTCGCGATCTCCGGCCGGTCTTTCATGGCCTCCGCGATCAGCTCGTCCACCGTACCTATCTCATATTCCGACGTGGTGTTGAGGGTGTCGGTGGGAATCACCGGCGCGACCGCGAGGATTGGATCGGCCATATTGCGCGTGACCGCATTCTTCATCAACAACTGTTCCAGCTGAAGGTTCACCTGAGCCGCAATCAGGTTTTGCTTGGCCGTGGCGACCGCACTCTGCGACTGCACGACGGTGAGAGGCGCCAACGTCCCCTGCGTAACCTGCTTCTGGTTGTCGGACAACGTCTTATCGGCGAGGTCAAGCGCGCGCTGTTGTACTTCGACGTTTTCGTAGGCGTTCACCAGGTCCCAGTAAATGTTCTCGATCTGCGAGACCGTGGTGATCAGTTGGTCTCGAAACGTGATTTCCGTAATCAGCTTGTTATTGCGGGCGATGCGCAGGTAGCGCAGGTTGGGATCGTAGCCGAAACCCTGCAGCAGATGCTGCCGCACCTGAAAGTTAAAAGTCGGCGTCAGGGTGGGATTAATGGTGTTGTAGATGGAGTTTTGCCACAGGCGCGTGTTGTCGAAGCCGACGGTCAGCAGCGTGCCCGTAGGAAATCCCTGGGTGTAGTTGAAGTTTGCCGTCGTGGTGTTCTCGTACAACTCGTTGGTACCGGAGATGACCGTGTTGGATTCCGGCGTAATCGAGTGAGCCAGCGAGACCGTTCCGGTGATGACCGGATCGTAGTTGTCGAGCGGCGGTCCTTCGCCCTGGGTCGAGGTGACCAGACCGGCCGCGCCGGCGCCGGCTCCGCCCACACCGATTGTCGTGCCACCCACACCGCCGCCGGTTGCGCCGGTGGTCGAAGTTCCCGTGCCGCCAGCCGCCGTCGTGCCCGTCGTGCCGCCGGGTGTCCCTTGGAGCAATCCCGTATTAACGCCCAGCGCCACCGCCCCCGACGAGGTGCGCAGGATGTCAGTGTCGGCAATCGACAGGTTGTAGCGCTGAATGCCGATGTCGAGATTGTTCTCCAGCGCCATGGCCACGGCGTCGCTCATCGACAAATACATCTTGCCGTCGCGGAGGATCTGATCCACCCGCGTTGAGTTTTGCACGCGCAGCGGCTCCACCCCGCGCGGGGCATAGATGATGAACGGATTGGGCCACTGCCAGCGTCCCCGGGTGTAGTCCTGCTCCGAATAAGGATGCGCGTTGCGCTGCGGTTCCGGCGCCTGCGGCAACGGTGTCAGGGTCGACTCCTGCGCGGCGGTTTGCTGCGCTCCTGCCGTTGCTTGTGCCGTGGCCTGTTGCGGTGCTGCACTTGAGTCGGGCGCGCTCCGCTGCGCCGGCGCCTGCGCGGTATTCTGTTCTGGCGTCGCGTTCTGGCCGAAACTCGCAATAGCCAGCAAGCAGATCAACAGCAGCGGGAATAAACACGCCGGCACGGATGGAGCACGATTCGAAGTCGGATTGGAAACAGACATTCTTTGCTTCTCCTAGAAGAACGCCAAGAGTTCTACCTGCCTTTGCGGCGATTTTCTGTCGCCCGACGTAGATGGCGGGACAGTTTGCGGCGATTCGGTCTCAAGCTGACGTCGCAGGGGGACGGAAATTGATCTCAACCTCACGTTGCAGGGAATTAGTATAGCTGACGCGCTAGCGCGACAAGTGGATGCTTTACATACCTTTACACTGCTTAACAGATCGAAAAGCTTGAACAGGGAATCGTTATATTGAGGGCAGTGCCTTGTTGGTATTTCCGGATTGAAAGGGCACGGCCTCAGCCGTGCCGTCAGATGCATAGGAGGTTCGGCCTTTTAGGCTCTGGGGGCATTTCCTCAGCGGCTAAAGCCGGATTCTCTGTGTGACATTGCGGCACGCCTTAAAGGCGTGCCCCTTCAAAGCGAGGCAACGCAAACTGAGGAATCGCCTGTGGGACGGAATCTGAAAATCACGCTGGCATACGACGGTTCCGAATTTCATGGATGGCAGGTGCAGCCCGGGCTGGCAACCGTGCAGGGCACGCTCGCCGAGTGTCTCAAGCGGTTGACTGGTGAAGACGTCCTGCCGCAAGGATCGGGACGCACGGATGCCGGAGTCCACGCGCTGGCGCAGGTTGCGTCCGTGCAATTGGAGAGCCCGATCCCGGAACGCAATCTGATCATTGCGTTAAACGACATGTTACCCGCGTCGGTGCGAGTCAATTCGGTGGAAGTTGTGCCGGACGACTATCACGCGCGGCACTCCGCAAAAGCCAAAACCTATCGTTATCGCATCTATCGCTCAGGTATCTGTCCGCCGTTTCTGGCGCGATACGTTTATCACGATCCCTATCCCATGGATGAAGAAGCTCTGATGCGCTCGTCCGATCAGGTTGTTGGCAAGCACGATTTCACTTCGTTCGCGGCGTCCGATCCCGACCGCAGCGCGCGGATTGCAGACGCAGCGGAAGAAGAGAAAGACGAGAAAGACGAAGCCTTCCGTTTTGGTAGCGTGTCCAATGTCCGTACTATTCACTCTTCGCTATGGGCGCGCACTCGGGAGGAATTGGTCTACACTGTGCGGGGAGACGGATTTCTGCACCACATGGTGCGGAATCTGGTAGGAACATTCCTCCTCGTCGGCAAAGGTTCGCTGAAGGTCAGCGACGTGCCAACCATTCTGGAAGCCCGCAATCGCAGTGCCGCCGGACCCACGGCTGCCGCTTGCGGCCTGTATCTGGTCAGCGTCGAGTATTAGTCATCGATATGGCAAGCGAAGCGAAAATTGTAGGCAGCGCAACCCTCGTCAGCACCAATCCCGCAACTGGCGAGGTTCTGGCTGAACTGTCCTGCGCAACTCCCGACGACGTGCTCGCCGCTGTTCTACGCGCTAAGGCTGCTCAGCCGCTATGGCAGGCGACTCCTGTGCGCGAACGTGTTGCGGTGGTGCGCCGCTTTCAGCAGCTCCTGAACGAGCGGCGCAACGACGTCGCGCAATTGATCTGTCGCGAGGCCGGCAAGCCAGCCGCTGAAGCGCTAGCCACCGAAGTTCTGGTCGTCCTCGATGCCGCGCAGTTCTGCATTCGCAATGCGTACCGCTTCCTGCGCGACCAGCCGCTACCGCACGGCAATCTGGCCATGAAGACCAAGCGTGGCAAGCTGGTGCGCGAACCGTACGGCGTGATCGGCATTGTTGCGCCGTGGAACTATCCATTTTCCATCCCGGCGATCGAGACTCTGGGCGCTCTGGTCACGGGCAATGCTGTTGTGCTGAAGCCTTCGGAATTGACACCTCTGGTCGCGCTGGAGCTGGAGCGGCTGTTGCTGGCTGCAGGCCTGAATCCCGATCTCATGCAGGTCGTCGTTGGCGAGGGGCCAACCGGAGCGGCACTGGTCGAATCGCCGGTCGACAAGCTGATGTTCACCGGAAGCGTCGCCACCGGAAAACGCGTAGGCGAAGCGGCAGCGCGTCGCCTCCTGCCGATCGTGCTGGAATTGGGCGGCAAGGATCCCATGATCGTGCTCGACGATGCCGATCTGGAAGTCGCCACCAGTGGCGCGCTGTGGGGTGCGTTCATGAATGCTGGCCAGACGTGCCTCTCGGTCGAGCGCTGCTACGTGCATCGCAGCCTCTACGAGCCTTTCCTTGCCAAGTGCCGCGAGAAGATCACGAAACTGCGCGTAGGCAACGGAATCGATTCGGAAGTCGAAATCGGGCCCGTGATTCACCAACGGCAGTTGAAGATTGTCGAGGAGCAGGTTAACGATGCCGTGCAGCGCGGCGCTCGCTTGCTGGCCGGTGGCAAGCGACTCAGCGAGCTCGGTCCTAACTTCTACGCTCCCACATTGTTGGCCGACGTGACCAACGACATGTGCCTGATGCAGCAGGAAACATTCGGCCCGGTTCTGCCGGTCGCGCCGTTCGATAGCGACGAGGAGGCGATTCGCCTGGTCAACGACAGCGAGTTTGGTCTCGCCGCCAGTGTTTGGACTGGAAGCCGTCGACGGGGCGAGGCGATGGCTGCGAGAATCAAGGCCGGAACGGTCATGCTCAACGACATGATCTCCTGCTTCGGCATCGCGGAGGCGCCGCACGGCGGCTTCAAACAGAGCGGCATTGGCCGCACCCACGGCGAGATGGGACTGCAGGAGATGGTGCAAGTGAAATACGTGGATGTCGATCTGATTCCCAGGATTCGCAAGGTATGGTGGTTCGGCTATGGTAAGCAATATCAACAGCAGATGAACGGATTTGTCGATTTGCTCTTCGCAAAAAGCTGGGGGAAGAAACTTAAAGGCGCTCTGCAAGCCGCTGGACTCTTCGAGCGCTCGACCAGAATCTGACCTCTGACTCCGAACCATCCTTCCGATATTGCGATATTTCAAACAACAAGGGATACTGCCAAGATGCCCGAGGCCACTCAGAGCGATGCTCCCCAGCTTCCCAAGCACAAGGTGAAGTACAAGAAGGCGTTCCAGCGCGCCTGTAATGAGTTGGACGCGAAGGGCAAACTGTGCGGTGGGCATTTGAAGCGCTGGTCCTACTGGGTTGACGTGCTGGAGCAGACTTGTGGCGACGTTCGGCAGGCTTTTGGCGACAAGGCGGAGATCTATCGCTGCGAACATTGCCGGACGCTGTATCTGCCTAGCGACGAAGAGCCGCGAGGACGCAATGTTGCCGGTCTGGGCCAGCCGTCGGCGTTCGGATTGACTTTGACATCGAAACCCGGCCAGGAAGAAAAGGACAAGCAATAGGCCCGGTTTCGGCGATAATTCAAAGTGGGGTTGGGTGGAAGCGCCGGGCTTTAGCCCGGCGAAATCGGGCGACGGTAGAAATTGGCTTTAGCCACGGTGGGCCAGGGCTAAAGCCCATATTATTTGGGGGCTTTCGGCACGGCTGAAGCCGTGCCCTTCCACCGCTTCTTGCAAGTCTTCCTTGTATGCGCGGTTTTCGATACTCCGGTGCTGTGGGGCGTCGGATGCTGGGGTGCCAATTAAGTGACTGCCAACATTTCTGAGCTGATTTACGACTGGAACACGATCTACGCCAGGTCGATGATTCCTGCCGGCCGGGTGCTGCTGAATGACGAATCGCTGCGCGACGGCCTGCAGTCGCCATCTGTCCGCGATCCTTCCATCGAAGAGAAGATCGAAATCCTTCACCTGATGGAGACCGTCGGGATCAACATGCTCGACATCGGGCTGCCTGGCGCTGGCCCGCGTGCGCTGGCCCATTGCGAAGCGCTGGCCCGCGAGATTGGTCGCGCCAAGATAAAGATCAAGCCCAACTGCGCGGCCCGCACTCATCAGAACGACATTCGTCCCATCGCCGAAATCGTCGAGCGGACCGGCGTTCCCATTGAAGCGGCAACATTCATCGGATCGAGTCCGATCCGCCGCTACACCGAAGACTGGACCGACGACTTTCTGCTCCGCACCACGGAAAACGCCGTCAAGTATGCCGTTTCGCTCGGCCTCGACGTCATGTACGTGACCGAGGACACAACGCGTTGCGATCCGGAAACCATCAAACGCCTTTACAGCACCGCGATCCGTTATGGCGCTAAGGCCATCGTGATTTGCGACACCTGCGGCCACGCGACGCCGATGGGCGTTGTCGCGCTCATGCACTTCGTCATTGAAGAGGTAGTGAAGCCGTCCGGCGAGAACATTCGCGTGGAGTGGCACGGCCATTGCGATCGCGGCCTGGCAGTCGCCAATTCGATTGCTGCCTTGGTGGCCGGGGCCGAGGTTGTCCACGCTACCGCCTGCGGCATTGGCGAGCGCGTCGGCAACACGCAGATGGACCAGATGCTCGTAAATCTGAAGCTGCTCGGCATTGAGCCGTGGAAGAGTCAGGACCTGACCAAGCTGAAGGAATATTGCGACGCAGTCTCAAAAGCCACGGGCGTTCCGATTCCCAAGAATTATCCCGTGGTCGGCGATGATGCCTTCCGCACCGGCACCGGGGTCCACGCCGCCGCCGTCATCAAAGCGTATCGCAAGAATGACGTGATGCTGGCCAATAGCATTTACTCCGGCGTGCCCTCGCACTTCTTCGGCATGGAACAGATCATCGAGGTGGGGCCGATGAGCGGCAGGTCCAATGTGCAGTTCTGGCTGGAGCGCCACAAGATTCCCGCAACCTACGAGTTGGTTGATCGCGTCTACCAGCGCGCCAAGGAATCCGAGCGCATGCTGACCGACGAGGAGATCATGGAGTGTGTACACGCCGCCAACGGAGTGCAGTCGGAGATGGCGTCGTAAAGTTCGAAGGGGTGGAGCTTCGGCCGCGCCGTTACGAGTCCTTTAAATTTGTCATCACGAGGAGGCCTTTAGGCCGACGAGGGATCTGCTTTTTGTTTGCAGCGGCTAAACGCCCCGGTTCAAAGATCGATGCCATATTTTTCGAAAAGGGCGTGAAACAATCGTGGCATGAAGCGCGAATCAATTCGCACCACAATTGACATTCCGACGCCTCTCTACCGCAAACTGAAAGAACAGGCTGCCGCGCGCGGAGAAACTGTCGGCGAACCCATTTTGGCAGGAGTTAAGAACGTCTTGTTACAGGCCCATCGTCCGCGCGCCAAGCGGGTCAGGTTCCCGATCATTGTCTCGGAAGGTCCGAAAGTAGACTTGACGAACGAGCAGATTTGCGCCGAGGTCAACTTCCCCTGATTGTCTGGCTGCGGATTGGCCGTGCGAGCAGCAGATCCCTATGCGGCTATAAAGCCGCCTCGGGATGACAAGAAATTAAGACCTATTGCGGTGAAGACACCCACCCTGCTCTTCTCTCCACCCTTTCGCCGTATTACCATGGAACATCCTCATGGGCCCCACTCCTCCAGTGCGTCTTTCTTTCGGAGAGGCATTCTCGCCAAGTGAATCGCGAGGTTCGCGCTCGGCGCAGCAACAGGTCGCGCAAATGGCCGAGCTTCGCCGAGTGCACGAAGCCTTTGCCTGGTTCCGCGCGCACGCTCATGAGCTGGAAGAGCTGCAACTCAAAGTAACTTCGATTCCTGCGCCTCCGTGGGCCGAAGCCGCGCGCAGCCAGTGGTTGACTGACCGCTTCGCCGAACTGCGTTTGGCTGACGTTCACCGTGACGAGCTCGGCAATGTCTTGGGTATCCGTCCGGGCAGCGATCCCGGCGCCCCGTTCATCGCGCTCAGCGCTCACATCGATACGGTTTTTCCCGCGGGCACGCCCATTGAGGTGCGCCGCGACGGAGACAAGCTTTACGGTCCCGGCATCTCCGACAACTCGTCAGGCGTGGTCGCCTTACTGGCCATTGCCGGTGCGCTGCAAGCCGCGGAAATCGCGAACGTCGCCCCCATCTTGTTCATCGGAGACGTCGGCGAGGAGGGTGAAGGCGACCTGCGCGGCATCAGGCACATTTACCAGCAGCCGAGATGGTCGGCGACGATCGCGTCTCTGCTGGTACTGGACGGCGCCGGCACCGATACGATCATTGCCGAAGGGCTGGGCAGCCGCCGCTACGAGGTCACCGTGCGCGGACTCGGTGGTCACTCCTGGAGCGACTTTGGCGTAGCCAATCCGATCGTCGCTCTGGCGCGTGTTATCGACCGCTTCAGTCGCACACCGGTTCCGGTCTCGCCCAAGACCACCTACAACATCGGAATCATCAACGGCGGAACGTCCGTGAATTCCATCCCGGAGTCGGCGACCATGCGGGTGGACACGCGTTCGGCATCGGTGGAGGAGCTTGACCGGCTAGAGCGCGCCTTGCACGAAGCCGTCGACCATGTCATTCCTGAGATCACCGCTCGCAAGAAGCAGGAGTTGCTGACGGCGGAGGTCCGCGTCATTGGCAACCGTCCGGCCGCAGACCTCCCTACCGAGTCGCAGCTGCTGAAAGCGATTCGCGCGGTGGACGCTCAGCTAGGCAACACGGCCCGGATCCAGCGCGCTTCCACCGATGCCAACATTCCGCTTTCATTGGGAAGGGAAGCCATCGCCATTGGAGCCGGCGGCAGCGGCGGCGGAGCCCATACCATTCACGAGTGGTACGATCCCACCGGCCGCGATCTCGGGCTGAAGCGCATTCTGCTGCTCACGCTGACGCTCGCCGGAGTCGCCGACGAGTAATGGAGAAACCTCTACTTGCATTTGCGGTGCTCGTTATGGCGACGGGAGTATCGCATGCGGCGTCAAATCCATGGGTGGGAACGTGGAAACCCGATCCGGCCCAGAGCAATTATGTCGAAGTCAAAGATTTGCTGATCATTACTTCGCCCTCGGCGGTGCGAACTGCGGTGGGAATCTCCCTCGATCCAATTCGAAATGCAAGGGAAACCCGATGGCTCCGAAATGAGGCTTTTCTATCCCCACAAGCAGGAAGGATTGACGGAAACGGTCACGATGGTCACTGCCAGAAAGTCGCGTTACGAGGTCAGGATGAACTTGAGGCTAGTGCAACATGGCACCGATGAGATCTCTGCAGACGGCAAGACCATGACGGCAATTACCGAGGTTGTCGGCAAGGAATCGGGGAAAAGGGTCGAAGTGTTTCACCGGCAGTAAGAATCTGAGGCCGTGTTCTTTCAAAACCGATTTATGAGATGCCTTCTAGTGGCGATGATCTTATCCCTAGTCGTATCAGGCAAACCAGCAACCAGCAATTCCGAGAGCGGAAGTCCGCCCGACGTCATCTTCACGAATGGCGACATCTACACCCAGTCAAATCCTGGCCGAGCCCAAGCCATCGCGATTCGCGAGGGTCGCATCATCGCGGTCGGCTCGAATGACCGCATTCGCAAGCTCAAGCGCGAGCATACGCAAGTCATCGATCTCGGCGGACACTTCGTCATGCCCGGCTTCAACGACGCCCACGTGCATCTCGCCTACGGTGGCCGGGAGATGCTGCAGGTCGATCTCATCGGCGTGAAGTCGCTGGCCGAGATGCAGCAACGCATCGCCGACCATGCCAAAATGATGATGTCCGCTGACTGGATCGTTGGTGGCGGTTGGGACCACACCCTCTGGGTTGGCGAAAAGCTGCCGACGCGCCAGGATATCGACGTTGTCACCGGCGACCATCCGGCCGTGTTATCCCGGGTTGATGGCCACATATCCGTCGCCAACACCGCCGCCCTCAAGGCCGCGGGAATGTTCGCGAAGATTCTCGATCCGCCCGGCGGCAAAATCGATCGGGAGAGCAACGGCGATGCCACCGGCATTGTTCGCGAAACGGCGCGAGCGCTGCTCATGGCAAAGGCTCCTCGCCCCTCATTGTCGCTGCGCCGTCACGGAATCGAGTTGGCCCTCGCGGACGCCGTTCGCTGGGGCGTGACCTCGGTCCAGGATTATTCGGATTGGGAGGATTTCCTTGTCTATGAAGACTTGGAACGCGAAGAAAAGTTAACGCTCCGCATCAGCGAATGGCTTGCGTTCAACGATTCGCTTGAGCTACTACAAAAGCACCTCGCCCAGCATTCCGTCGCCGATCCCATGCTGCACACGGCGATGCTCAAGGGCTTCATGGACGGCTCGCTGGGCTCGCGCACGGCGGCGCTGCTGGCGCCCTACTCCGACGATCCCGGCAACTCCGGTTTGCCGCAATATGATCAAGCCACGCTGAATCGCATGGCGGTTGAGCGTTCCGCTGCGGGCTTTCAGTTGGGCTTTCACGCCATCGGCGATCGTGCCGCGCAGATGGCGCTCGACGCCTTTGCCGGTGCCGAACGCGATGCCCGGGAGAACAATCGCCCGCGCGATTTCCGCTTTCGCATCGAACACGACCAGGTGATTGCGCCTGATCAGTTTGCTCAGTTCCGCAAACTCGGGGTCATCGCTTCCGTCCAACCCAGTCATTTGCTGACCGACATGCATTGGGCGGTGGAGCGCATCGGGCCCGAGCGTGCTAAGGCCTCGTATCCCTGGAAGGAATTCCTCGACAACGGCGTCCGGCTGGCTTTCGGAACTGATTATCCGGTCGAGCCCATCAATCCCTTTCGTGGTGTCTATGCGGCCGTCACGCGCAAGAATGAAGCCGGGACGAAAGAATATTTTCCTGAGCAGAAGGTAACAATCGAGCAGGCCCTGGCTGCATATACCGCGGGTGCGGCTTACGCTCAGTTCGCCGAAAAAGAGAAGGGAACTCTCGCGCCAGGCATGCTGGCCGACTTTGTAGTGCTGGATCGTGACCTGACTAAAGTTGCTCCGCCCGAGATCTTGAAGACTCAAGTCTTGCGCACGGTCGTCGGCGGGAAGACAGTTTATGACATTGGTAAGTCAGCCGCCCAACAGTTAGTGTTGCTGGGCCCGCCAGATTGAACGCATGTTGGTGACCAAAGTTGTTCTATCGCCGTCTAATGGGCTGAGAGCCCCTAGTGATTCCCCTCACAATTACAGTCTTTTCGCGGCGACTGTATAATTTCCATTTGGCTCGTTAGCTGGAGGACAGGGAATGGATTCGCAAGCTTCAGGTTTTGGGCAAAGGTTTAAGGCCAATCGCTTTGCCTCAACGATAGTAATCCTGGCGACGCTTACGCTGGGCATCCTGATTGGCACGGTTGTCTCTGGGGCCGTCAAGGGCAATCAGCAGAACTCATCGGCCGACGCTACGCCGCTGAAAGTTCCTTCGCCTGTCCAGATGTCAAATCAATTTTCAACCATCGCCCGCGAGCTCGAACCGTCGGTGGTCAATATCAGTACCGAGACCACCATCAAGAGCCCGCACCAGCGCATGATGCCGGGGAACCCGCAGGACGAGGGCCCAGGCGGCGGCGGCGGCGGCGGCGATGAAGACAATCCCTTCCAGGACTTCTTTAACCGCTTCTTCGGTGGACAGCCGGGGCAGGGTGGTCAGGGCCGTGGTCAGGGTGGTCCCGATATGCACGAGCGCTCTCTTGGCTCGGGCGTGATCGTCGACCCCAAGGGCTACATTGTTACCAACAATCACGTGGTAGAGAAGGCCGACAAGATTCGCGTCAACCTGATGGGCGATCCCGAGACCGTAACCTACACCGCTACGGTGATCGGCGTCGATTCGGAAACCGATCTGGCGGTGATCAAGATCGACGCCAAAAAGCCTCTGCCCGCAGCCAAATTGGGTAACTCCGAGGCCATGAACGTCGGTGACTGGGTTTTAGCTATCGGCAGTCCCTTCGGTTTGAACGAGACTGTTACTGCTGGCATCGTTTCCGCGATCGGCCGCAATATCGTTCCCGGCCGCCAGTTCGAATCGTTCATCCAGACCGATGCAGCTATCAATCCGGGCAATTCGGGTGGTCCGCTGGTCAACATGAATGGCGAAGTCATCGGCATTAACACCCCATCTACACTAGCGGCGGTGGCTACCAGGGTGTCGGGTTTGCTATGCCGTCCAACACCGTAGCTGGTGTCTACAACCAGCTGATCAGTCCGGAGCACAAAGTTTCGCGCGGCTCCATCGGCGTCTCCTTCAATGCCATACCGAATCCCGCCGTCGCCCGCGTCTACGGCGTCAATACGGGCGTCACCATCGCCAGCATTACTCCGAATGGACCAGCGCAAAAAGCTGGGCTCCAGACCGGCGACACCATCATCTCGGTGAATGGCAAGCCGGTGAAGAATGGCGATGAACTGGTCGCCAACATCTCCGCGATCAAGCCAGGATCGACCGCCAAGATCGGCTATGTTCGTAATGGCAAAGAGGCAACTGTGGAGGTCACCATCGCCGACCGCGCCAAGCTGTTCGCCAATCGTCTGGGAGGCGAGCAGGAAGAAGGTGAGGAAGGCCAGCCGCAGGAGAGCAAGTTTGGCGTCACTGTCCGTGGCATTACCCAGGATTTGGCAAACCGTTATCAATTGCCTAACACCAAGGGTGTAATCGTGCAGGAGGTGAAGCCCGACAGCTTCGGCGACACCGCGGGATTGAGTCGCGGAGACATCGTCCTCGAGATCAACAAACAGCCAGTGAACAGTGAGGAAGATTTCCACCGCATCGAATCCCAGGTCAAGGGCGGTCAGGATGTGGTCTTCCTGGTGCGTCCGCGGGGCACCAAGGACAACTCGACAGTCTTTATGGGAGGCACCCTGCCATAACCGGGAAGGTACCCCAGTTTCGACGGAACCTATTAACTGATCAGCAATCCCAAGGGTGGCGCTGGTGCATCCCACACAAACGATGCCCAGCGCCGGCCAGTTTCATTTCGGGAACCTGGCTCGTTTTGTTGTTCCCTTTCTGGCTAAAGCTTCATTACAATGATGGGAATTATTCGTGCAGTCATAAAATTAGCGAAGAGGTGGTCGTTGCCTATCGGAAATCGATCATTACAAATCGCCGGTGTGTTTCTTGCGTCGTTGGCGTTGGCCGGTTGGACATCGGCCAGCACGACAAGCAAGGCAACAGCGAAGCACTCTTCCAGCACGCATCATAGTTCGGCAGGTCATCATTCCACCAAGCGTGTGACAACAGCTGCATCGCACTCTCACGGACAGCACGGCATCGATGAGGAGCGGACCGCCGCCATTCAGAGCGCCCTGATCCGCGAGCATTACCTCACTGGCGAGGCGACTGGTGTCTGGGATCAGACTTCGAAGGATGCGATGCTGCGCTACCAGGCCGCCAACGGCTGGCAGACCAAGATCACTCCCGACTCGCGCGCCCTCATCAAGCTCGGTCTTGGGCCGGATCACAAGGGTCTGCTGAACCCCGAGACCGCGAACATCCCATCGCCGCATGAGTTGGGCGTAGACAGCCTAACCCAACCCGGCGGAGCCGCCGACAGCCAATAGAGGTTGAAGCAAGCTCCGCGGCTGCGGCCGCGTCTGGTCCGCATTCTCTTTAGTGTGCTTCTCCCGCTTCAGCGCCGGGCATGATGTGCCCCAGTGGCGCCTTAAGCTGCTCCTCCAATTCCGGATGGGGTAGCGGCTTGCGCGGCAGCATCTGGTCGCGCATGGCGGTGTTGTAGACGAAGGTCGCTTCCACCACGGCAGCCTGCGCCAAATCCTCCGGCGCCAACTCTTCGTAAACGTCCATGTTGGAGTGATGCACCCGCGAACCGTAATCGAGCGGGTCCTGGATGAACTGGAATCCCGGAACGCCGATGGCATCGAACGCTTCGTGATCGGTGCCGCCGGTATTACGCAACGTGATGGTGGTCACGCCGAGGTCCTTCAGCGGCTCGATCCACTGAGCGAAGATTGGCCCCATGGCGGCGTTCTCTTGCAAGTAAATGCCGCGAACCTTTCCGCTGCCGTTATCGAGGTTGAAATAGCCGGAAATCTTCTGGGACTCCGGTTTGAGCTGCACCGGACCACCGACCTTGCGCACCCATTCCGGCAGCTTGAGCTGATCGGGAGCGGTCGAGAGTGGCACCTGTCCGAAATGCTGCCGCACGTACCCGTACGAGCCAAACTCGCCTTCCTCTTCACCTGTCCACAAGGCGACGCGAATCGTGCGGCGAGGCTTTACCTGCAGTGTGTTGAGGATGCGCATCACTTCCATGGCGACGACCGTGCCCGCACCATTGTCAGTCGCTCCCGTGCCGGAAGCCCAAGAATCCAGATGGCTGCCCACCATCACCACTTCATCTTTCAGCTTGGGACCGGTGCCGGGAATTTCGGCGATCGTGTCGAAGCCGTGTTCGTGATCGCCCGTGAACTTGGTGTCGACGTTCATCTCCATCGTGACTGGAACGTTGGCCTTCAGCAGCCGGTAAACGCGCCCATAGTTTTCGATGGCCATCACCACGACGGGAAGGGGATTGGCGTTCTCGCGCTTGTAGGCCTCCCAGCCAAAGCCGACGCTGCTGTCGTCGAAGATGGTGCCGCCGGAGCCGCCTCCGTTTTGGCCGTCGCGGCTGGGAGTGATGACCGCCAGCGCGTGCTCATCGGCCAGAAACTTTCCAACCTTCTCGCGCAACGCCAGCCGTTTCATGTATTGCTGCAAAAAGTCCCCGCGGTTACGAGGCTTGAGTGGCCACTCGGTCAGTTCCTTGAGCTCCTTTTCATCCATCCGTGTCCACAAGGGTTTCTCGACGGGAGGCACGTCGCGCATCGCGCCGTAGAGCACGATCTTTCCCGCGAGCTTGCCTTTGTATTTGTCGAGGTCCTTCTCATCGGTGACGTCGATCCAAACCGCCGCACCGGTGACCGCGCCACTGGTCGCCGGCGACCATGGCCCTGCCTGTGCAATGAACACCGCCGTATCGGGCGAGGTCATGCGGGCCCAGGTATTGAGCTGCTGCCAGCCCATGCCGAACTCGCCCCAGTCTTCCAGGTGCGCATTGCCGCAGCCCATGGCGGTGAACTGGTCGCGCGTCCACTCATTGGCATGCTTCAGGTTCTGCGAGCCGGTCAGGCGTGGTCCAATACCGTCGTCGAGCGCGGAGGCGTACTCCATCACGTGGGAGTGGTTCAGGCCTTCCAGGCGGATCCGCTGATACATGTTGAGGTCCAGCGTCTCGACCTGCGGCTGAGGCTGGTCATAGGACGGCTCGTTCGCATTCGCCGACGTGGTTTTCGACTTGTCAGCGCCAAAGCCTGGAAGAGCAACGGCGAGCAGAACAGCGAGGGCAAGGCGCAATGTTTGATGTGGCATCAGGTGTGTGACTCCAGCGGAAAACCGCAAACTCGCAAGACTATCAGAATGCACGGTTCAAAGAACCCGGAAGGGTGACGAACTGCAGGATGGAGCGAGCCTGTCCGCAGGCGAACGCAAGCTGTCCGGTGGCGAACAAGCCGGCAACTGCGGCCACTTTCTGGGGCCTCGTAATCCTCACAATAAAGGAATGTTAGACACAGCGGGCTCACGGTCATCCGATTGCATCGAACTCCTTGAGACCTACCCACAGGGGTGAAGATGCGCAGCTTGCTGCAGGACCTTCAGTATGCCGTCCGTCAGATGCGGAAATCGCCCGGCTTCGCTGTTATCGCCATTCTGACGCTGGCGATAGGTATCGGCGCCAATACCACGATCTTCTCCGTGGTCAACGGCGTGTTGCTGAATCCGCTGCCGTATCCGCACGCCGGCCGGCTGGTCGTGCTTTTTCACAATAAGCCGAACTTCACGAAAGGCTCGATCTCTTATCTGAACTTTCTCGACTGGCAGCGCGACAATCGCAGCTTCGAGGCGATAGCGGCCTATCGCTGGGGTAACGCGACGCTCACCGGATCGGGCGAGCCTGAGAACCTCAGCGGAAAGATGGTATCGGCAGGTTTCTTCGAGATCCTTGGAGTGGATCCGCTGCCGGGGCGTACCTTCACGGCGGACGAGGATCGGCTCGGCGCCAATCCCACGGTAATGATCTCGGAGGGACTATGGAAGCGGAAGTTTGCTTCCAGCCCCCGCATTCTGGGACAGGCCATCGTCCTCGACGGACGACCGCGGACCATTATTGGCATCATTCCCGCCAGTTTTCAATTGCGCCAGCAGAACTTCCGCCCGGTGGACATGTACACACCAGTGGGTGAATACACCGACCCGCACTTTCGCGATCGCCAGTCAGCCTGGGGCATGGACGCCATCGCGCGCCTGAAGCCGGGAGTGACGCTGGCGCAGGCGGCCGAAGACATGGCGCGCGTGAACCGCGGGCTGGAAGCCGCTTATCCCGACGTCGACGCCGGCATCAAGACCACGATCGTTCCTATGAAAGACGAGATTGTAGGCGATGTACGTCCGGTGCTGCTGGTGCTGATGGGAGCGGTGCTGTTTGTGCTGCTGATCGCGTGCGTCAACGTTGCCAATCTGCAATTGGCACGAGCCACCGCGCGGCAGCGCGAGTTTGCCGTCCGCGTCGCGCTCGGCGCCCAGCAGGGGCGGCTCATCCGTCAAATGCTGACGGAGAGCCTCGCACTTTCTTCTGTAGGCGGCGCGTTGGGGCTGCTGCTCGCCTACTGGGGTTCCAGGGCCGCGGTTATGGCGATGCCTGACCAGCTTCCGCGCGCCGAGAACATTACCCTGGATGGCCACGTATTGCTGTTCACTCTTTTCGTCGCTGTGGCTGCGGGACTGATCTTCGGGCTGGCTCCGGCGCTCCGCACCTCGCGCACGGATGTAAATGAGACGCTGAATCAAAGTGGACGTTCGCTGGTGGGCACACGCGCCCGCGCGCAGGCTGTCTTTGTCACCCTCGAGATGGCAATGGCGCTCATTCTGCTGGTGGGCGCGGGATTGATGGTCCGCACCCTGATGCGGCTGTGGAACGTAAATCCCGGTTTCGATCCTCATGGGGTGATCGAGTTCAACATAGCCCCTTCGATGTCACTCTCGCGTCAGTCACCCGACGCGGTTCGTGCGGCCTATCGACAGTTCGAAGCGACCTTGCGATCGGTGCCGGGAGTAGAGACTGCCTCATTCGACTGGGGGGCCGTCCCCATGATGAGCGACGACGAGGAGTCGTTCTGGACCGATGGCATGACCCGGCCCGAACATGTAGCCACCGCCCCGCAGGCTTTGCGGTACGCGGTTAATCCGGACTACCTGAAACTGATACATATTCCGCTCCTGGAGGGACGCTTCTTCGGCGAAGCGGACAACGAACACGCGGCGCGCGTAATGGTAATCGACGAAAGCTTCGCGCAACGGCACTTTCCCGGACAGGACCCGATCGGCAAGCATGTTTACTTTCCGCCGGAGAGTACGGACGGCGAGCGCACCGACGAAATTGTAGGTGTGGTGGGGCACGTAAAACAGTTTGGCCTGGCGCCGGACAAATCCAATAACGTGGAAGCCGAATTCTATGAGCCCTTCAACCAGCTTCTCGACCGGATGATGCCCGTGGTCGGCCAGGGCACGAACGCTTTCGTTCGCGTACGCGAAGGCGTCGCTCCGGAATCCGTTTTCCCCAGCATACGAAACGCGCTGCGGCAGCTCGACGGCGACATGGTGGTTGACGGCATGGAACCGATGCAACAGGCAGTCGCCGATTCCATTGCGCGGCAGCGCTTCGCCATGATGCTGTTTGCGATCTTTGCCGGGGTTGCGTTGCTGCTGGCAGCCATCGGCATCTATGGCGTACTGTCCTACATCGTAGGACAGCGCACACGCGAGGTCGGTATCCGCATGGCTTTGGGCGCGCAGAAAGGCGATGTGGTATGGGCAGTTCTGCGCGACGGAGCCGAAATGACCCTGCCGGGCGTGGGAATTGGCCTGGCGGTGGCGCTGGGATTGACGCGGCTGATGTCGGCCATGCTGTTCGGCGTGAAGCCGACTGATGTCATCACCTTTGCGTCAGTTGCGGTTCTACTGTGCGTAGTTGCGCTGCTGGCGTGCTATCTGCCGGCGCGTCGCGCGGCGAAACTGGATCCGATGCAGGCGCTGCGGTCGGAGTAGCGCAGTAATCGTAGCAGCGCCGCAATATGCGATTCCCTTACCGCGCGGGAACTGTAACCTCAGAGGATGTTGACGGCCCGTGCCGCCAGAAGGGCGATGGTGGTCAGCGATATCAGAGACTGCAACATCGTCAGCACCTTGGCCCAGCGCGCCAGGACCGCCGTGTCGGTGGGGGAAAACGCGGTGCTGGTGTTGAACGCCAGGAAAAGATAATCCAGAAACATGGGAGACCACGATGGGTCTTCCTCCGGGTGTCCCGTCATCTGAGGAAACAGAAACGCGCTCTTGGCGTTGCCCTGCTCCCGCCCGATAGGGCCGCCGGCATCCAGCTTCCAGTACCACAACGCAAATACCAGAATGTTGGTGAACCACAGCAAGGCAGCCGAAACCAGAAGTGTCCGCGGCGGGTCTTTGTGACCTGGCAGACCTTCAATCAGCAGCCCCAACGAGCCAATTAAAGCCGCTGTGATAATCCCCAATGCTGCGAAGCTCAGCATGCGAGCGATGTCGTGGCGGCCACGCCGATAGTTAAAGACGAGTGGAATTAGCAGAACAAAAACGACGGCGACTAGGAGCCAACGGGGGCCGACGGAAAGTCGATCGGGAAGCACAAAGTTGATGAGCGCGTCGGCCAGCATAGCGACGATTGCCGGCCATAGCGGCTCGCGGACTTTCTGGATGCTCATAATGAGAGTCGCCACTCCTCGCCTTTGCAAAAAGCGGGAAGGGAAGAACGCGGCCAATCAGGGTATCACTTCGACTGCGCATCGCAGAAGCGAGAGATTGGGCGTTGCCCGCGGCAATGGCTAAAGGCTAGTTGCTAATTGCTGATTTTGTGACGCATGTCATTGAATCCCGCCGCGCGCCGCGGTATATTGGCGCGTTCTTCATAACACGGTCGCGTTTTTGCCACGACTCAGCGAGACGAATAACCTATGCCGCAGAATTACGTACCCATCTTCATCTTTGCGCTTGTCGCATTCCTGGTCGCTGCCGGAACGGTTGCGCTTTGCGCGCTTATCCGTCCCAAGAACCCCTTCAAGACCAAGCTGATGCCCTACGAATGCGGCATCACCCCCTTCGATAACGCGCGCGGCCGCTACACGGTGCGCTTCTATATCGTGGCCATTCTGTTTGTGGTCTTTGATGTGGAGACGATCTTCCTGTTTCCCTGGGCAGTGCAATTCAAGCTGCTGGGCCTGTTTGGGCTGCTGGAGATGTTTATCTTCCTCGGCATCCTGATCGTGGGATACATCTGGATATGGAAGAAGGGCGCGCTGGAATGGGTGTAGCCAGCGTGGCACCCAACGCAAAACCCATGGGCCTCATTCGCTTTACCTATAGGCGGATGGGGTTTTCTTTTTTGGGGACGCAATGTGCCAACATGCGCCACGGTTGCGGGTTTGCGTGACAATGTGACTGAGATCACAGTGCCACGTGACTCTCGCACCAGAAGGTGAGCTCCTGCAACTGATACAAGTAAAGGGTCCCAGAGAGAGCAGGGACGGTAGAAGAGAGCAGCGAGACAATGCCCGACGAGACCAAAGACTCAAATCCCGTCTTGCCTGAATCGAAGCCCCCAGCAGCCCCTCAATCGGGCTTGGAGGCTGCCCCATCTGCTGCAGCGATCTTGAAGCCTACTTCGGCCGAGACATCCGGGCCATCGGCGCAACAAGCGGCTACTTCCCCGGCAAAGCCAGAAGCAGCGGCTAAGCCCGCTGAGACGGCCAAGCCAGCAGCGCCTGCAACAGGCGAAGAGTCGGCGACGCCGCCTGCCGCTGCCAAGCCCGCCGCTCCAGCTGCCAAGGCACCGCCAAAGCCCGAAGGCCCTAAGCCAGAGCCGTGGGACTCGGATCTGGCGCGCAGCCTGAAGAGCCAGTATGGCTCCGGAATCAAGGAAGCCAGTACCTACGTTGGCCAGAAGTATCTGGTGGTCGACAGCACCATCCTGTACGAAATTCTATTGCGCATGAGGGGCGACGAACTCTTCGACTACTGCGTCGACATTACCGCGGTCCACTACCCCAAGCGAGAGGCGCAGTTCGACATCGTGTACATCCTGTACTCGTTCCATCACAACGAACGCGTGCGCATCAAGACGCAAATCAAAGACGGCGATAGCCTGCGCAGCGTGGTCGGCATTTGGGAGACGGCCAACTGGCTGGAGCGCGAGGTCTTCGACATGTTCGGCATCTCGTTCGACGGACATCCTGACCTGAAGCGCATTCTGCTGCCCGATGGATGGAAGGGCTATCCGCTGCGCAAGGATTACCCAATTCTTCAGCAGGACCAGGAATGGGTGAAGATCAACCTGGGCATCGAGAGTGGACAATGAGCGACCGCACTGACTATCTCGACCTCGATACCAAGGACGAAACGTTTCTTGACGCGACCGAGCTCGTGCTCAACATGGGGCCGCAGCATCCGTCGACGCACGGCGTGCTGCGCGTCATCCTCAAACTCGACGGCGAAAAGGTTTTGGGCACCGAGTGTGTGATCGGCTACCTGCATCGCGGCGTGGAGAAGATCGCCGAGAACCGCACCTACGCGATGTTCAATCCCTACGTCGATCGCATGGATTACGTGGCCTCGGTCTCCAACGGGCTGGGCTATTGCGAGGCGGTCGAGAAGCTGCAGAACGTGGAAGCGCCGCCGCGTGCGCAGTACATCCGCGTCATCCTGACGGAACTGTGCCGCATCGCCAGCCACCAGGTTTGGCTGGGCACGCATGCCCTCGATATCGGCGCGCTGACGCCGCTGTTCTACTGCTTCCGCGATCGCGAAGAAATCCTGAAGATCTTCGAGAAATATTGCGGCGCGCGCCTGACGACCCACGCGTTTCGCATCGGCGGCTGCATCTACGAGGCCTACGACGGCTTCGAGCAGGACTGCCTGAAGTGCTGCACCGCGTTTCTGCCCAAGCTCGACGAGTACGAAGAGCTGCTGACCACCAATCGCATCTGGGTGCGGCGCACCAAGGGCGTGGGCATTCTGAATCCTGAAGATTGCATTGCGCTGGGCGTTACCGGGCCAGTGCTCAGGGCCAGCGGCTTGAAGTGGGACCTGCGCAAGGCGCAACCGTACGAGTGTTACAAGAATTTTGATTTCGAGATTCCGACCGGGCTGAACGGTGACACCTACGACCGGTACCTGGTGCGCATCGAGGAGATGCGCCAATCGGTGCGCATTATCCGCCAGGCCGTCGAAGGCCTGCCGCAAGGGCCGATTATGGCCAAGATTCCCAAGGTGCTGAAGCCGCCGGTGGGCGAGATCTATCACTCCATCGAAGCGCCCAAAGGCGAGCTGGGATATTTCATCGTGAGCGACGGCTCTACGCAGCCCTATCGCGTGCGCGTGCGGCCGCCGTCGTTCGTCAATTTGCAAGCCCTCGACAAGATGGTGCGCGGCCTGCTGGTGGCAGATGTGGTCGCCGTCATCGGCACGTTGGACATCGTGCTCGGGGAGGTGGACCGCTAATGTTCGACGCTATCAAAGCCTACTTGAGTTCGAGCTTGACCCCCGGCGAAGCCGGCAGCATGTTCTGGGCGACGATCTACATACTGATCATCACCGTCGGAATCTCGCTGGCGGTGATCGCGATGAACTGGCTGGAGCGCAAAATTCTCGCGCACATGCAGATTCGCCTTGGCCCCATGCGCGTGGGCCCCCACGGCTTGTTGCAGCCCTTCGCCGACGCCCTGAAGCTGCTGATCAAGGAAGACATCATCCCGCAGGATGCCGACAAGTTTGTCTTCTGGAGCGCGCCGGTCGTGGTCACGATGACCGCGTTCACCACATTCCTAGTCGTCCCGTTTGGCCCCACGCACGCCGTTACCGACATGAACATCGGCATCCTGTTCATGCTGGGCGTGTCGTCGCTGAGCGTGCTGGGCATCATCATGGCGGGCTGGTCATCGAACTCGCATTACCCGCTGATGGGGTCTCTGCGCTCCAGTGCCCAGATGGTCTCGTACGAAATCGCGATGGGCCTGGCGATTGTCTGCGCCGTACTGATGACCAGCCTCGAAACCGGCACGGGCACGCTGAGCATGATCGGTATTGTCGAGTCGCAGGCCTCGCAGCACACCTGGTTCATCTTCAAGTTCTTCCCGCTGGGATTTCTGGCGTTCGCGATCTTCGCGATTGCGATGGTCGCCGAAACCAACCGCGCGCCGTTTGATCTTCCGGAAGCTGAGTCGGAGCTGGTTGCCGGATTCCACACCGAGTACAGCGGCTTTCGCTGGTCTCTCTTCTTTCTGGCGGAGTACGCGGCGATGCTGGCGGTTTCGTCAATCGCGGTGACGCTGTGGCTCGGCGGATGGATGCGGCCGTTCCCGAACTGGCTGAGCGGTTCGACGTGGAACACGGCATTTTCGTTGTTTCCGGCGCTGACACTATTCGTGCTCGCTGGGCTCTGCCTGCTGGGCACGGTTCGCATGCCCAAGATTCCACAGATGAAGATCCAGACCGTCGGTCTCGGAATCTTCGGATTGCTGCTGGGACTCGTCGGGCTGGTGCTGGTCATCCCCGGCGTGCGAGACCGCGTGCAGGACATTTACTGGTTCGTCGTGAAGGTCGCATTCTTCATGTACTTGTACATCTGGTATCGCGGAACGTTCCCGCGCTATCGCTTTGACCAGCTCATGAAAGTGGGCTGGAAGGTACTGCTGCCGACTGGGCTGGCTGTCCTGATCGCAACTGCGCTTTGGGGACTGCTACCGCAACTGTCGTCGGCGATTCTGGGGGTACTGCCGTGAGTCTGAAACCGCTGCTTCGCAAAATGTTCTTGGTCGACCTGTTCAAGGGCCTCAAGGTTACGTTTAACTATCAGGCTCCAAGTGAAGCAATCACAGAGCAGTATCCGTTGGAGCGACCTGTCATCTTTGAGCGCTTCAGGGGTCAACCGCGGCTGAAGGTGGACCCGGAGAGCGGCGCGTCCATGTGCATTGTCTGCAACTTGTGCGCGCTGGCGTGCCCGGAGCAGTTGATTGTCGTGAAGGGCGAACGCAACCCGGTAACCAAGCGCAAAGAGCCAGCCTCGTACACCTACGACCTGAGCCGCTGCATGTTCTGCGGCCTGTGTGCCGAGGCTTGCTCGACCGACGCGCTGGAGCTGACCCAGGATTACGAAATGGCGCTCTACAGCCGCGAAGGCATGGTGCTGGATCAGGCGGCGCTCGAGCGCGGCCAGGAGCCGGAGAAGTACGTGAAGTAAGGCAGTTGTCAGTAGCCGGTTGTCAGTTGTCGGTTGGGTAGTGCGGATCTGCAAGTTTGCGTGACGAGGTTCTTTGACTAGGGATGATTTTTCTGGCGAAGAGCGAATAGCGAACAGCGTCTTCGCCAATTGCTAACGGCTAATTGCTAATTGCTGCTTTTATGACACCTGTTGCCACAACATTCTTCTTCTACTTTCTGGCCATCATGGCCATCGTCTCGGCGATTGCCGTGATCACGCGGCGCAACCCGGTGCACGCGGCGCTGGCACTGATCGTCACGCTGCTGTCGCTTGCCGGATTCTACCTGATGCTCTACGCGCCGTTCGTTGCAGCTGTGCAGATCGTGCTCTACGCCGGCGGCATCATGGTGCTGTTCCTGTTCGTCATCATGCTGGTGAACCTGGAGCAGAACATCCGCGAGTATCAGTTCAACAAGCAGTGGCTGGTGGGCCTGATCGCGTCGATCGCGCTGGGGGCTCTGCTGCTGTTCGTGTTTCGCGCCGGACGCGGTACGTTTCCGTCAGTGTTCTACCAGGGCTATCGCGGGCTGGAGGGCGACAACACGCAGCAGATTGGTTTGGCTCTGTACGGACAATACATGCTGCCGTTCGAGATTGCTTCGCTGCTGCTGCTGGTGGCCATCGTAGGCGCGGTGGTCATGGCGAAGAAAAGGATTTGAAAGGCTGTGGTTAGTGACCAATGGTCAGTGGCTAGTTTGGAGACGATTAGGTTGACGGCTTTGGCTGACTGCTGAGTGCTGATTGCTGAGTGTTATTTATGACTGACATCATGACACTGCATTACCTGGTTGTTGCGGCGGCGCTGTTCATGATCGGCACGATTGGCGTGCTGACGCGGCGCAACGTGGTCATCATCCTGATGTCGATTGAGCTGATCCTGAACGCCGTCAACCTGAACTTGGTGGCGTTCTCGCGGCTCTACGGATTGCACGGGCAGGTGTTCGCCATCTTCGTCATCACCGACGCCGCTGCCGAAGCAGCGGTCGGTCTGGGCATCATCATCGCCTTCTTCCGCAATAAGGAGACGGTGAACGTGGATGAGGTGGATTTGCTGAAGTGGTGAAGAAGCTGCGAGCAACTAGCAATTAGCAACTAGCTTGCTCGGCACGAAATGATGCGACGGCTCGATGAGTTTTAGCTAGTTGCTAGTTGCTGCGAGCATACACATGTTCTTCTTAGATCATCTCTGGTTGATTCCGCTGTTCCCCGCATTCGGTGCGGCTTGCATGTTTTTCTTCGGACGCAAGCTCTCGAAATCTGCGGTGAACGGCGTCTGCGTCGGCGTGATTGTGCTGGCGTTCGCGTGGGCCTGCCTCGCGGTCTGGCAATGCACCGGATACTCCGCCGCGAATCCCGGCAAGCCCTTCGAGAAGGTGATGTATACCTGGCTGGGCACCGGCAGCGATTCGCTCATGTATCCGACGCACGGCGGAGCGGCCCAGTTCCGCGCCGATGCTGGCTTCATGCTCGATCCCCTGTCCTCGATCTGGCTGCTCTTCGTTACCGGCGTGGGCATGCTCATCCACATTTACTCGATGGGCTACATGGCGCATGAGGGTGGTTACTACCGCTTCTTCGGCTATCTGAACCTGTTCATGTTTTCCATGCTGACGCTGATCCTCGCCAACAATTACGCCCTGATGTTTGTTGGCTGGGAGGGCGTGGGCCTGTGCTCGTACCTGCTGATTGGTTTCTACTTCCAGCGGCACTCCGCGTCGACCGCCGCGAACAAAGCATTCATCGTCAACCGCGTCGGTGATGCCGGATTCCTGCTGGGCATGTTCACCATTGCGTGGTACTTCGGGTCGGTGCAGTACACCGCGGTCAACCACCTGGCGCGCAGTGGTCGCTTCGCCATCGGCGATCATGTGATTACCGCGGCCTGTCTGCTGCTGTTTGTCGGCGCCTGCGGCAAGTCGGCGCAATTTCCGCTATATGTCTGGCTGCCGGATGCGATGGAAGGTCCCACTCCCGTCTCCGCATTGATCCATGCGGCGACGATGGTGACCGCGGGCGTGTACATGGTGGCGCGCTCCAATGCATTGTTCGTGCTGGCGCCCAACGCGATGAAGACGGTCGCCATTATCGGAGCGCTCACCGCAATCTTCGCCGCTACTATCGCGCTGGTGCAAAACGACATCAAGCGCGTGCTGGCGTACTCGACGGTGTCGCAGCTCGGCTATATGTTCCTGGCGCTCGGCGTTGGCGCTTTCGCCGCGGGCGTCTTTCATGTCTTCACCCACGCCTTCTTCAAGGCGCTGCTGTTCCTCGGAGCCGGCTCGGTAATCCACGCCATGAGCGGCCAGCAGGAGATGCAGCACATGGGCGCCCTGCACGGCAAGATCAAGACGACGTTCGGCACCATGCTGATCGCGACGCTCGCCATCAGCGGCGTCCCCGGCTTCGCGGGCTTCTTCTCGAAGGACGCGATCCTGTGGGAGACGTGGTCGAGAACGGGCAGGGCGTATAGCTACCTTTGGTACATCGCGTTTCTCACGGCACTGATGACCTCGTTCTACATGTTCCGGCTGATCTACCTGACTTTCTTCGGCAAGCCGCGCATGACGCACGAAGTGGAGCACCACATCCACGAGTCGCCCAAGACGATGACCGTGCCGCTAGTGATTCTGGCGATCTGCTCGGTCGGCGCCGGGTTCCTCGGCTTGCCGCATAGCCTCGGCGGATCGAACCGCTTTGAAAAGTTCCTCGAACCGGTGTTCGCGAAAGAGGCCGTCGTGCTGGTGGAGAGCGGAAAGGCAGCGCAGGTGGCCGCTGGCGAGCAGCAAGTCGAGCACACCGATCTCGCGGAGTACGCGCTAATGTTCGCCTCCGTTGGCGCGGCGGTGCTGGGCTGGTGGCTGGCGCAGCGGGCGTACAAGAACGCCGACAAAGGTTACAAGGAGCCGATCCAGGAGTTCGCTCCGCGCTGGTACAAGACGCTTTTTCGAAAATGGTATGTGGACGAGATATACGACTGGGTCTTTACCGGGCGCAAGAAAGTTGGCGATGTGCGTCTGGGCGCGATGGGACTGGGCGAAGCCATGTGGAAGTTTGACGCCGACGTCATCGATGGCGCGGTGAATGGCGCGGGCTGGACGACTCGCATGAGCGGCACGCTGTCGAATCTGTGGGACAAGTGGATTATCGATGGCCTGTTCGTAAATGGAGTGGGCATTGTGACGCGGCTAGCCTCATATCCCGTGCGCCTGGTGCAGTGGGGCCTGGTGCAGTGGTACGCGCTGGTCATGGTCGCCGGCCTGGTGGGATTTGTTTGTTATTACGTGGTGCGCTGGTAAATGGCAGGGGCTAGGGATTAGGGGTTAGGGAATAGTTTGGTCCGACGGGACCACAAGTTCTTTCATAGTGAACTGAAGTTATAGGGGTCCTTCGACTCCGGATCGCAAAGAAGCGATCCTCCGCTCAGGATGACATGAAGTGTTCTGGCGAAGGGCGAAGGGCGATTTATAAGCTGACGGCTGATGGCTGAAAGCTGAGAGCTATAAAACATGTACAACCATATTCTTTCGATCGTCTTATTTACGCCGCTGGTAGGAGCCGCAATCCTGCTGTTGGTGCCCAAGGAAAACAAGGATGCGATCCGCTGGATCGCCAACATCTTCGCTTTCCTCGGCTTCGCAGTCTCGCTGCCGCTGATTCCGTGGTTCTGGGCATTGAAGGAGCGCTCCGGCTTCCAATTCGTCGAAGGCGCGCCCAACAATTGGATCCCCACGATCGGCGCGGGCTACGTCATCGGCATCGACGGCATTTCGTTCCTGCTGATCATGCTGACCACGCTGCTGGGCGCCATCTCGATCCTGTCGTCGTGGAACGCCATCCAGGACCGCGTGAAGGAGTACTACATCTGGTTTCTGGCGCTGCAGACCGGCATGTTGGGCGTCTTCATGGCCAACGACATGTTCCTCTTCTTCGTGTTCTGGGAGGCCATGCTGGTGCCGATGTATCTGCTGATCGGCATCTGGGGCGGCCCGCGCAAGCTTTATGCAGCCATCAAGTTTTTCC
>Ga0181505_10053656_pt1 | contig 43791 bp, 48 predicted proteins | sample PEATcosm2014_Bin_5_FD_127743 | JGI IMG/M metagenome (GOLD analysis project Ga0181505, IMG submission 127743) | Metatranscriptome of peatland microbial communities from MTU Mesocosm Facility, Houghton, MI, USA - PEATcosm2014_Bin05_30_metaT... | ecosystem: Environmental > Terrestrial > Soil >...
GACAACTACCTGGTGGACAATGCCAGCTGCGTGATCGTAGGGGTGCAAGGGACGGCGGCCCGGATGAGCCAGGAAACCGTGGCCGCACAAGAGATGATCACGCGCTTCGTCCAATGGCAAGGACGAGGACCCACGTCCGTGGTGGCCGATGCCACCTACGGCAATGGCGAATTTCTGCAATGGTTAAGGGAGCGGGACATCACACCGTATGCGCACGCGGGACAGTGCTCTCCGCAAGAACAGTCCGCTCTATGGTCCCGAGCGTTTTACTTATCTTCCCGAAAGCAACAGCTACCTCTGTCCAGCTGGCCAACCACTCAACTTCGTCGGTTTGAATGTCAGGAATCGAACCCACACCTACATCGGAAACCGCAAGCGTTGCGGTGCGTGTTCGCAAAAGGCGCAATGCACCACGGGCCAGTACAAGTATCTCGCCATCCACGTCCATGAGCCCGCTCGGCAACGTGCCCGCGAGTTAGTCAACACGCCAGAGTTCGCTAACGCACAACGCCAAAGAAAGAAAGTGGAAGCCCTGTTTGCGGAACTCAAGAATCAGATCGGACTGCGTCGCTTGCGGCTACGCAGGATGAAGTTTGTTCGTGAGCAGTTCTTCCTGGCGGCGGCTGCCCAGAACATCAAACGACTAGTGCGCTTCCTCAGCCAAGCGCCGAATCCGACCCTCCCTGCAGTCGCCTAAGCAACCGACCACAAACAAAACAAGAACTCCAGCGCCCAATCACCCCAGGGGAATATCATCTCTGCGGAAGAGACTTTTTCAACACCCACGCCTGATTACGCCAACAATCGGCATACTTGATACGACTGATCTCATGCGCATGGACACAGCGACCCGAACTCATGGAGATTTCGAGTTGATGATGGTATACTCCGCCGTCTTCGAGGCTTGAAATTTCACTTGTATAGTGAGCCACACTCGCACTTGTTTACCGTCCAAGGTGGCGGGTTGAAATCTCCAATTGTTGATCGCGTTAACGACTGCTTCATCTATTCCCGCATCCAGCGAGCGTTCCACCCTAATCATCACAGGGCAGCCGGTAACATCAACAACGAGCGACAAAGACACAATTCCCTGAACGTCCGCGAAGCGCATTCCTTCGGAGCGAACTGGCTGGGTTGTATAAAGCGGAACTGGCGGCTGAATGCTCCCGCCGATGCGAAAGACACCTCCCTCAAAAGCGCCGGGGCTCTGGCAATCATCGTTGGTTGGCAGTGTCCGAGCAAAACCCGCTATTGATGAACTCAGAACGAGCAACGGGACGAAGGAAGCCGCAATAACGAGTTTCATGGGCTTATTATCAGCCTTTTGTGAGATTACTTACGCAAAATCCCCATATCACAAGTTATCCCGTCACTTTGCTAAGTATATTATTCTCGAAATTGGCATGGAATCAGGATTCCATGCTCGACGCTTCGGGAAAACGGAGTTTGCATTTCGACAGAGCTTTGTTCAGCAGGTCCTCTATTTCCGATTCTTGCCAATTCTTGGACATCGCCAGTTCGCTGACCAAAAGATAGCGAGCGCGTTCCAGCATTTTCTTTTCGCGGAAGCTGAGCGGCTTGCCTTGTGCGAGCAGAAGAAGGCCTTTCAGCACCTCGGCAACATCCAGCAGGGAGCCGGTTCGCATCTTGTCGGAGTTTTCCTTAAAGCGGTACTTCCAGTCGGCATGGCTTTCGCACGTGCCATCGGTGAGAAAATCCAAGATTTTCTGCACTTCGCCGTTGCGCACCACTCGGCGCAGTCCGACGCTGCCCACGTTGTGAGCGGGCACCATCACCTTCAGGCTGCTGGCTTTGATTTTCAGGAGATAGAATCTTTCGATTTGTGTGCCGATCGTCCTGCTGCTGATCTGCTCAATTACGCCCACTCCGTGGTTTGGGTAGACGACCTTGTCTCCGATGCTGAAACTTAGGTTATTCATGAGGGCCGGAGCACTTTCCCCTAGAGTGCGCTGGGATATGAAGGGGAACTACTACATTATGGCTCAATTGTATTCCAGTTCTTCGAAAACGGTCAATTGACGCGGCTTCCGGGGAAAGTAGGTCTTCCGAGGAAACCCCGCGACGGTCGCCCCTGGTAATAGCACGATTCGGCCTGTGAGTCGCGTATAATTGTCGGATGCCTTCGGGTAGCGGCCGGTGGCCCCGACAACATTGATTCGGAAGTATGCCTGAACACATCAAGAAAAAACTGTCAGAGGAAATTGCGCTCCTCGAACACGAGCTGAACCACGAGCTGCCCAAAGAACTGAAGAAGGCTGTCGCCATGGGCGATCTCAGCGAGAACGCCGAGTATCACATGGCCAAACAGCGGCAGGAGTTTGTACGGGCTCGGCTGGGTCAACTGAAACAGCGCATGGCCGACCTGTCGATGGTCAACATGGCCAACATCCCTCGCGACCGGGCTGCTATCGGCTCGACTGTGATGGTCTATGACTCCACCAAAGATGAGAAGATCGAATATAAGCTGGTGACCAGCGAAGAGTCGGATGTGACCAAGGGATTAATCTCCACCAGTTCGCCCATAGGACGCGCGTTGATGGGTAAGAAGGTGGGAGATGTAAGCGAAGTGGTCACGCCCACGGGCAAACGCGAGCTCGAGGTGCTGAAGCTGATCACCATTCACGACGAAGCCTAGGCGAGACGGCATGACCTGGACAAGCGCAGTTGGGCGGTCCTGCAAATGGCTGTTGTACAAGATAGTGCACGGCCTGGCACTCACCCGCATTTCGCCCAACGCGCTCACCTTCATCTGACTGCTGATCAACGTAATAGCCGGCATTCTGTTCGGCTACGCCCATGCTGACAACCAGCGCCGCATGTTCCTCTACGCCGGACTGGTGATTATCGCCGCCGGTATCTTCGATATGGTCGATGGGCGGGTGGCGCGCGCCACCAATCAAGTCACCCAGTTCGGCGGCTTCTTCGACTCCGTTATCGATCGCTATAGCGATGTGGCGCTGTTCTTCGGATTGCTGGTCTACTACGCCCGCGCCAATCGTTTCTTCTATGTCGTGATGGTGGCCTTTGTCATGGTCAGCTCCGTAATGGTGAGCTATGCGCGCGCCCGCGCGGAATCGCTCATCCCAAGCTGCAAGGTTGGTTTCATGGAGCGACCGGAGCGCATCGTGCTAGTGATTATCGGCGCGCTATTCAACCGCATGGGCCCGGTGCTCTGGGTGATAGCTGTTCTCAGCACCATCACCGTCATCCACCGCATTCGGCATACTTACCAGGTGCTGCGTGAAATCGAACCTCCGCCTATTCCAGTCCGGCCCGATCCGATGAAGTTTGAGGAGATTGTGGGATGATGCACAAGCTACCACCTTTCTCATCATCGCGAACAACAGCGCTGGAGCGTCTCGAAGACCAGCGCGACCTAAAGCTCATTCTAAGAGCGAGGAAAGAGAAGGGAATTCCCTGGAAGGCTATCAAGAAGAAGCTTGGGCTATAGCTCGGCTGCGGGATTCTTACTCTGCAAGACGGGGCGTTCCTACTTCAAATGCACTGCCGCCTCCGCAGGCTTGCCGGCTGACGATCCACTCTCGCGCGGCTTGGCGACGATCGGGCCGTACTTCGGCTTAATTTCATGACACGACGGATCGCAGTACACGCCCTGGTGAGTTTTGTCCGTCTCCGGATCGGGCATCGGTGAGGCGACTGCAGCTTCGCGATCGGCTTCCAGTTCGCGCTCTACATCCTCAATCAGCTTCTCGCTATCGTCGGCTGACAACCAGCCCTTCACGTTCACCAGATAATTTTCGAACCGCGCGATGGGATCGCGGGCGCGCCAATATTCAAACAACTTCGCGGGAACGTATTGCGCGGCATCGTGAATGGCATGACCTTTCATGCGCATCATCTTCGCCTCGATGAGCGTTGGGCCTTCGCCACGCCGCGCACGCTCGCAAGCTTCGTGGGTCGCATCGTACACCTGGCAAGGATCGGTGCCATCGACAATCACTCCGGGAATACCATAGGCGATGCCCCGCTCGGCGAGATCTTTCACATTGAATTGCATGTCAGCGGGCGTGGAGTAGCCCCACAAATTGTTTTCAACGATGAGCACCAGTCCGAGCTTCTGCACCGCGGCGAAGTTCAAGCTTTCGTAAGTAACGCCGGTGGATTGGCCGCCATCGCCAACATACGTTAGTCCGGCGACGTTCTTGCCCTGCAGTCTCGCGCCCAGACAAACGCCGTTCATGACCCCGATCAGTTCGCCCAGCATCGAGATGGGCGCGCACACATTGCGCCGATGGAAGTCGCCAAAATGCGACGAGGCGTCACGTCCCCAGGTGGGCGAATCGCCTTTAGCCATGTACTGCCGCATGATGTCGCGGGCGCTGAAGCCGCGCACCAGCATTGCGCCCTGGTTGCGGATCATTGGCCCCAGCCAGTCATCGGGCCCGAGCGCATAGGCTGAGGCGCAAGAGCAACCCTCCTGGCCAAGCCCAAAGTACACGCCGCCGACGACCTTGCCCTGTTTGTATAGAGTCTCCAGCGCGACTTCCATGCGGCGGTTCAGCAGCATCCAGCGATAGATGGCGATCGACTGCTCGCGCGAGAGATATTTCGACTCTCGAATGGGCGGCGCAGTGGCGCTCAAGTCGCCTTCAACTTGATATTCCAGACTCGATCCCTCACCCGACATGAAGATGCGGAACTCGGGATGCTCCAGACGGTAGTCGAGAATGTTGTAACAGCGCAGTGAGGACGAAGCGGAATCGTCGACGATTTTGGCGCTCGCCGGAGACTTTGTATTGGTTGGCTTAGGGGAACCGTCGGCCTGCTCCGACGGCGCAGGCGTTTTGGACACTTTCGCGGGAGCGAGAGGAACACTGGTCGATTTCTTTGCCGGAGCGTTGGAATTTCGGCGCTTCTTGTGAGGCATAGGTGCAGAAGCAACGATAAATGGCCAGGACGTGAGAGGCAAGCTGAGGGAAGGCCGCTTTTCGCTCTTCGCCTTTCGCCAGAACAGCGCGGGCTTGCCTGTTAGAACGTTTCAGCGCAGTCTCGGCGCCTGGCTTCTTTTGGCTACGTGGCTGGGTCCGTTACGATGTCGCCTGATTACAACAATCAGGGTTGGCGCACGCAGGTGTATCCGAGGCGCAGGTGCTTTGTGCCGGAGGCCGCTGCGCTCTCCGGGTCAAAGCTGGCCATGTCATCGGAATCTCCGGACGCAGTAAAGTGTGATGGATGTACCTCGGGTGTTCCGAATACTTTATCGACGACAAAACCTTCCCCACAAAGTCCGTACAGAACAAAGCCACCAGTCAGCATATAACTTGCGTACGCTTGCCACGGCCGCAGCTCTTTGCCTGAACTCGACACATGGAAGACAATCGGGTGGTCCCCGGGTTCATAGTCAACGTCCATTTCGACTCGATATGAGCCGATTGCCTTGTCAGGCTTTGCCGTGGAAAAGTCGGGCAACGGTGACTGTTGCTTGCATGTACCCACTGGCTCAATCTCGTCCACGCTCTGGCAGGTATCAAGTGAGTAGTAACCCGTCGGTGAGAAATCCATCGCGCCCCTCGATCTGACGCGACAGCCCCTCAGGACCTGCAACGGAGTCCAGTCGAGCTCTCCTGGGACGAGTTCGACCGAGGTTTGCCCGCATTGCGGCTGATCCAATTTCAATTCAAACCACTTCCGAATGCCATCGTGGAAGATGAGCAGTCCTTCTAACGTTCGCAGTTGGGATGCAGTATCGGCCCTTGGTGTCGCACCGGCTTGCGGGCATTCTTGTCCAACAGCAGGGACTGTCCAACTGGCAAAAGCTAGGCAGAAGAGAAACGCTAGCAGGGGACAGCTCAGCGCCCTATGTCGCATGTGTCCATTGTAAAGCCGAGGTTTAGCGGCATTACAGGCAAGTCTCACGCTTTGCTACGCAAGCTCGCTGCCGTCGCCGTGCAGCTCGCGCAGTTCTTTGGGCGGATGGACCGGGGTGTCCTGGTTCGCCGTAGCCCGCACCGGCTCGACGTTGGATTCAGCGACAGAAGCCTGCGCCAGCAAGTCGTCCAGTGATTCCAGCCACAGCATCTGCGACTGAAAGACCCGCCCGAAGTTGCGCGAAGCGGCGATTGCAACTTCATCCATCGTCAACCGTTTCTGCAACTCCCGCTCCATCGATGTGACGGGCTTCCCGGTCAGTCCGCAGGGCACAATAAGATCGAAGTAATCCAGGTCGGTGCTGACGTTCAGAGCAAATCCGTGCGTCGTGACGCCGCGCGAGATGTGTACGCCGAGAGCCGCGATCTTGGCCTCGGGCTTGTTACGCAAAGCGTAGGTCCAGACACCTGTCAGGCCGCGGATACGCTGCGTTCCGATGGCGAAGTCGCCGCAGGTGCGTATCAGCACCTCCTCCAGCCGGCGGACGAACTCCACTGCGCCGACCTTGGGATCGAAGCTGCGCAAATCGAAGATGGAATAGGCGACCAGTTGCCCCGGGCCGTGGAAGGTAACATCGCCGCCGCGGTCGATCTCGAACAACTCGACGCCGCGCTTCGCCAGAAACTCGGGCGACGCCAGTACGTGATCCAGCTTCGCATTCCGTCCCAGGGTGATGACCGGCGGGTGCTCCAGCAGCAGCAGAGTATTGTCGATGCGGCCAGTCTTGCGAAGCTGTACCAGGGTCCGCTGCAAATGCAGCGCCGTGTCGTAGGGAACCAATCCGAGATGGAGAACGTGGATCATAAAGCGGCACTTAGCATTTGGCACTTGGCACTTAGCTTACACCGCATTAGATACGTTCAAGCTAATGTCCGAAACAGTTTTGTCCTGGACGCCTCGAAAACACCGCCCCACTCCGGCAATAGCTAAATGCCAAGTGCTAAATGCTAAGTGCGCCTTTGAGTCTTTTTCCCCCTCTGCCGCGTATATGCCGTTAGTATGATCGCCACAGCCTTCAGTTTGCTGGTACCGATGGAAACCGAAGAGGCGCAAATCGCACGCGGGCTCCGGGGTCGCGATCCCGATGTGTTGGATGCCCTCATCGAGCAGTATCAGCACCGGCTGTTGCGCTATCTGCTGCATCTGACCGGCAATCGCGCTGTGGCCGAGGACCTGTTCCAGGAGACCTGGCTGCGCGTGCTGGAAAAAGGTCATCTGTACGATGGGCGCAACCGCTTTGTGACCTGGCTGATGTCGATTGGGCATAACGTGGCGATCGATTACCTACGCAAACGAAGTCCAGCCAGCCTGGACGAAATGAAAGACCCGGAGGACGGCACGCCTTTCGAGCCACCAGCGAGCGGACCATCGCCTTTCGACATGGCAGCGGAACAGCAGCAGCACGAACGGTTCAATGCGGCACTACAAAAAGTGGCGCCACTGTTTCGCGAAGTTCTGGTGCTGCGCTTTCAGGAGCAAATGAAGTTGGAAGAAATTGCAACCTTGACACGAATTCCTGTCGCTACTGTTAAAACGCGGATTTACCGCGGCGTAGCGGCGCTTCGTCCTTTGTTACAGGGAGGGCCACAATGACGGCTCGTGAACACGAGCGCGCGCTCGATTTGATTATGCGGCGCGGAACGGAAGAGATCGCCACGCCGGAGTCGGCCTGGCTGAATTCGCACCTGGGCGAGTGCTCGGAGTGCGCTAACTTCGCGGCTGACTTTGAGGGCACTGGACGATTGCTGCGAGCGGTCGCCGTCACCGCCAGCCCATCGCTGGTGCAGGCTACGCAGACGAAAGTGCGGGCCCGCGCGCTGCACATGCAGGAGCAGCGATCGCGCAACGTGTTGATCGCGATCTCCTTCTGCATCGGCGCAATGTCTTCCACCATGTCGGCATGGCTGTGGTGGAGGTTCGGAGGCTGGGTGGCGCAAAGGCTGGCGCTGCCGCCATCCATTGTGGAACCCGGAGTATTTGTTGCCTGGATGCTACCCGCCATGGCGATTGCGGTTGTTATGCTGGCTTCATCGCATCCCGTCATTGACCGGTCGCTGACCATGGCCGTGCTCGGAGAACACCAGGAAGGAGGCCGCCAATGACGGAGCGTAAGTCGCGACTACAGCAGGAACTGCGGATTATCCCTCTCGGCTGGACGGTGGCGGCCGGCATCGCCATTATTGGGGTCGAAGCACTCTTTCGGTTTGTCATACCCCATTTTGCGCATAACGATCTGCCGCCCTGGCCCTGGTTCGACGTGATAGGAGCGTTGGGCGCGCTGTTCCTGGCAGCGACCATCCTGTTGACCGGCTACATCTATGCCGACGCGAAACGGCGCGGCATGAATGCCGTGCTGTGGACGGTGCTGGTTCTGCTGATTCCCAAGCCCATCGGCTTCATTGCGTACTTCCTGTTGCGCAGTCCCATGCTGGCGCCGTGCCCAAAATGCAGCGCGCCGGTTGGTGCGGAGTTTACGTATTGTCCGAAGTGCGGTTATGCGCTCACGCCGAGCTGTGCGGGCTGCGGCCGCGCCATTCACCGCGATTACGTGTGCTGCCCGTACTGTGGGAAGACGGTGGGAGCAGCTGTTCCGTCGTCAACGGTCCCCGATCCGTCTACCGGATAGGGCGTGGCATCAGAATTCCCCGGGATGGGGTAAGGGATGACGAAATCCTGATTGCGCAGAAAGAAACAGGGGCGATGCGATCATCGCCCCTGCTAATTCAATGCTAACCATGATCCGTCGGGTGCAGGTGATGGTCCCCAACAGAGGTTACTTCCGTGGGCCAACCAGCTCCGGTTCTTCTTCGACTTCGACATGCTCGATCGTCGCATTCAGGCGATCGCCGTTAAACAACTCCTCGACCTCCAGGGTTTCGTAAGCGTGTTCGCCGTGGAGCGATTCATCGAGTCCGATTTCTTCGCTCATCATCTCAACTTTCACCGGAGTGAACATGTCGATGATTCTCAGCATGCCGTAGGTGAAGCCGAACGCCCACGCCGATGAGAACAGAACCGCGACAAGCTGTTTGAAGAAGAAGCCGGGATTGCCGTAGAACAGGCCGTTGGTCCCGGCGGGATTGAACGTGCTGTTGGCGAACAGTCCCAGCATCAGGATGCCGAGGAAGCCGCCGACTCCGTGCACGCCCCAGACATCGAGCGCATCGTCCCAGTGCAGTTTGTTTTTCATCTCGACCGCGAAGTAACAAACCACGCCCGAAACCACACCGATGATGACTGCCGTCGTGGGCGAAACATAGCCCGCGGCAGGAGTAATGGTAGCCAGTCCGGCAACCGCGCCGGTCAGCAGGCCGAGGAACTTGGGCTTGCGCTCGCGGATCCAGGCCACGATCAGCCAGGAGATGGCCGCGAACGAGGCGGCGATGTCGGTATTCAGGAAAGCAGTGCCGGTGACCGAATCCACGCGCATCTCGCTGCCCGCGTTAAACCCGTACCACCCAAACCAGAGCAGTCCGGTGCCCAGCGCGACTAGCGGAATGCTATGAGGACCGCGGTCTAACACGCGCCGCTTGCCGACATAAAGGACGGAAGCCAACGCAGCCAGTCCGGCTATGTTGTGAACTACGATGCCGCCGGCGAAATCTTCGACGCCCCAGCGTTGCAGCATTCCTCCGCCCCAAACCATGTGCACGAAGGGGAAGTAGACCAGCGTGAGCCAGCCAGTCAGGAAGAGGCAATAGGCCTTGAAGGTCACGCGGTTGGTGAAGGCCCCGGAGATGAGGGCCGGAGTGATGATGGCAAACATCATCTGATAGGCGATGAAGACCATCGCCGGGATGGTGTCATTCGGACCAGAAGGCGTTGTCAGGTTGACACCGCGCAGGCAAACTTTGTCGAGATTGCCGATGATGCCGTGCCAATCGCCGCTGAAGCACAGCGAATATCCGTACAGATACCAAATGACGGTGGTCCAGCCCATCGAGACAAAGCTCTGGATCATGATGGCCAGGACGTTTTTGCGGCCGACCAGGCCGCCATAAAAGAAGGCGAGGCCTGGCGTCATCAACATGACCAGGCTGGTACACAAGATCATGAAGCCGGTATTACCGGTATCGAGGTGAAGCATAAGAACCTCCAAGAGAAGTGCGGCAAGGATCGGGACGTCTATTTCGAGGTAGACGGAAATGAATAGACGGTGCGAGGAAACTGCAGCATGAGGTCGTGCGTGCAGGCTGGAAGATCGTAGTTTGCCTCGCGCTAGCGCCTACTGAACGGACGTCTGGCTACCGCAAGACTAGGCTGCTCTGCCGGCTGACCGACTGTCAGTGAGGTCAGTCACAGGCCGGGTGTGACGGAATACCGTGGGGACCGGCGTGGAGGGCAATCCTAGACAGGGTTCCACGGCTATGGGAATTCTGAACAAGTTAAGGCGAAGTCCCTCAGCGGCTAAAGCCGCCTTGATATTGCGGCATTAACGGACGGCTTGAAGGCCGTCCCCTTCAAAGAACCCGGGCTTAATCAGAGTTCCCCTAATTCACACCCGAATTCGACTGAATGGTTGGAGCGCCTTGCTTCTCGGGCGGGCGCATGAGGCCAAAGTTCTGCAGATAGGCGACGGTGCGTTGCGCGGCCCCGTCGAAGGTGAGTTGGCAGTTCACGAACTGGGTGTTCTCCCAGTTGACGTCGCCGCCGCCGTACACCAGCTTGCACTCGGTGAGGATGCAATTGATAAATCGTTTGTCGTCCATGTAGACGGTGACGCCCTGAGGATGCCAGTTTTCCAGTACCTGCATTATGAGTTCCTTCCCGCGATTGTCAAACAACTAGGATAAATCCTCAGGGCGCTGGTAAGGCAAGCATTTGCCGGAGCGCCGAGCCCCGGGGATCGCAGGCTAGAGGGTGCGTTTGAACAGCGCCGTCGCAATCGTGATCATAACGGCCGCTGACACCAGCAGGTACGCCAGATCGCCGCGGATGGCCACAAAGCCCGCATCTTTCAACAGCAGCGCCTTAAAGGCGTGCACCGCATAGGTAAAGGGATCGATGTAGGCGATCCAGCGCAGCCAGGTGGGAAAGGCCTTGATGGGATAGATAGAGCCGGCGGGGAAAAACAGGAGCGTATTGAGGATTCCGAAGGTGGCGCGCGGCACCAGCGGATCCTCAACTCGCACCATCATCAGGAACATCATGGTGTTGAAGGTCAGGGCCGTGGCCACAATCACCAGGAGCACCAAAAATATGTTTTGCAAGGTGAAAATCGATCCCAACCCCGACAGCAGCGACCCCAGCACGGTAATGACGATGCCGGCCATTATAGCTTTCACGGCGCCGGCGATGTTGAGGCCGGCAACCAGTTCGAACTTCGTGATCGGCGTGACCAGATAGCCTTCGTGTACGCCCCGCGCTTTGTCATCGATGTACAACATGCCGCCGCCGATCATCACCGAAACGAACATCGCCAGGGCGATTGAGCCGGGCAGCAGATATTTCATGTACTCGGTGTAGGGATAGAGCTCGACGGTATCGAGGGAGATCTGCTGCAATATGCGCGAGGGCTCGACATCAGGGTTATTCAGCGCCTGGACAAGGCTGCCAAATTCGTCTTCCAGCGTCGAACTCATGATGTTGTCGGTATTGTCGACGATGAGCGCGATGCGGGGATGGTTCTCCTCGTAGACGCGACGCGAATATTCCGGCGGAATGATGATTGCGCCATCCAGTTTGCCGGTGCGGACATCCTCCATCGCCTGTTTATCGCTGTCATAGGGGATAGGAGTGAATGTGCGCGCGTTGGATTGGACCGCGGCCAGAGCTTCGCGCACCTTCACCGCTTGCGTGCCATGGTCCTGATCGACCACGCCGAGGCTCGCGTTCTTGATCTTGCCGCCGAAGGCGTTGCCCAGAACGATGAGTTGCACCAGCGGGAATACCATCGCTACCAGCATCAGCGCAGGAGAACGGAAGAACTTGCGCAGCTCGCGCTCCACGATTGCCCACATTCGATTCATGGCCGCATCCCCGGACGGTCCGGCATCACGAAGGCGAACGCCTTCACCTGCTCATCGCGCAGTTGCCGTCCCGTAAAGTGGACGAAGACATCGTCCAAGGTGGTGTTTTGGACCGAAAGCGATTTCACCTGCACATTGGATCGAACGGCGAGCTCCACCAGCTCCGTCGTAGTCTTCGAGCCATTGCTGGTCAGAATGCGGTACATGTGCGCGGCTTCCGGCTGCACCGAGGTAACATCGTCAAGTTTTCCCAGCTCCTCTTGCCAGTCTGCCGGCGCATTCAGGAACTGGGCTTCAATGACGTTGGTTCCAGGCACGCTGGCCTTCAAAGCCTGCGGCGAATCCAGCGCCACCAGCTTGCCGTGATCGACGATGGCAATGCGATCGCAGAGGCGGTCGGCCTCGTCCATGTAATGCGTGGTGATCAGGATGGTCAGCGCGCGGCTGTTCTTGATCTTGGTCAGCATCTCCCACACGGCTACGCGGGAGACTGGATCAAGGCCGGTTGTCGGCTCGTCGAGAAAAAAGATTTTGGGGCTGTGTACCAGGCCGCGCGCGATCTCCAGACGCCTTCTCATGCCGCCGGAGAGCGTCTTGGTTTGCGCGTGACGCCACTTCTGTAGATCGACAGTCGTCAGCAGGTCATCGATATTGCGCTTGCGGTCTTCGGCGGAAACGCCGTACAGCTTGGCGTAGATATTCAAATTCTCTTCGACGGTCAGGTCAATGTCGCTGGTCAGCGCCTGCGGAATAACGCCCATGCAATGGCGCGCGGAGTCCGGCTGCTTGGAGACATCGAAGCCGTTGATGAGCGCGTGGCCGCTGGTGATCGGCAGCAGGGTTGTCATCATGCGAATGAGGGTGGACTTGCCCGCACCGTTCGGTCCGAGCAGGCCGAAGATCTCGCCCTGATGCACCGCGAAGGACACGTCGTCGACGGCGGTGAAGTCACCGTACTTTTTGGTGATGTGGTCGACGACGATAGCGTCGCCGCTCAGCGGCGCTTCACAGCCTTCCGTAGTCTTCGCCTTGGGCGTGAACCAGCTCATCGCGCGCCTTTCGCCAGAGCTTTGGTCAGATCTTTCGGCAGCAGGACCTCGGCGGTCATGCCGGGGACCAGAGCGCCGTCGGGGTTGTCGACCTTCAGCTTGAGCCCGATGGTCTTGATGTCGCGCTTGCGGCGGCTGACATCGCGCTGGGTGGCGTAGTCGCTCTCGACGGCCTTGAAGATGACCGTGCCTTCGATGGGCTGGCCGGCAGGCAGGCGTACTTTGAGTTTGTCGCCCTCGGCCACGAACCGCGCTTCGGTCTCGGGCGCTTCGGCGCGCACCCAGGTGTCGCCGAAGTCGATGATGGTGACGATCGGTGTACCCGGATTTACCACCTCGCCCTGCCGCGTCGCGCGCACCGAAACCGTCCCGCTGACCGGCGCATAGATTTTCGTATAGCCGAGCCGAGTATCGGCTTCGGCCAACTGGGCGCGCGCATTCGCCACCTGGGCTTCGTTCGCCGCAACATTGCTGGCCGCGGCACGCTGCTGATGGAGCCGGGCGTTGGCGGTGTTGAGGTCGGCCTGGGCTGCGTCCACGTTCTTCTGTGCGCTATCGACTACGGCTTTCTGCGCATTGAGCTGTTGCTCGGCTCGCACCCGGTCCTGGTCGGACTCCACTCCCGCCTTCGCCAGCTCGATCATGCGTTGCGAATCGCTCTGGATGCGGATCAGGTCGGCCTTGGCCTGCGCCAGCGTTGCTCTTGCAGCCGCCAGACGCGCCTGCGCATTGACGACACCACTGTTGGTCTCGCCCAAAGTTTGCGCTTGCGTTGCCTGCAGCGAGGAGACCTGGGAGTTGTAGTCGTTGATCATTGCCTCGGCGGCATTCTTTTCCGCCTGCAGTTCGGCGGAGTCGATCTCGGCAATCAGATCTCCGGCCTTCACCTTCGAGCCCTCGTCCACGTAGAGCTTCTCGACGCGACCCATGATCTTGGAGCTGACGATGACCTGGTTGGCATCCACAATCCCGATGAGCACGGTCTCGCTGGTGCGGTCGGTCGAATAAAAGTAATAGCCGGCCGCGATGCCTAAGAGGACGACTAAGAAGACAAAGAATTTATGCGGTTTCACTTGGGCCCTCTTTCGTCGCCGGGTTTGGTTGGCGGCTTTGGTGGTTTTCGCTTTCGGGGGCGCCTGGATTCCTCTGCCAAGACTTTGCGGGCGGTCTCAACATCCGGGAACCAGCGGTTGATCCATTTGTATCCAGTTTGCGGCTGGGGTTTATCGGCAGCAGGATCGATAGCTTGAATTGGCGGCTGCTCTTGCTGAGGCGCGGGTGGTGCCAGCGGCGAGGGGCGACGACGTTTGTCCCTCTTTCGTGGCGCAGCAGGATCGCGGGGGGCCGTCGTGGGCTGCGCCGCGACCCTTGCCGCCAACGCGATGCCTGCTTCACGGTCCTTGAATAACGCCGCGGCTATGAAGTCGAGCACCGCAACGCGTCGTTCCTGGATGGCCTGCTCCGTCGACGTGTCCTCATGCAGGAACTTTCGCCGCAAGGGAGCAGTCAAGAAGTAATGAACGATGGAGCCTATGGCAGAGGGCACGAACTGCGCGGCATCTACCGGACGAAATTCTCCGCTGTCGACGCCTTCCTGCACCAGAGCGAGCACCCGTGAACCGATGTCCAGCACGTAGTTCTCGACAATGCGGTCGAGATGGACCGAGCCGCCGCGGCTGGCGCTCATCAACTCGCCCATGAAAATGTGCGCGTAATAAGGAGACTCGGCGATGGAATCGAAGTGGGTTCTGGCGTAGGAGAGAAAGCGTTCGCCGGCCGTTCCCGGTTGATCGCAAACCGCCATCACGCGCTGCCGCAACTGCGCGAAAAAGCGGTCGAGAACCTCGCCATAGAGCCTTTCCTTGTCGTGAAAATAGTAGTAAAGCAGCGCCTTGTTGACACCGGCGGAGACGGCAATGCGGTCCATTCGAGCGCCGGCCAGACCCTCCTGCGCAAACTCCACCAGGGCGGCCTGCAGGATGGCGTAGCGGCTGGCCTCGGGCTGGCGACGGCTGCCGCGGCGGGGTTCAGTTGGAACAGTGGCTTTCATTTTAATTAACTAGTTAGTTAGTTTACAGGACGCGAGCCGCCAAGGCAAGAGGACGATGTGTGGCTTTGCACGCTCGATGCGACTAAATTTGCACGTTCGGTGAGAGTAACAAGGGAAACAATCGAACTTTTGCCCTTTCACGGCGGTAATACGCGTTCAAGTCCCGTCGGGAACGCGAAAGTTCTTCAATGGGGCCGCGGCCATTCACAGCGGAGATATGCCAGCCGGTCGTCTGGATTCGCGTGTTGTTGTTGCTTCAAAGGGGCCGCTAGCCATGCGGCTGCGGAAATGCTGGTGCATCGGTATGGGCCGCACGTCTTTCACACGCTTCAATGGGGCCGCAGCGTGCGGCTGCGGAAACATCTCTTAACCTTTCCCAATACTAATTGATTCGTTGAGCTTCAATGGGGCCGCAGCTATGCGGCTGCGGAAATATGGCAGTGTCCTAAAGTTGCGTTGGTGGCGTCCTTTTGAAATGGGGATCGTGTTGAAGGCGTTTTTCTATCTCCTCCAGTAGTGGCGCTTCTGGACTCAAAAGCGCGCACTTTCCCCATACCAGATCAATCAGCAAAATCGACAATTCCTCATTCGACATTGTGGCGAGTGCCTGTTCATCGCGGGCACTGTCTAAGAAGGCCCGTATCACCTGCTTTTCTCTTTCCGGGTCAGCCATGCTGATAGCTCCTAAGAAAGCAGTTCCCGAATCTTCGATGCAGACCGTTTTCTCCGAGCTGAATCCGCTAGTGACCGCCGGTTTTTCGGTGTGCATGAATTCCTCTAGAAGAATCTTCCTTGGGACCGGTTGCGCTCTGCTGCGTCGGTTCGCGGCGAAAAACCTCCCACACAAGCAAGACCGGCTTGTGTGGGGCACCCGCAGGCGATGGTTATCTCGTCCATCGGGCCCGGATTCCAACGACATTGGATCGAAGGCGAATGTTAGCACCGCTCGCGCTGGGTTCAACGATTTTCTGGGGATGGCGCTGGCGATTTCCCATTACCTCCTATGAGAGTTCCAATCTGTCTGGCTGCCAGCGGCCGATTGCGAAATGCCGGTTTACTGACTCGAACTGGGGCTGCCTGGGCGCGGCTCATCGGGAGGCACCGCAACCCAAGTCCTGCCGTCTGCGGCCAGTCCCGAGGTCGACAGTCCGTAGGCACACCACGCCCTGAAGCTGTTGGAGAAGTATGGGCCGAGCCGCTTCAAATTGTCCACCTGGTCGTCCAACCGGGGAGGGTCAATGACCAGGGCATCCGGCGGACCAGCCGGGGTGTCGACACCAGGCCGGAACGCCGTCATCAGGGTTGGGTCGTAGTCGCGCGGCCGTTGCGCTCGCTTCACCGCGCCGCGGCTCTCAATGGTCCGTTCCGCCTCAATCACAATTTCGTCCGGATACAACTCGACCGTAGCCCGGTAAGTCACCTCGCCATTCAACTGGTCGGCCCGAAACCACAGGAATGGCCCATCCAGCCGCGTCCAATCGTGTTTGTATTTGCGCGCCACCAGCGTCGTATCGTTCTGTTCATCGCTGGGCTCAATCCATGCCGGACTCCATTCCTTTTGATCTTCGGTCAGATATACCGGGAACTGCTCCATCTCCACGGTTGTGGCTTTCCTCGTCATCACCACCACGTCGGCCCGCTCTTCAAACTCCTCCTTGGAGAGCGGATGATTGAGAACGCCAGGGCGGTAAAGAAAAAAGGCCGTGGCTTCGCCGTCCCGGACTTGACGCGGCAGTCGCTGCCGCAGCCGGTTGCTGAAGTCAGCCATGTCGGGCGGAGGATTGTCAGCCTTGTCCGTCCATTTCGTTTCCATCCTGACCATAGCGATGGTCATGGCATAGAGACGCAGCGCCTGCGGAAAGGACAGATTGGGCTTCGGGGTGCGGTACTTAACACCCTGCGCAGTCTTGGCGGAGTTGGTCATGCTGTTGACTGCGCTACGAAGATCGTCGAGCTTCCAGGTGGAGTAATCCTCCAGCGTCATGGCCGGCGCCAGTTGATCGTGGAGAGCCTTCAAACGGCCCGACAGTTCGGAGCCTGGAAGCGACCAGATAACGCACAACAGCGGCATGGGCTGAAAGCCGCATCTTCATTGGCGTAGTTGGCGAAGAAGCGGCTGTCCATCGCGTCATCAGGGTGGACTCTTTTTTCCATTCCTGCGGAGTCCGTGCCCAGCGCGGGAAAGTATTTGTGGATCACATCCCAGCCGGCTTTGTTGAGGGCCAGCAGCGCCGCGGTGGCATTGGCGACGGGCTCGGCCTTGCTGTCTTAGGCGTCGATATCCTGCCGTTGAAGTCCCATCATGTTATACGGAAGCTTGGGCCGGTCACCATTCTTGTCTGCGGGAGATGCCGTGCTGGAGCCCGGGACGATCAAAAGCAGAGCAGCGAGCCCTCCCAGGCTAACCAGCTTTGGCCACGAGAAGCGTCGTCCCCACCGCGCAGAGAAATTGAGGTGAACCGTCACGGTTGGTGATTGTGGCGCTACTTGGAATAGCTGTCAACGATTGTTGTTCCTGGTTACTTGCTGAGCGCGAGCTATCGGGATTCGGTTGTTCTGCCCGTCGCTTCGTGCTACAAGTTTTTCAGACCGCGTAAACTAAGTGGAGTTTTGCTTGAAACTCGAAACTCGCAACTAAGGTTGAATGGCTAAGAAGAAAACACGCCGCAAGAAAAGCTCGGGCTCCGATCCGGTGATTCCGGACAAGCTCTACTTTCGCATCGGCGAGGTTTCGCGTCTTTGCCGGCTCCCGGCTTACGTACTGCGCTTCTGGGAGACCGAGTTCCCGCAGCTCAAGCCGGTGAAGAGCAGCACGGGTCAGCGAATGTATCGCCAGCGTGACGTGGAAAACGTGCTCCGCATCAAGAAGCTGCTCTACGAAGAGGGCTATACCATCGCGGGCGCACGCCAGCAATTGAAGGATGAAACCAAGACAGCGCGTCAGCAGTCGGGTCTGCCGTTTCCCAAACAGAATCCCGCCGACAAGCTGAAGAAAGTCCGCCAAGGGCTGCAGGAGATCCTTGGTATGCTGTCGGCGCCGCGGCGAAAATGACCGAGCGCGATCGCGGAATCTAGCTCTCACACCTGCGAGCTGGACTACTTCACCACCGTGACTTGGAACTGAACAGGGATGGTCCGCGGAGGATAGCAGGCGCTGTGGTCGCATGCCTGGAAGCGCAGCTCGCCCGTCACGGGATAGGTTCCCGCCGAGACGTTGGCCGGCGTCTTCAGCACTGTATTGATACTGAAATCGCCGCTATATACGCTCAGCTTCTCATCCGGCGAGAAAGGGAAGGTCATGTCCTGCCCGGCAGGATACTTTACGTCGGCCACGGTCACCTGCTCCGGCGCAGTCAGCTTCAGCGCTGTGGGTATCAGCAAGGGAGACTTGGGCGTGTGGGAATTGATGTGGAATTCCGACCCTATTCTGAAGTCCAGGCTGACTTCCTTGCTGGCGCCGGCCCGCACCTGCACGTTACCCACGGGAGCTAGGATGACGGGCGGCTTATCGCCGAAACCTTGCGCCAGCGCCCAGGCCGCCAGCAAAAGTGCCGCTGCCACAAGAGCAGTCGTCCGCCTCATCGATTTGCACCCTTGGCGGCAACCTCTTTCACCGCTACCGCTTTCGCTTCAGCTTTGGCCTGGTTTTGCGGGATGCTGCTGGATCTGTCGCCGGTGTTCAAGGTTTTCTTAACTGCCTGCTCGATGTCCTTGCGGTCGAGCAAGCCGGTCATCTTGTCCACGATGGCTCCGTCACGGCCGATATAGAAGGTCGTCGGAAGGTACTGCACGTCGCCGTAGTCGTCGGAGACCTTGTCGGTTCCCAGCAGCACCTGGTAGTTCACTCCCAACTCGCTGGCGAACTTCGCGATTGTGGCAGGCTCGGAATCGTCCATCGCCACGCCCAGCACCACCAAACCATCCTTGCCGTACTGCTTTTGTAAGTCCTCGAACCAGCGTATCTCAACCTTACAGGGCGGGCACCACGTGGCCCAGAAGTTCAGCAGCACAGCTTTGCCGCGAAAATCCGAGAGCTTCACTTGGCTCCCGTCCAGCGCCTGCAGAGTGAAATCCGGCGCCAGCACGCCTTGTACACTGCCCACCAGCGTAATAGCCCCGTGCTTGCGAGTGCGATCCAGATACTTGCCGCTGGCCAGCATCGCCAGGATGGCCACAAACAGGGCAACAAAGACCAACGCATTTCGTTTCACAACCACACCCCTACAATGCGAACCGGTTCAGGAAGGACAAGTAGCCGGAGAGCAATCGCAAGTTGTTCAAGAAGATCAAGACTCCGACGGCGATTAGCAGTATACCGCTGCAGACCTCTACGGTGTGCAGATGCCTGCGAAAGCGGCTGTAGAATGCCAGAAATCTATCGACTCCCAGTGAAGTAAGCAGAAACGGGACCGCCAGGCCCAGGGAATATACCGCCAACAGGATAATGCCCTTCAGCACAGTCTGTTGCGCGCCCGCCAGGACGAGGATTGTGGCCAGGATAGGACCGATGCAGGGCGTCCATCCGAAGGCGAAGGCAAAACCCACGGCGAAAGAGCCCACCGCACTGGAGCCGCCCTTGACATCGTGCATCCGCTTGTCGGCGTAGAGCGCCTTGATTTTCAAAATGCCGGTCAGGTGCAGACCAAACACAATCACGATGATGCCGGCGATCTTGGACAGCAGCGAGTGATACTCATTGACCAACTGCCCCACCCCGGTTGCAACCGCCCCCAGCGCGATGAAGACCACGCTGAATCCCAGGACAAACGTGACTGAATGCAGCATTACCGTGCGCAACATCCGGCGCTCCGGCGCTTGCAAGTCCTCGACCGTGGCTCCAGAGATCAGCGACACATAGCCTGGCACCAGCGGAAGTACGCATGGAGAAAGGAAAGATAAAACTCCCGCCAGAAATGCAGCGAGCGGAAGGGGCAAATTGTGCATACATTTCATTGTAACAATGCCATTGCCGGGCAATTGTTACGAGTTTGTCAAGGATGAGACGATTGAGGGCCGAAAAGGTACGTTCAGGTTCACGGACTTTGCTTCCGTCCGCTGGGGCAAGACGATCGTTGGCTTGCGTAAACCGGACCACGTTTCAGAAATGACGATCGAGTCGCCGGGGTTGTGTGGGTCGTATTTGACCGAGGCCGGCAGGCCAAGCCGGCAGGAGTAAAGATCGATGAACTGCCGCAAGTGGGTCACGTCCTGCGATGCTTCATAGGTAACGCCCGCCACATCGTAGGTGTAGACCAGCAGGATCATCTGCTGCCCGGTGACATCGTCCTCCAACTCCAGAACGTCAATGACGTTGCCATCGATGATACGGCCGCCGCGGGCCAAGTCGGTCCGGCGCTCCCGTTCCAGGTCCTCCGCCGGCTTCTCGTTCTTGCGTGACAGCAAGGCGTAGCCGATGATGGCCGCCGTGGCGCCGAAGGCGAGAATGGGATACAGCCGGTACGAGTTCATGGAAGCGGTTGCGAAGACTTGATACCAAGATAGCGGGATCGGCTTGAGAAGGAAACAGGAAAATTCGGCGTTAGGGTCCGAGCTGGATTCACGTCAATCCCGATCAACCACCGAATTGCGCAGCGTGCCCACGCCTTCCACCGTCACCTCCACCACATCTCCGGCCTTCAGAGGGCCCACGCCAGCAGGCGTTCCGGTGGCTATCACATCACCCGGCTCCAGCGTCATCACCCGGCTAATAAAGCGAATCAGCACATCGAGCGGAACGAGGAAGTCGGCTGTCGTTCCATTCTGTCGAAGTTCGCCATTGACCCGGCTCTGAACGCGAACGCCTTTCCACGGATCCAAGCCATCGGCTACCACGGGGCCTACTGGACAGAAAGTGTCGAAGCCCTTGGCGCGCGTCCACTGACCATCCTTGTTCTGCAGATCGCGAGCGGTAACGTCATTCAGGCAGGTATATCCCACAATGTAGGGCTTCACGTCGTCGCTCTCGCGCAAGCAGTAACAGCGCCTGCCGATCACCACGGCCAATTCGCCTTCATAATCCACGCGCTGCGAGAGTTCTGCCGGCCGGCGGATTTCGTCGCCAGGCCCAATCAACGAGGACGGCGGCTTCAGGAAAATCAGCGGCTCGGTCGGAATGGGATGATCCAGTTCCTTGGCGTGCTCGCGATAGTTGCGGCCGATGCACACAATCTTTCCCGGTTCCGCGGGTGCCAGCAGGCGAACGGCGCTCAACTGCAACTCGCTCTTTTCCGCCCGCTCGAACTCGGAAAACGATTGCGGAGCCTTCGTCAGCGTTCGGGTAATGATTTCCTTGCCCGACACATCTTCAATCAGCCCGTAGCGTGTAGCATCCCCATAATGAAAACGGCAGTAGCGCACAGCAAACTCCTCTGTTTTCGTAACGCCTAATTGTTTGCGATCACCAGGAGATCGACGCCCTTAGACCTTGCTCAGGGCGGGCTCCGACGCAGAGCACGGATTTGATTTCCTTTTTCTATCTCCGTGTCCTCTGTGCCTCCGTGGTGAACATTCCGTCCCGGGTTTCCACGTCTTACTTGTTCGGGACCGTCTCATGCGCCTCGGCGGAACGCGGGCTCTCGTTGCCGCGCAGGTCCACCGCCGAAACGACATAGAAATACGTCTTACCTGCTTCTACATTTTCGTCGCGGAAGGAGGCCACCTGCACCAATTGCGTATTCAGTTTCTGAGGCTGCCCGCCCTTCAACCATCGGAAGATGTTGTAACCCGCGAGGTCGCTCTCCATGTTCGGCGCCCATGTCAGGTCGATAAACGGCTTCTGTCCGACGCTGGAGAATACCGCCTGCAGTCCGCCCGGTTGCGCCGGCGGATAGATGTCGCAGGTGAAGACCTCGGCTGACGGGGAATCGTCGCCCTCAACTCCGGCATTCACGCCATTCGCATTGACCTGACTTAATGTCGTAATGCGATATTCGTACTTTTGCTCCCAGGCAAAGGTCTTGTCGAGATACGAACCCTTGGCAGCCGGCTCAATATCATCCAGTGCGATGTAAGCTGGAGCGCCTACCGGCCGGCGCATGATGCGATAGCGATAGGTGACTCCGGCCGGCGGCCCAGGCGGTGCGGGCCCGGACCATCCGATCCGCACGCCGTCTGCGCTCACCTCAGCCGTTACCTGGTCGGGCGGGGCGATCGTTGGAACCACGGGAATCGGCACCTGATTCGATATTCCGGCGCTGCGGCCACGCGAGTTCACGTCTTCCACGCCATACATCACGAATCCGGCCGGGTTGTCCTGCTCCAATTGAGGCGGCAGGATGTCGACGTAGTGAATGTGCACCGCTCCTGGCGGAGCCTCGTTCTTCTGCTTTGCCGCCGGCTTCGGCGTAGGCGGTGTCACCTCGGCCACCACCGCGCAATGGGCCATCAGCGTCATGCCCTCACGGCGGCAGATGCGGGTGATGGGATTGTGTTTGATGTTGGTGCGGTCCGTGGTTTTGCGCGGCTGGGTCCACTCCAGATCGACCCGATTTCCCCGGCGCGAGGCCGTCAGATCGGTCACCGGAACAGGTAAATTGAGCGACGGCGCTGACGGCGCGCCAGGAGTGCCGCACCCGGCAAGCGCTGCGACCAGCAGAAAACTTCCGATCAAGCCAAAAAGCCGCTGTAGCATGGAAGCTAACAGGGTAACAAATCGCGAAGTTTACAGCTCGGGCAACCAGCTAATCGCATTGAATGTTTGCGGACGGTCTGCGAGAATCCGCTTCGGTAACGGAATCCAGGAGAAGGTCATGCGCCGGGGAATTATTGCGGTCTTCCTACTTGCTCTCGCGCTGCCGGGTATTGCACAAACGGCAGCGGCGCCATCCACGGCAGCTTCAACGCCGGCCATGGCTGCCGTCGACAAAGCTTACTTGCAGAGCATCTGGGACGGATGGGCCTCCAGCGACCTGGAGAAGCAGGGGCATTTCTATACCCAAGGTCCCGGCCATTTGTTCTTCGATGTAGCGCCACTGAAGTACAACAGTTGGGACGAGTACAAAGCGGGCGTAGCTCCCTCGCTCAAAGACGCTCCCAAGGTCACGTACACCGTGAACGACGACATGCAGATTCATCCCGAGGGGAAAATCACCTGGGTGGCGGGAACTTTGACAATGGCGGGAACCTCGCCGCAGGGCCAAAAGGAAAGCCTGATGCTGCGCTGGACGGCGGTGCTGGAGCAGCAGGATGGCCGCTGGGTCATCACCCACGAACACGTCTCCGCGCCCGCCGAAGCTCCGCCGCAACAATAGGCAGCTTCATCCTTCGAGCTTCTTCGCCAGCAGCTCGTTGACCAGCATGGGATTGGCCTGGCCTTTCGAAGCTTTCATCACCTGTCCCACAAAGTAGGAGATGACGGTTTTCTTGCCACCACGATACTGCTCCAGCTGCTTGGGACTGGCGGCGATTACCTCGTCGATCAGCTTTTCGATTGTACCACTATCGGTAATCTGCCGGGGCTTTTCCTTTTCGTAGATTGCCGGAAAATCCTCGCCGCGCTCGAAGGCGAGGTCGTACAGATCCTTCAGAATTTTGCCACTGATGGCGCCGTTCTCCACCAGATCGGCGGACATGGCCACGCCCTTCATCGAAATTGGCGACTGTTCGATCTCCAGCCCTTTGGCCTTCAAACGTCCCATCAACTCGCCCTGCACCAGGTTCGCCACACGCTTGGGATTCTTCGCAGCTGTCGCAGCTTCCTCGAACTGGTCAGCTAATGAGCGCGTGCTGGTCAAGGTCGCAGCGTCGTACTCCGTGATGCCGTACTGCGCCACCAGTCGGGCGCGCCGCGCCTCCGGCAATTCAGGGAGCTCGGCGATAATCTGCTCGCGCCACTTTGCATCGACCACCAGCGGAAGCAAATCAGGCTCAGGAAAATATCGATAATCGTGCGCCTGTTCCTTCGACCTCATGCCGTACGTCTTGCCTTCTGCGGCGTTGTACAGGCGCGTCTCCTGCTCGATTCTGCCGCCCGACTCCAGCACCTGCTCGTGGCGCTCGATCTCATACTCCAGCGCGTGGCGGATGAAACGGAAAGAATTGACGTTCTTCACTTCGGTCTTGGTGCCGAACTCCTTCTGCCCGCGCGGCCGGATGCTGATGTTGGCGTCGCAGCGCAGCGAGCCTTCTTCCATGTTGCAGTCGCTGACGCCGGTGTAGAGGATGATCTCCTTCAGCCGCGTCAGGTATTCCCAGGCCTCGTCGGGCGAGGCGATGTCGGGCTCGCTGACGATCTCGATCAGCGGCACACCGGAGCGGTTCAGGTCGATGGAGGTCCACTCCGCGCTGTCGGGCAGGCCGTCGTGCAGGCTTTTGCCGGCGTCTTCTTCCAGGTGCACGCGTGTGATTCCGATACGCTTCAGGCCGCTCGCAGCCTTGATTGCGATGTAGCCGTGCTCGGCCAGCGGCTTGTCGTACTGCGAAATCTGGTAGCCCTTGGGCAGGTCGGGATAGAAGTAGTTCTTGCGCGCGAAAATCGATGCCTCGTTGATGCGGCAGTTCAGAGCCGTCGCCGCCAGCACCGCGAACTCGACCGCCCGCTGGTTGAGCACGGGAAGCGCGCCCGGAAGTCCCAGGCACACCGGACAGACGTTGGCATTCGGCGGGTCGCCGAAGTGCGTCGAGCAGCCGCAGAAGATCTTCGTCCTGGTCAGCAGCTGGACGTGTACCTCCAGCCCGATGACCGGCTCGTATTTCGAATGCGCCGCGACCGGGGCTTGTGGCGTGGTGGCCATAGACTTTGATTATAGCGATGGGGATTCGAGCGACCCTATGGCGTGAAGTTCAGGCTGCACCAAAATGCGCTGCCCCAGAGGACGAATCCGGCGAGGCCCACCAGCAAATACAAGCGGCGCTCGAAGGCATTGTGCAGCGTGGGTAATGGAAGGGGTGATCCCAGACTTCGGTGGAAGGAAGTTACCAGCAGGCCGCCGAATCCGACCACGGTGACGCCGCCACCAAATCCCAAGCCCGCCATGATGAGCACGTATCCGAGGGAAAACACAACGCACCCCAATGCTTCCCCGTAGCGTAGACCTACGGCGAAAACTCTGCAAGGGTCGTTTGGGGGCTTTAGGCCGGAACTTCGGCGATTGGCTGAAAGCACCAAAAGTTGCGGCCAGCGACGAAACCGCAGATCCCTCGGCTCCGCTCGGGATGACAAAAATAAAGGGGCCCTAATGAAAAGGAATGGGCGCGATCGTTCTCGAAGCTAGAAACCGGAGACTCGGAACTCTCCCATTCCCTAGTCCCAAACCCCCAATCCCGAGTCCCTAATCTCTAGCCACTGGCAACTGACCACTGGCCACTCTCTTCGCCAAGGCCCACTTCAGCTCCTCGACGCCTTCGCCTGTTATGGCAGAAATCGGAAACAGCTCCAGCTTTTTGCGCTTGCAGTAGCGCTTGAGTTTCGTGAGTTTGTCTTTGTTCACGATGTCCATCTTGGAGGCAACGACGATCGTCGGCTTTGCGTCGAGCCCGCTGCCGAAGTTCCCTAGCTCGCGCGTGATCACCTCGTAGTCCGCGACTGGATCAGGCCGCCCGCTGGCATCGGACACATCCACCAGGTGCGCCAGGACACGCGTGCGCTCAATGTGCCGCAGAAATTGCGTGCCCAATCCAGCGCCTTCGCTGGCACCCTCGATGAGCCCGGGAATGTCGGCGACGACGAAGCTGATGTCGTCCGGAGGTTCGCCCGCAATCACTACGCCGAGGTTCGGCTGCAACGTCGTGAAAGGATAATCGGCAACCTTCGGCCGCGCCGCCGAGATGCGCGATATCAACGTACTCTTGCCGGCATTGGGATAGCCCACGAGCCCGACATCGGCCAACAGTTTCAACTCCAGGCGCAGATCGCGCTCTTCGCCCGGCTTGCCATCTTCGTGTTCGCGTGGCGCCTGGTGGACCGAGGTTGCAAAACGCGCGTTGCCACGTCCGCCTCGCCCGCCGCGAGCGATGACAACCCGCTCGTCCGGATGCGAGAAGTCGTGCACCACCTCGCCCGTCATCTCGTCGTAGACAATGGTTCCAACGGGCACCTTCAACACGATGCTTTCGCCCTCGCGGCCGGTCTTGTTGGAGCCTTCGCCGTGACGGCCGCGCTCGGCCTTGTATTCCGGATTGAAGCGGAAGTGGACCAGCGTATTGTGACGCTCGCTGGATTCCATGATGACGTCGCCGCCGCGGCCGCCATCGCCACCCGAAGGACCGCCGCGTGGCACAAACTTCTCGCGACGGAAGGCCAGGCAGCCGTTGCCGCCGTCGCCAGCTTTGACTCGGATTTTCGCTTCGTCAACGAACATGGGAAAGAAGCAACTAGCAATTAGCGACTAGCAATTAGCCTTCCGCTATGACAAATCCCTCCGTCGAGTGAAGCTTTCCTAATTCGTGCGGACAGATAAGAAAGCGATCCGGATAATCTACAAAGCCAGGCTTGTTTGCAACCGATGCAATCGCATCCTTCGCCTGTTGCCCTACCGAAAACGCCAATCAGCATAGACGCTTCGTCCGAGTCGGCAGGACCCGTATGCCAAAGAAGGAAAACCGTATCCATAGTGACGCCCACAAAGCCGAATGAGAAAAGGCCTCGCGAGAGGAGGCCTTTACCAATGCCCGACGGTCATGGCTCGAAGCTAGTCGGTAGTTGCTAGTTGCTGCTGCACCACTGACACGAACTTGCCCATGGCGCCGCGGTCCTTGAATTCGACCACGCCGGTGACTTTGGCAAACAGGGTGTCATCCTTGCCGCGGCCGACGTTGATGCCAGGCTTGATACGCGTGCCGCGCTGCCGCACGATGATGGAGCCTCCCGGTACCAGTTGGCCACCGAACGACTTCACGCCCAGCCGCTGCGCATTCGAATCGCGGCCGTTTCGCGAACTACCTAAACCTTTTTTATGTGCCATTGCAATGTCCTCAAAATCTTTCGCCGGCTAAGCAGTTCGACGAAACAGTCGAAAAGCAGATCCCTCGGCGGCTAAAGCCGCCTCGTGATGACAAATCTATAGAGGCGATCCGTGACGGCGCAGCTGAAGCTGCGCCCCTTCAAAGCATCTCAACGTGACCTACGTTTCCTGCAAGTCAGAGCCGTCTGCCTTCGCGCGCGAGGCCAATCGCCGCACGCTGGCCGGCACGCCCAGCAGGACCGAATCAAAGCGCTTGACCGCTGCAAACAGCGTCAGAATCAACTGATGGAGCAACATCGGCGGTTAAGCCAGGTCCTTGCCGTTAACATTGATGCCGGTAATCTTCACGGCAGTGAACGGCTGGCGATGTCCATTGAGCTTTTTGTACTGCTTCTTGCGCTTGAAATGGAAGACGAGAATCTTGTCGGCGCGGCCCTGCTCCACCACCTGCGCGGTGACGAAGGCTTTGGACGGCTTGCCTAGTTCGCCTTCGGAGCCGCTGACCGCCAGCACCTCGTCGAACTGCACGTTTTCGCCGCCGGCCTGCGACAGCTTCTCGACCTTGATTACGTCTCCGGGTGCGACGCGATACTGCTTTCCCCCGGCGCGGATCACCGCGTACATGGTGCCTCCCAAGAGCTAGTCGCGCACACTGCTGCGCAAAACCGGCTCAAATCTTTTGTGCGCTTGCACTTTCCCCCGCCGGGAAGGAATTCTTCAGCGGGGCATCCCTGACGGGACATAGTAGTACAGGCAAACTGTAGAAGTTTAGCGTGTTTGGGCGGAGCAGGTCAAATGGGGGGACTCTAGTTGCTACTCCTCCATGCACTTCGACTGGCGCTCGACGTACTTTTGCAGCTTGCCTTGTTTCTCCAGCGACAGGAGGTTGTCGAGTAGGGGGTACTTGGCGGAAGGATCGAAGCGCAGAATGGCGCGATAGGCGCGCAGGGTACCAGCGAGTCCGGCAGCCTGAATGGTGGCGGAGTTGGTTACGTCCGGATGCTCCAGCTCAAACGCGGCCTGCGAGTACATCGCCTGCATGCGCAACTGCTCGGAATAGGTATTGTTCACCTCGTCCAGCGATTGCAGTTCCTTGCAGCAGACGTCAACCGTAACGTCGGGGGCTTGCACGATCCACTCGGTCAGCCACATGCGCTTTGCCAGGTTGTCCTTGGCGAGGGGATGTTCTTCCAGACTGCGGGTGTAGTCAACCACGCGCTCGCGGTCCTCGGGTGTAAACGTCCGCATCTTCGCCGCACACGGTAGAGAAACCGCGGCAAATACAACCAGAACGGCAAGTAGTTTGCGAGCCATGTGCTTTCCCCCACAAACCTCAGAATGCGACCACTGGTTTTAAAATCATACTCCCTTTCGGGGTGGGCAAAGCAAGGCGGAATTGCAACCGTCAACGGCGGCGAGTGCACTTCGTCCCATGAAACAGGCGGTTTGTCCCATTGGGCGCAATTGGCAGACAGCGCGCTACGCACTTGCCGGCATTCCTGACGAGGGTTTGGCATTGCAGCAGTTCTACGTTCAAGACGTTTGGTACCGAATGGATAGTGCAGACAATCTTTTCGGATAGTCGAAACCAGGCAGAAGATACGGCAGCGGAAGCAGCGCTGATTTCGCAACTTGTATCTCACTGGAAATTCAGCGCGGTGAAAGTTATCCGCTCAGCTGAAGATTGGCGCGTCGCTTGCAATATCCAATTGCGTTCGCAGCCAGATAAAAACTGGCAGAGTAACGACGAGCTAAAGTAATTGCTACGTCAAGCGATGACAGGACCCGGGGAAGGGAGCGCCCCGGGTCTTTTTTGCTTGCCCAAACGCCCTCGATGGTTCGTGGGATAATCAGTACCTGCGGCTGTCCCATGAAGCGAATTGTCCACGCGGCGTGTCCCCACGATTGCCCTGACGGTTGCGCGGTGCTCATCACCGAGGAAGACGGCCGGGCGACAAAGATCGAGGGCGATCCGGAACATCCCATCACGCGCGGATTTCTGTGCGGCAAAGTTGCCAAGTATCTGGACCGCGTCTACTCGCCCGATCGCGTTCTCCATCCCATGCGGCGAGTTGCGAAGAAGGGATCGCATGGCGACGGCGCCTTTCAGCGGATCACCTGGGATCAGGCCTTCGACGAGATTGTCTCGCGGCTGAAGCAGATCAGCAGCGAGTTCGGTCCGGAAGCCGTGCTGCCATACTCCTACGGCGGCAATATCGGGGTGCTTAACGGCGCGTCGATGGATCGGCGGTTCTTTCATCGGTTGGGTGCGTCGCAACTCCATCGCAGCATCTGCTCGCAGGCGGGCGAGGACGCCATCATCTCCGTCTACGGGCGCAAGATGGGCACCGAGCCGGAGCAGTTCCGCCACTCCAAGTACATCATCGCCTGGGCCGCGAACATTCACGGCAACAACATTCATCTGTGGCCGTTCATCGAGGAAGCGCGGCGCGACGGCGCGAAGCTCGTCGTCATCGACCCGTACCGCACGCGCACCGCGCGCATTGCAGACTGGCACATCCCCATCAATCCCGGCACGGACGTAGCGCTGCTCTGGGCCTAATGCACGTGATCGTGCGCGAAGGCTGGCATGATGCCGACTATATTGCGCGCTATGCCGAGGGCTTCGATGAGTTGCAGAAGCGTCTGCCGGAATATTCGCCTGAGCGGGTAGCGCAATGGACGGGCGTCGCGAAGGAAGACATTGAACGGCTGGCGCGCGAGTATGCAACGACCCGGCCGGCGGTGATCCGTCTTAACTACGGCATTCAGCGCGCGCAGAATGGCGGCGCGGCGGTGCGCTCGGTCTGCATGTTGCCGGTAATCACAGGATCATGGAAGGAAGTCGGCGGAGGACTGCAGCTCTCCACCAGCGGCGGCTTTCAGTTGGATCGCGCGGCCATGGAGCGGCGCGACCTGATGTTGAAGAGTCCTCTGGGACGCGTGGCGCGCACGGTGAACATGGTGCAGCTGGGCAAGGTACTCACGGAACTGGACGACCCTCCGATCAAGGCGCTGGTGGTGTACAACTCGAATCCCGCTGCGGTGTGTCCGGAACAGCACCTGGTGCGGCGGGGGCTGCAGCGCGACGACTTGTTTACCGCCTTGCATGAGCAATTCTTCACCGACACCACCGATTTCGCGGATTTGGTTCTTCCCGCGACAACTTTCTTTGAGCACAAGGACTTGGTTCAAGCGTATGGGCACTACTACCTGCAGGTTTCGCATCAGGCGATTGAGCCGCCGGGCGAGTGCAAGTCGAACGTGGATTTCTTTCGCGAGCTCGGCTTGCGCATGGGGTTTGAGGATGAGTGCTTTCGCGAACCAGTAGACGAGATGATCGACGCAGCTCTGGCATCTGGAGCGCCTCAGCTCGCAGGCATTACTCGCGAGCGACTGGAGAGCGATCCGCATGTGCGGCTGAACTTGAATCGAGCGGTCGAAATCGAGGTACCTCAGGGGCTAAAGCCCATGATTCATGCGGCAGTTCCCGGCACGGCTGAAAGCCGTGCCCCTTCAAAACAGATTTATGAAACAGCGTCCAGAGACAGAAGCTACGAACCTTGGCTGCCATTCGCCAATGGTTTTCCGACGCCCAGCGGCAAAGCGCGTCTCTATGACAAGGACCTGATCGCCCACGGAATGGATCCAGTGGCGTCGTTCGTTCCGCCAGAGGAGTCGCGCCAGAGCCCGGCCGGCAAGCGCTATCCCCTTGAGCTGTTAGCGCGCAAGGTCGACAACTTCCTGAATTCGACATTCGTCAATCATCCCGGTCATCAGAAAATGGAGCCGCATCAGGACAAACTCGAAATCGCCACGGAAGACGCGACACGACGCGGCATTGCCGACGGCGACCGGGTGCGCGTGTTCAACGATCGCGGCGAAATTTTTCTGCGTGCTCGAGTGGACGGCGAGGTTCAAGCCGGCGTGGTGGGCGCTCGCCTGGGCTGGGCGAAGTTGTCGGACAGAGGTCTTAACATCAACGTGCTGACTTCGGCGCGGCTCACCGATCTGGGTGGTGGCGCTACGTTCTATTCCACCCTGGTGGAAGTGGAGCGCGCCGCCACAACTTCCACCGGCGGCGAGGGTTAGCGTAGCTGCCGCACCGCAACGGGAGACTGTTTTGGTTTTCAGACCGGAGCGCGCGTACCGTATAATTGCGGTTTCGTAAACCTTAAGCAACTGAGGGTTCTGTCATTTCTTGCCACCGTCAGGGAAGACTCGCGAGGCTGTTGGTTCGCGGGACACGTGATTGCGCCAGGGCGATCAGTTTCTTCCTAGCACTCCTGTTGCTGGCTGGGACGGCCGTAGCGCAGCAGGACGTGGTCGCCGAGATCGTCATTCACGGCAACCGCCGCATTCCGGCGGAAACCATCCGGGCCCGCATGTTCACCAAGCCGGGAGACGTATACGACCAGGCGGCGCTGGAACGCGACTTCAACTCCCTGTGGAACACGGGATATTTTGACGATTTGCGGATTGAGCGGGAGCAAACCTCCAAAGGCTGGATCATTCACGTTTATGTGAAGGAAAAACCGACCATCCGCGAGATCAAGTACACCGGCTTGAGTTCGGTTTCGCAAAGCGACGTGCTCGACAAGTTCAAAGAGCAGAAGGTCGGCCTTACCCAGGAAAGCCAATACGATCCGACCAAGGTGAAACACGCCGAGGTGGTGATCAAGCAGTTGCTGGCGTCGCACGGGCGCCAGTTCGCAACCGTGCAATCGGAAGTGCGGCCCATCCCCCCCGCTGCGGTTTCGTTGACGTTCGTGGTGAAGGAGGGACCGAAGGTCAAGGTTGGCAAGATCAAGTTCGAAGGCAACAAGGCGCTCAGCAACCGTGAACTGCAGAGCGCGATGAAGAACCTGAAGCCCATCGGCATTCCGCACTCCATCTTCCTGGAGAACCTGTTCGCGCGCACCTACGACTCCACCAAGTTGACGGAAGACGCGGAACGCGTGCGCTACTTCTACCAGACCAAAGGCTACTTCAAAGCGCTGGTCGGCGATCCCAAGACGCAGATTCACGACACCAGCGGGGTTCGCTGGTATTTTCCCTTTAAGCCTTCCCCGGGCAAAGCGGTGGACATTACCATACCGGTGGAAGAGGGACAGCGATACCGCCTGAAAGACATCACTTTCACCGGCAACAAAGCGGTGACGAATACCAAGGCGCTGCGCTCGCTGTTCAAGATCAAGGACGGCGACGTCTTCGATACGGAGGCGATTCGTAAAGGCCTGGAGTCGCTGCGCAAGGCGTATGCCGCGCTGGGTTACATCAACTTCACGCCAGTTCCAAATACCGATGCGGATGACGAGAAGCGGCTGATCTCTCTGCGCATCGATGTGGACGAGGGCAAACAGTTTTATGTTCGCCGCATTGAGTTTCAGGGCAACACAACCACCCGCGACAAGGTAATTCGCCGCGAGCTGGCGCTGGAGGAAGGCAACATTTACAACGGCAACCTGTGGGAGCTGAGCCTGCTGCGCTTAAACCAGCTGCAGTATTTCCAGCCGCTCAAGCCGGAGCAGGATTCCGAGATCAAACAGAATGTGCAGGACGGAACTGTCGATATCACGCTTAAAGTAAAAGAGAAGGGCAAGAACAGCATCGGCCTGACCGGCGGCGTCAGCGGGTTAGCCGGCGCTTTCATCGGCATCAATTACACCACCAACAACCTGTTTGGCAAAGGCGAAAGCCTGAGCCTGGAATTCCAGGTGGGTCAATATCAGCGCAACGAGACGCTGTCCTTTACCCAGCCTTACCTGTTTGACCGCCCGCTGCAGTTTGGCTGGTCGGTCTATCATCGCAGCTACAACTACAACCAGGCAAAGCTCACCGAGATCCAGCTCAACCAGACCGTGACCCTGCCGCAGAGCTACCAGGCGTTGCTGCAAAACTTCACGCAAACCAGCACCGGATTCACCAGTTCGCTGACTTACCCGATTAAACGCTCGTTCAAGCGCGTCGGCATAACTTACGGGCTCGACGATTCGTCGGTGCAGACATACAGCGCCGCCTCCACGGATTACTTCGAGGCGTTGGAGTTCCGCGGCATCTCGGGTCCGAACGCGCTTAACGGAATTATCACCAGCAAGGTCGTCCCCAGTTTTTCCTACAACCGGATTGACAACCCGCAGCGGCCACACAAAGGGCAGAGTGTCTACTTCGCCACCGAGGTAGCGGGGCTGGGCGGCAACGTGAAATACATCAAGCCGGTCACCGAATACAAACGCTTCATCCCCGTGAACAAAGGCCGCAATGCGATCGGCTTCCGCGTGCTGGGCTCCTGGATCACCGGTTACGGAGGAACAGTTGCGCCTCCCTTTGACCGCTTTTATATGGGCGGCGATACCGATATCCGTGGCTTCGATATCCGAGCCATTTCGCCGGTCTCGTTCTTCCCTACCGAGGTGACGGTCGCGCTCCAGAACCCGGACGGTACCGCCGTTCCCCTGAATCCTGCGAACCCGCGCTATGGGACCTATAACATTACGGTCCCGGTTTCACAGATCATCTTTCCCGGTGGCGATACCAATATCGTGACCAACCTGGAGTACCGAATACCGATTGTCGGACCGGTTACGATTGCCCCATTCGTCGATACCGGGTGGGATTTCGTCTCCGAACCGAACCAGTTGCGCATTGCCGGAGAACAGGTCACCACACTACAGAGCACGGTGTTCGGCTGTCCTGCGCTGAACTCCAGCTACCAGTGCGTCGGCGGCAGCACGCTGCCTATTAACCCCGTGCTGGGGATCGTCCCCGGTACCAACTACCAGACTCGCATGTCAACCGGTTTGGAGTTGCAAGTCATCGTGCCGGTGGTTAACGCGCCGTTTCGCATCTATTGGGCCTACAACCCAATGCGCATAAACGAAACCGTAAGCTCACCGAACCCGATTACCCGTTCCATGTTCCCTCCGGGCGCTGCGGGCGATTTCACCTATGCCCAGACGATTTCGATTTACCAGCCAAAGTATTATCTGGCCGAGCCACTGAAGACCTTCCGCTTCACGGTGGCGACGACGTTCTAGGAGAACTTTCCGTGCGAAGTGTTGCGGCCGCATTCTCACTTGGCTTGCTGGCGAGTGTTTTGGGAGTTGCGCAAGGGACGCAGCAGCCGCAAACAGTGCCGAGTCCGCAAGTGCAAATGATGAATTACTTTGCCGGCGACTGGAAACTCAGCGGCACCACCAAGATCAGCCCCAGCACGCCGGGCGCTCCCTTCACCTCAACCGAGCACGGGGAGTGGGTGCCGGGCGGCTTCTTCCTGGAGATCCATTCGGTGATGAAAGGCCCGCTGGGCGATGTTCACGGTGTGCGCATGATGGAATACAACGCCGAAGACTACGTCTACACCTACAACGCCTACAACAGCCTGGGCGAACATCAGGTAGCCATCGGCAAGGTCCAAGGCAACACCTGGACATGGAATGCGGAAGAGAAAATGAATGGCATTACCACCAAAGGCCGCTACATCGTGACCCTTCTGACGCCGGATTCGTACACGTTCCGGTCGCAGGTGCAAAAGCCGGGCGGGGCATGGGTTACGGTGATGGAAGGCACGGCTACACGGTCGCCACAGTGACCTGCTGCGAAAGTTGCATTCCCCCGGTTTGACGCTGGGAAGCGCGTTTCCCTATAATCAAAGTATCCGCACCGCCGAATTTTCCGGCCGGGAAGCGTAGCGCGCTGCATTCACAGCAGAGCGCCGTAACCTGGCAGTTCAGATGAGACGCAGATGCGTTCCTCTGAAACACCTGAAGAATTCCCGGAGCAATTCTAAGGAGCTACGCCATCGCAATGAAGCGCACGTTCGTAGGTACAGCCCTGTTCGCCCTAGTTTTGGCCATCGCGAGCCTGGCCCAATCGGCTCCGGCCGCCGCCCCGGCCACGACCGCCGCTGCCCCCGCCGGCGGCGTCAAAGTGGGCATCATCGACATTCAGCAGGCGATCATCGGCACCAACGAAGGTGCGCGAGATTTCGAAGCCCTGCAAAAGAAGTTCGAGCCGAAGCGTAATGAGTTGGCTTCACAGAACACCGACATCGACAACCTGAAGAAGCAGCTCAACACGCAGGGCGACAAGATGAACGAAGAAGCCCGGGCCAATCTGGTGAAGTCGATCGAGACCAAGCAGAAGAGCCTGCAACGTTCGGCCGAGGACGCGCAGAACGACTATCAGCAGCAGCAGAACGAGATTGCCCAGCGGATTTTGCAGAAGATGGCCCCGGTGATCGACAAGTACGCCAAGGGAAACGGCTATGGCCTGCTGTTCGATTCATCGAATCCCTGGCCGCAGGGTCCGCTGCTTTGGGCAACGGCTGGGGTTGACCTGACCAAGATCATCGTTGATGCTTACAACGCGCAGTCTGGCGTTGCGGCTCCTCCGAAGCCTGCTGGCGCGACTGGCGCCTCGGCCAAGCCCGCTGGTACGGCACCTGCGGGAGCCAAGCCAGCCTCAGCTGCAAGCACGACGCACTAACATCCCCGAGTTTGATAACATCCCCGAGTTGAAGATGGCCGCCAGCAGGCGGCCTTTTCCCTGCTCAATTTAGTCACGCTGCGACTTCCACAGTTCTGTGGAAAACTTTGTGGAAGATTCCCCTCGCAACCTCAGCAGCACTCGTTATTTCAAATAGTTACACGCCTTGCTCACGATTTGATGCACATCCAACTCGTAATGAAATTAGCAACATAGGAGTTGCATCCCCAATACGGGAACAAAATGCCCCTTTTTCCGGAGTAGAAACGGGTTTGGGGGTTTTGCACAATCTTAGTACCTAAGTGGGGATGGGGGATGACACCGAAAGCAAATGAAGGACCCAATGAGAAGCGACTATGCTGCCGGTGGCACCCCCCGGCGACTTCTCTCTGAACTCACTCCGTGAATATGACCCGATCGCCTTTGGGATTGAATTCGATGGTCAGTTAATCTATCCTCATTCGTTCTGATTCGCTAGCCAAAAGAAGGCACGATGCCACTTCATCTCACCAGATTTACCGTCAGAAACCTGCACGGCCAAAAAGATGCGGTGATAGATCTGACGGAGAACAAAGTAATTCTGATCGGTGAAAACGGCAGCGGCAAGAGCACGATCGTAAACCTCTTATACTACTGCCTGACTCGTCAATTTCACCGAACAGGTGCCTACCGCTTTGACAGCGTCGAACTCGACCTGAATGGTGAAACATTCACCCTTCAAAAAGACTAACTAGTCAACGCTGGGCGCCGCCACACACGTGGCGAACGGCACCACTTGTCAGGTCGGTGGGAACAAGAATACAGGGAATTGATGGAAAATGTTTCCCCTTCGCTGCTGCATCGGGCTATGCAGGACAAGGCTGCCCAAGCCCAACTAGCTGAGAAGTTCGATGTTCCGGACGACTTTATCGAGTATATCGCCCGCAACCTACTCGATGCACCAGAGTCTGACAAGGTAGCTCGCCTCACTGATGCGCTGTCGTCTTGCAAGGACATACAATTCCTATACTTACCCACCTACAGACGAATTGAGCAGGATCTTCAATCCATTTTTCGCAAGTCCTCAATCGATATCGATCAGTTGAGAAAGGCTCTCTCCAGTGGCGCAGAGGATACCTAAGTTGAGCTGGTGCACTTTGGCATGGAGGATGTTGAGCAGAAGATCAAATTGACATTGGGACATGTAAAAGACACACTGACCAGTGGACTGAACAATCTAACTGGCAGCTATCTGCGTGACATCATTCAAGGCGGGACTTGCGCGCAACGTGCAGAGAACTCTCGGCGCGCGCGCCGAAGACCTACGTCCGTGGCAAGTATGAAACATGGTTCTTAGTGGAGTTTGTGAAAAGGGCTGTCGTTCATCTAAAGGAGGCCGCAGGGGCGCTCGGAGGGCGCGTTGACGGAACCATCAACCTTGAACGTAGTAATGCCGTTATGTTGCTGGCGTCGCTAGCTGCTCTTCCTGAGTCTCTCGACCTATTTCTGCAACAGTTTGCGCGCTAGGCGTTCCAACAGTCGCAGGTCACGAAAGGCAGGCTAGAATGCGAGTAAACCGGCTCACTAGTCCCGATCGCCTAGCCCGTAGCGGCGGCACCGGTCTTTTTTATTGCGTGGCACTTTTTCACCCACTATGTTTCTTTCGAGATGTCGCACGAAGCCTTTCTTTTTCAGATCTTGGCTCACCTGGCCCTGACACTCTGGACATTTTCCACCGTTTCGTTCTGCCTCGCTCGTTTTCATAATTTTCCTCGCGTTTAGGTTCTGGAGGGTTCAGACGCGTCCCTCCTCCTTCTAGTCAACTTTGCTGGGTGAAAACCTACTCCTCACGATCCCGAGCCACCCTCGAACACCTTCTTCATCTCGTAGGGATAAACGCGATAGAGGCCATAGCTGATGGCAACGTCAGAGTACTGGCGGAAGAGCAGATCGCCGCGTCCATTGGCGTCGGCATCGACGGCGTCGATGATCTCCATGCGGGCGAAGGAATCGAGATGATTGCTGTCGGTCACCGAGCTGAAGATTTTGATAGGCGTGCCATTGATGTCCTCGTGCGCTACGAAGGTGACAAAGTAGCTGAACGCGCCACCACCCAGCGCCTTCGCTGTAGCAACCGGCAGTGTCGCGGTCAGCACGAAGGTTGGCGAGTTGCTGAACTCCAGGTCGAAGGCGCGCAGATCGTAGTCGGTGATGGCGGCGTTTTTCGGCAACGCCGGAGTCTTGCGCTGCGCGATGAACTTGCGGATCTCGTCCATCGCCAAAGCGGTGAGTTGCTCCGACTTGTCCGAACGTTCGTTAGTGTTCATGGGGTAGAGCAGGGAGCGCGCCTCATGCGGCGTCGCGTCAGAGACGGCGGGATAGGAATGCCGGCCCGTGTTGTTTAATGCGGCGATCAGCTTGGGCTGCGGCTGCGGGGTCATCGGCGTTGCCGACTGAGAAGCGCTGAACGGTTTCGGTTCCGCCGTGGTCGCTGATGTTGTCGCAGGCTTGCCGCGTCGCAGGGTCGGACGATTGGGATCGCTCTCGTCCGGAGAGGATGTGGCCGCGGGTGCGGTGTTGGCCGCGGGCGCGGGCGAAGATGCTGTGTTGTCCGGCGGCGCGGCGGAAGTTTCCGAGGAAGGCTTCTTCAGCGTGGGGCGGTCGGAAGGTTCATTCGGATTTGGAGCTGTACTGCTTGCCGACGAATTCGAACTGCCCGACGATGTGGTTTGCGAAGAGGCCGAGTTGCTGGAAGTATCGGAGCTGGATGAGCCGCTTGATCCCGCGGCGCGGTGCAGCACGGGACGATCGTCGGCCGGATTGTCTGTGAGCTTCGGCTTGGCGGCTTGCTGCGCAAGCTTCTTGTCGAACGGGAGCTCCGGCTTCCAGTGGCCCGTGCCGACCCAACTTCCCTTGACTTGCTCGGGAGTGGTCACGGTGAAAAGGCCGGTGGGCTCGCCATAGTCGGTGGCTTCGTAAACCGTCTCGGGTTGCAGTGCCATGGGCTCGGGATTGGCGCCATAGAGGCTGGCATCGTAGAAGCGGTCGTCGATCCACAGAGCGACGGGAACAAGCCGCGCACCGCCGCCGGGCAGGAATTCGAGCACCGCGATGGCGCGTGGTCCGCGTTTATCTTTCTTCTTCTCGGCGCTTTGGGTCTGGCTGGGCTGCTGATCGGAGTGCTGAGTGCGGTCGCGGATCTGGGCGGGGCTGAACGCGACCAGAGACCACAGCGTGAGAAGAGTAGCGATGGCCCCCCGGCCGGAATTGCGGTATAGATATTGAGTCATGGAAATCAACGGCAAAGCTCCCAACTTCACCCTGCCCGACGAAAACGGAAACCCGGTTTCGCTGGAGCAGTTTCGCGGCCAGACCGTGGTCCTGTTTTTCTACCCCCGGGCCGACACTCGCGGATGCACCATCGAAGCGTGCGGCTTCCGCGACGCCTTCAAGAAGCTGCAGAAAGCCGGGTTGGTGGTGCTGGGCATTTCGCCCGACACGCCCAAGGCGCAACTCAAGTTTAAGGAAAAATACGACCTGCCGTATACCTTGCTGGCCGACGACAAGAAAGAAGTCGCCAAGAAGTTCGACGTGCTGAAAGAGAAAAATATGTACGGCAAGAAGGTAATCGGCATTGTGCGCAGCACGTTTCTCATCGGGCCGGACGGGAAGATCCTGCACATCTTCTCTCCCGTGAAGCCGGAGGGCCATGCCGAAGAGGTATTGGCGGAGGTAAAGGCAAGAGGGTGATCCCTCGCGCCCGGTCATGCCCCTTCTCCAGGCCCAGCATCTCGCGAAAATGTTCCACGTGGAACATTTTCATTCCCATTTTGGGAAAAACGCCCCCGGAATCCGCGCCGTCAACGACGTTTCCCTGACCATTGAAGCCGGCGAGACGCTGGGCCTGGTCGGCGAATCTGGTTCCGGCAAGAGCACGCTGGGCCGGATGCTACTACGGCTCATCGAACCCGACTCCGGCCAAGTGATCTTCGACAGCCACGACGTCCTGCGCGCCAGCGGCTCGGACCTGCGCCGTCTCCGCCGCGACATGCAGATCATCTTCCAGGACCCCTTCGGCTCGCTCGATCCCCGTATGACGGTGGAGCAGACCGTCTGCGAGCCCATCGCAATTCACGGCAGCCAGAGCGATCGAACCCGCCGCGAACTCGCCACCGAAGTCATGCGCGCCGTCGGACTCGACGCCTCGGCCCTGGGTCGCTATCCCCACGAGTTCAGCGGCGGCCAGCGCCAGCGCATCGGGATCGCGCGCGCGCTGATCCTGCGGCCGCGCTTCATCGTCGCCGACGAGCCCGTCTCCGCTCTGGACGTGAGCGTGGGAGCGCAGATCGTCAACCTGCTAAAGCAGCTGCAGCGGGAGTTTCAGCTGACGTATCTGTTCATCTCGCATTCCATGCCGATCGTGCGCTATCTCGCCGACCGCATCGCCGTCATGCAGCGCGGAAAACTGGTGGAGGTGGGCACCACGCAACAAATCACCACTGCGCCGCAGCATCCCTACACCAGCACGCTGCTGGCCGCGACGCCGGAGATGAGTTAGTACCACAATGGGGTATATACCACAATAGGTTATATGTCACATTGTGGGGGTAGCTTCACGGATGCGGACTAAGTTACGGAATGGTGGTACTATTCCCTGCTAACCGAGGAGAGAGCAATGCCTCATTGCACGAAGTGCGGAACGGAAGTTCCCGTCAATGCGCAGTTCTGTTCCAGCTGCGGACAGCCACAGCCCCCTGCGCCGTCATGGCAACCGCCGCCTCCGGTCGCTCGCTCTGGTATGTCGGACAACACCGCCGCTGCCTTGAGCTACGTTCTAGGCTGGCTCACCGGCATCATCTTCTTCCTCATCGATAAGCGGCCGTACGTGCGCTTCCATGCCGCCCAATCAATTGTCACCTTCGGCGCGCTGAACATCATCCGCGTTGTCCTGGCAATGATCTTCGGCGTCGGATTTCTTTTTGGTCACCATGGATACTGGGGCTACGCCTATCCTGGATGGGGCAGCATCGGATTCGGCATCGCGCTAGTCGGCTTGGTGGGGCTGTTTACTTTCGCTCTGTGGATCTACTGCATGATCAAGGCGGGGACGGGACAGCGCTTTATGCTGCCGATCGCCGGCCCGATCGCGGTCCATTCTGGCTCTACTTTTGAACACTTGGTAGATCCCTTGATTACATCGAAGAACTTGTCGGGGTCAGTTAAGTGCCTAATGTTTCGGGAGGTGAAGTAGGTACATATGTCGGCTAACTGGATTCCGATGGATGACTTTGAATCACCAAAATACATATCATCGTGAATATGCCATAGGGTGTTATCATTCCAGCACTGCGGGCGAACTCGTTTTCTCAACTGACCGAACGTGGTTATTAGCCGATTCTTTAATTTAGCGTCCTTTGTATCGTCGAAGATAAACAAACAAAGGCCTTCCTCTTCACTAATGTCGCGTATATATTCTCTATTGCCTTAGCGCACATACGAAATGCCAAGTCAACGGGATCACTGCTTCCGAAAGCCGATAACTCTAACTCCCGTCTATTAACTGCGGAGTATATGAAGGGCAGGTGCATCGCGCCCACGAGATTTAACAAATCCCTGATCGCCTGCTTCCGCAAGCCCTCATCTATGTTTTCAAATACGCCGTGTCCTCCATACAGGTCGGCTGCATGGAACTCCTCAAACTCTTCCCACTTCTCCTCTGGAATGAACTGTTCGACCGTTAAGCCGACTGCAGTCTCTAAGAAGTGAAACTTCTCGTCTGGAATCACAACCGTACCGATAATGGCAAGGGCCGAACCTCGCTCGTCACGCGAATCATCGAAGTAGGCGATGTGCATAAACAGTGTTTTTCTTGAGCTTCTTCACCGATGAATCCCCTTTAGAATCGTCGGTTCATGGGCATCTCATTGACTTTAGTTTAACGGGCGAGTCGAAGCAATAAGTGCCCTTCAGGCGCGCATAACGGCCACTTGGCAAGAATTCGGCCTCAGCGGGTGAGGTAGGCTTGCGAGGAGTTGCCGCAAGGGTTAAAGCTAGGCTTATCCACTGACTGGTTATGCACGCCTCGAGGCATTCTTCCCCGGAATACCCCAATGCTGAGTCTGTTTCCCTTTACTGAATCGCCGGCGGCCGCTGCGCCATCAGCTCTTCGAAGCGCTTGTCCGTGCGCAGGGTTGCAAACTCGCTGTCAGTGTAGACATCGTTGATGTGCTTATAGCCATCTTCCATGGCCTTGCGCAGATATTCCAGCGAGCGATCGAAATCGCCGGCTTGCGCGTACATCTTGGCCACCAGAAAAGAAAATGCAGCCCGGTCGTCTGGCGAAGTGGCTTGCGCCATGATGCCCGTCTTGGAGACGCGGATAAAGATGTTGGGATCGAGGGCAAACGCGGCCCGGTATTGCTTCGCCGCGTCCGGATAGTCATGCTTGCCGAAATACGATGACCCCATGTTGTAGTAGAACACCGCGTCCCCAGGGCGAAGTTCTATGGCCTTCTTGTAATAGTTGATCGCTTTGTCGTACTTCTTCTTCATCTGCTCGACGTAACCGCGGTTGTTGTAGCTCTCCGCAGCATGCTTGTCGATCTTGATGGCGCGGTCGAAGCACTTGGCAGCCTGGTCCGGACGCTGCAACAGCAGGTAGGACATGCCCTCCTTGTTCCATAGCAAAGCCGACGGCTGCTTCTTCAGCGCGGTATTGTAGTAATCGATGGAATCGAAGTAACGCTTCTGTGCGCGCAACTCATCGCCCTGCTCCTCAAGAACGGCGGCAGAGGCGCTGCCATCGGGAATGGGCGGCGGTGTGAGTTGCGTTGCCGGTGCTGTAGCCTCAACCGGCGGCGATGTCTGGCGATTCTGCGGCCAAGCCATTAACGGGAAAACGAACAGCAGAGTTACCAGGCTACAGATGGAAAGCAAGACCCGAGGTGATCGCGGACAAGCCATGGCCATCCTCTTGCTCCGTCCACATTACTTGCGGCGCTTGTGTGCAATGAGGACAAAAGCGCTTTCTTGCTCAATATTAGACCTATTTTGGGCTATTAGTGTTCCCATTTTGCGCGCCATTCGTCCCGCTATCTTGCTCTTCATCACTGCCATCTTTGCCAAACAGGCGTCCGAAGAATCCTTTCTTCTTTTTCGGCTTCGGCGGTTGCGCCTGCGCGGCTTCACCGTTGGCCGAGGTTTGCCCTTGCGGACCGGCTGCTACTGACGGGACTGGTCCATTTGTGTTGGCAGGCGGCGCGGCCACCGGAGGCGGTCCCAGTCCAAAGATCTTGGTGAAGAACCCGCGATGATCGCCGTAGGACTGATCGCAGGTGTCTTTCGGCTCAGTGCCTGCGATGAAGGCGACGGTGTAGTCCTCCGGGCACGACGGCGTCGCCAGGCGGTTGGTCACTTTATCCAGCTGGACCGTCACCACTCCCGCAGGGGCCTTGAAATCGCTCACATCGGCGTACTGCGGCACCTTGATCGCGCGCTTCATGAATTCCGCCCAGATGGGCGCGGCTGCCGCGCCGCCCGCCAGCTTGATGTCGGTGTAGTCGTCGTTACCCACCCAGACGATACACAGCAGATTGCTGGTATAGCCGGCGAACCATGCGTCATGCGAGGTCCCGGTCTTTCCCGCGGCTGGCGCTGCAAATCCTCGCGCCCGCACTGGATAGCCGGTGCCATTGTTCACTACGGCTTCCATCATGGTCGTCATGACGTACGCCACTCGCGGGTCCAGCACTTCCTTGGTGTCGGTGTGGTAGTTGTCCAGAACGTTGCCACGGGCATCGCGCACGGACGTCACCATCAACGGGGACAGCCGCGTTCCGCCGTTGGCGAACACGGTGTATGCGCCGGCCATCTCTACCGGGGTCGCATCATAGGCGCCAAGGGCGATTGCCGGCGTCGCGCGCACGCTGGCAATGCCTGCAGCCTTGGCCAGCGCCGCAACTTTATCGAAGCCGACCTCCTGCCCCAGCCGGACGGTCGCGTTGTTCAGCGACTCCGCGAGAGCGTAGCGCGCCGTGACCTCGCCGTGGAAGGCCTCGTGATAGTTGCGCGGTTCGTAAACTTGATCGCCGTTGGCGATGCTCACCTGCGAGTCGTCAATCAGGCTCGCCGGCGTGAAGACGCCATCGCTGTTGGTCGCCACGCCCGTATCGGAATCGATATCGGTATTGGCGAACAGCGTCTGTCCCGTTACCGCGGTATTGATCGCCGCCGCATACACAAACGGCTTGAAGACGGAGCCCGTTGGACGCTTGGCCATGGCGTGGTTCAACTGGCTCATGCCGTAATTTCTGCCGCCCACCAGAGCCAGGATCTCGCCGGTATGCGGATCGATGGCCACCAGCGCCACCTGCGGCATCGGGCCCGATTCAACTTTGATTTCCGTCGTCGCGTCCTTGCCGGTGCCGGTCTTGATCTTATGGGTACGA